>JAESFT010000479.1_pt1 | contig 23566 bp, 20 predicted proteins | sample 9269451 | NCBI WGS metagenome assembly JAESFT01 (sample SAMN14502557, study PRJNA617106) | algae metagenome | isolation source: Scytonema hyalinum WJT4-NPBG1 and co-occurring heterotrophs from well... | place: USA: Mojave Desert, Joshua Tree National Park, California | collected 2006-05-25
CACGCGGGCGATGTAATCGGACTTGGTCGTGATGACGGAGGTCGCCGCGTTCATGATGATCATCGGCTTCTTCGCCTGCTGCGCGATTGGCGCCACCGCCAGCGCTTCCGGCGTCAAACCAAAGCCGGCGAGGAAATCCACCTTGTCGCGCACCACCAGTTCCTGCGCCAGCCGCTTGGCGACTTCCGGCACCGGGCCGGTGGTGTCCTTGGCGATGATCTCGATCTTCTTGCCGGCGACGGTGTCGCCATGCTGTTTCATGTAGGCCTTGATGCCGCCTTCCATCTGCTTGCCGTAATCGGCAAAGGGGCCGGAGAACGGCGCCACCAGTCCGATTTTGATGGTTTCCTGCGCCTGCGCGCCGAACGACATCAGACCCGCCACGCCGATTGTCGCAACCGATCTCCATAGTGTCTTCAGTTTCATGCCTGTCTCCTCTTGTAATGATCTGGAAGTACGCCATACGAACCTGGCCGGAACATTGATCCTGATCCATGCCGAAGCCGATTTGCCGATCGATCATATCCCACGATATGTTCGTTCAACAGATACCTGTGCGGTAGGCGAACCGTTTGTCCGAAAACCCTGCTATCAGCGGTGCAGGGCTTCCGCCTGCTGGCGGAATTGTTTCGGCGACAGGCCGGTTGCCCGCTTGAAGAAGCGGGTGAAGTAGGCCGGGTCGGCAAACCCGACGGCATAGGCAGCCTCGCTGACCGTCATCGAGGTATAGATGAGGGTGCGTTTCGCTTCGAGAACAATACGTTCATGAATCATCTCCAGCGCGGATTTGCCAGCCGTCTGCCGGCACAGCAGGTTGAGATGGGCGGCGGAAATGCCGAGCGCCGCCGCATAGGCCGCGACCGGCTGATGACTCAGGTATTGTTCCTCCAGCATGTCGCAGAAACGCACGAAGTGGCCGCCGGAGCGGGGAGCCGGGCGGGATTGCGAAGGGGGTTGTTGCGGTTGCGCATCGAATGCGCTTCGCGTCAGGCGAATCAGGATGGTCGTCAGCAGCGCTTCCACCAGTGCCTCGCGCTGCGGCAGGTTGGCGGCATATTCCTCGTTGATCGCATGGAACGACATCCGCAGGGAATCGCCTTCGGCATCCTCCGCGAGCCGGTGCAGGCTCGGACGTCCGAAGCGGGCGAACCGGCTGGCGAAGCGGTCGCCGAGGCGGCGCGTCAGCTGATGAATCAACGGATAGGCGAGGGTGAATACATACCCGACGGCATCACGCTCGAAGCGGAAGCCGTGAATGCAGAACTGCGGAACCATCAGCACTTCCCCGGCCTGCATGCGGCTGGTCCTGTCGTCGAGCCGGACCTCGGCTTCGCCCTTCTCCAGGTAGAGGATCTGGAACAGGCCGCTGTGCTGGTGCGGCTTGATATGCCAGTTGTGCAATTTGCTGCGGGCGGCGATCGCCTCGCAGTGCACCATGTCCGGCGTCGGCCACGGCTCCCGTTCGCCATACAGCTTGTAAGTCGGAATGGGAGGAATGGCGGTGTCCGTGTCCATGGAGGGCGGGTTCCTTGCGCGTGACCGTAAAACCGGATCGTATCAGAAGCGGAAAATATGCGAAAAGTGCAAATGTTTCGCATAAAAGTCCCTTCCAGGAAGCGCGGTTTCATCCGACTATGAATGGAAACAACATCCTTATTCGCCTCGCCCCGGATGGCCGGCGGCCAGGGAGACCGGAGACGAACAATGAAGACACAGGTAGCCATCATCGGCGCCGGCCCGTCCGGCTTGCTGCTCGGCCAGCTGCTCCACCTGCAGGGCATCGACACGGTCATCCTCGAAGCGCGCACGCCCGAATACGTGCTGAGCCGGATACGCGCCGGCGTGCTGGAGCAAGGCACGGTCGACCTGCTGCGCGAGGCACAGGCGCATTCCCGCATGGACCGCATCGGCCTGATACATGAAGGCGTAGCCCTGTCGTTCAACGGCCGCTGCGAACGCATCGACCTGAAAAACCTGAGCGGCGGCAAGACGGTGATGGTCTACGGACAGACCGAAGTCACCCGCGACCTGATGGATGCGCGCGCCGGCAACGGCGGCATCAGTATCTATGAAGCGCAGGATGTCCGGCTGCATGATGTTTACTCGGACAAGCCGCGTGTCACCTTCGTCAAGGACGGGGAAGAGGTGACGCTGGAATGCGACTTCATCGCCGGCTGCGACGGCTTCCACGGCGTATCGCGGCAGTCGGTGCCGGCGGATGCGATCAAGACGTTCGAGCGCGTCTACCCGTTCGGCTGGCTTGGCATCCTGTCGGAAACTCCGCCGGTGTCGCATGAGCTGATCTACGCCAACCACCCGCGCGGCTTCGCGCTGTGCAGCATGCGGCATTCGATGCTGAGCCGCTACTACGTGCAATGCACGCTGGAAGACAAGGTGGAGGAATGGCCCGATGAGCGCTTCTGGGAGGAATTGAAGATTCGGCTGCCCGCGCATGCCGCCGCATCGCTGGTGACCGGCCCGTCGATTGAAAAGAGCATCGCGCCGCTGCGCAGCTTCGTTGCCGAGCCGATGAAATTCGGGCGCTTATTCCTGGTCGGAGACGCCGCGCACATCGTGCCGCCAACCGGCGCCAAGGGACTCAATCTCGCCGCCGGCGACGTGCGCACGCTGTACCGCATCCTGCGCAAGCATTACCAGGAGGGCCGGTCGGACCTGCTGGACCGGTATTCGGAGATATGCCTCAGGCGGGTCTGGAAAGCCGAGCGGTTCTCGTGGTGGATGACGTCGATGCTGCACAAGTTCTCGGACGATCCGTTCGCCCAGCGCATCCAGCTCGCCGAACTGGAGTACTACACCGGTTCCCTCGCGGGCCGGACCACCATTGCGGAAAACTATGTCGGCCTGCCTTACGAACCGATAGAGTAATCACCGCGCCGCAGCGGGACCGCGTCAGTGCTCGTGCCGGATCACCGTGGCCGGCAGCACCGGGCGGTGCGCCTCGCGCTCCAGCCGGTCCTCGATCTCGCCGAGCTGGGCCGCCATGGAATTTCCCGACTCTTCCAGCGACATGCTCAGCTTCTGTTCCATGCGGTCGATGCGAGCCTGTATGGCGGCATTGGATTCCGCATCCCGTACCGCCACCGCCTGCAGTTCCCCTTCGATGAAGCGCCGCAGCTCGGTGAAACGCGATGCCTCGGCGCGGTCGGCAAGTTCGCGGTGCGCCTGCAGTTCGCGCGCATGGCGGCGCGCTTCCAGCAGTACCGAGGTTTGCAGGGTGACGATGTATGTCAGGAATACGGCAGCGAGGACGGCCAGCAGGCCCAGCATGATCATGCCGAGCGGCGCAACGATGGTCGCCACCCCGAACGACACCGTCGTCGTGGCGAGGAAGGCGTTCCAGTTCAGCGCCACGAAGGCGATGATGAGGATCAGCACCGCCGCTAAAAATACATTACGCAGTTTCAAGGCTATTCTCCTTGTGGAAATTCCGGAGGCAACCGTCCGCATGCCGCTCGCTGCCATGGGTCGCCAAATCTTCGGCTCGTATAAGAATGAGTTGAATTAATCCAATTTGTTCCACAGTCAAGCTTGATATGGACGAAACCGAAAGAGCCGTCGGCACGTATATGACTCGTGACCAATGAGCGTGCAGCGCCGCGAGCGCATTCCCGCGCTTCGGTGTAAGGTTTCAGCTCGGCGCGCGACTTAGACAAAACCGGCGGCGAAACTGTCTGGCAGGAAACGGACGCGGGGCCAGTATGCGGGCTCGCGTAAGAGAGGCGATTCATATAACAAGGACGACTTCGATGCTTGCGATCATCGGCGGAACAGGGGTGTACCAGCTTGACGGACTGGAAGTATTGGACAACATCGACGTGCAAACGCCGTTCGGTGCGCCGTCGGCACAGATAGTGCGCGGTCGCATGGGCCATCAGGAAATCCTTTTCCTGGCAAGGCATGGCACGCAGCACACCCACTTGCCGCACGAAATCAATTACCGCGCCAATATTTTCGCGCTCAAGTCGCTGGGCGCAACGCAGATCATCGGCATTTCCGCTGTCGGCAGTCTGCGCGAACAGATCGCGCCCGGCGACCTCGCCGTCCCCGAGCAGTATTTCGATTGGACCAGGGGGCGTCGCGCAGCCAGCTTCTTCGGCGGCGGCATTGCGGCCCACATCTCCACCGCCAATCCGGTCAGCGGCCAGCTTGCGCGATGGATCGCCGCCCATGCCGGCAGGCTAGGCATCACGCTCCATGGCGGCGTCACCTACGCCTGCGTCGAAGGCCCGCGGCTCGGCACCCGCGCCGAAAGCCATTTTCTGCGGCAGGCCGGCTGCGATCTCGTGGGCATGACGAATGTGCCGGAAGCCTTTCTCGCCCGCGAGGCGCAGATCTGCTACGCCACGATCGGCATTGCCACTGACTACGACTGCTGGATGGAAGACCCGGCCCAGCATGTGAGTGTCAGTTCCATTTTCACGCTGTACCGCCAGAGCCTGGAAAAAGTGCGCGACCTCCTGGTCGCCCTGCTCAATGACGACAGGGCGCCCGAGGAGCCGGAAATCCGCTCCGCGCTCGCTCATGCCATGCTGACGCCGGAGAGCGCTCTGAATGAAGAGCAACTCGACTGGCTTGCAGTTCTCAAACGCTGAACCCGATCTGGAGATCACCCGATGCATGCCACCTACCCGCTGCTGAAAAAGACCGATTTCCCTCCGATCCGGCGGAAGACGCTCGATACCCTGCAGGTCAACCTCGGCTACAAATGCAACCAGACCTGCCAGCACTGCCACGTCAATGCCGGGCCGACCCGCAAGGAAATGATGGATAGGGAAACCGTCGATCTCGTCTTGCAGGTGTTGCGGGACCGGAAGCTGTCGACGCTGGACGTCACCGGCGGCGCGCCGGAAATGAACGACCACTTCCGCCACCTGGTGCGGGAGGCGAGGGCACTCGGCGTGCGTGTGATCGACCGCTGCAACCTCACCATTCTTTTCGAGCCGGGTTATGAGGACATGGCTGAATTCCTGGCGCGGCATGAGGTGGAAATCACCGCGTCGCTCCCATGCTATTCGCAGAAAAATGTCGACCAGCAACGTGGCGACGGCGTGTTCGACAAGAGCATCGCCGGCCTGCGACTGCTCAATTCGCTCGGCTACGGACGCGATGGCGGCCCGGCGCTCAGCCTGGTGTACAACCCGCAGGGACCGTCGCTGCCGCCGAACCAGCAAAAACTGGAAGCGGATTACAAGCGCGAGCTGATGCAGCATTTCGGCATCGACTTCACCCGCCTGTATGTGCTGGCGAACATGCCGATCCAGCGTTTCGGCAGCATGCTGATCTCGAAGGGGCAGTTCGTCGACTACATGAACCTGCTCAAGCACAACTACAGCAGCGCCAATCTCGACGGCGTGATGTGCCGTACGCTGGTAAGCGTGGACTGGCAGGGGCATTTGTACGACTGTGACTTCAACCAGATGCTGGCGATGCCGGCACGCCTGAATCGCACTGGCAGGCCGCATCTGCGGGACTTGCTGGAGCGCGAAGTGGAGGGTGAGCCGATTGCGATCGCGGATCACTGCTACGGGTGTACGGCCGGACAGGGGAGCAGTTGCGGAGGGGCGTTGGCAGCTTGAGGATGTAGCTGGGGATGAAGCCGGGGTTTCGCAATGCATGCATTGCGCCGGCTGAATCGGAGCCGCCTATGAGCGGCGACGTGGACAGGTTGTAAGCGAACCCGCTCCTTCCCCCTCGTAGGGGAAAGGCTAGGATTGGGTGTGAAGGCCGTGCAACTGCATGTGATGGCTCAACCTCACTACCCCCATCTCACCCTTCCCCCTGCGAGGGGGAAGGAGCTCTTCGGATCAGTTTCGTAGTGAGTCTTCATGGCGATTGACCTATCAAAGCAAAATTCAAAACCGAGTTCAACCAACAACCCCAAAAAATGAACCGCCAAAAACTCCTCATCCTCCTCGCCATCACCGCCGCCGTCGCGGCGTTCTTCCTCCTCGACCTCGACCGCTACTTCAGCCTCGACTTCCTCAAATCCAGCCAGCAATCCTTCCGGTCCTACTACGAGGCGCATCCGGCGCAGGCGATGCTGATCTACGTCGCCATCTACATCACGGCAACCGCGCTGTCCCTCCCCGGCGCCACCATCATCACGCTGGCCGGCGGCGCGCTGTTCGGCCTCGCCATCGGTACGCTGCTGGTATCGTTCGCGTCCGCCATCGGCGCCACGCTCGCCTTCCTCATGTCGCGCTACCTGCTGCAGGACTGGGTGCGCGGACGATTCGGCAAGCGCCTCGCGCCGATCGACGAGGGCATCGCGCGCGACGGTCCGTTCTACCTCTTCACCCTGCGGCTGGTGCCGCTGTTCCCGTTCTTCCTTGTCAACCTGCTGATGGGCCTGACGAAGATCCGCACCTGGACCTTCTACTGGGTCAGCCAGGTCGGGATGCTGGCAGGCACGCTGGTCTATGTGAACGCCGGCACCCAGCTCGCGCGCATCGACAGCCTGCGCGGCATCGCATCGCCGGCGGTGATCGGCTCCTTCATCCTGCTCGGCATCTTCCCGCTGGTCGCGCGCAAGGCGCTGCACGCTTTCAAGGCGCGGCAGGTGTATGCGAAGTGGAAAAAGCCGGCAAAATACGATCGCAACCTGATCGTCATCGGCGCGGGCGCGGCAGGGCTCGTGACGTCGTATATCGCCGCCACGGTGAAGGCAAAAGTCACCCTGATCGAAGGACACAAGATGGGTGGCGACTGCCTCAACTTCGGCTGCGTGCCGTCGAAGGCGCTCATCCGCTCGGCGAAGTTCGTCAAGCAGGCGCGTGAATCCGCCTCCCTTGGCATCGCCAAAGCCGATGTTAGTTTCGATTTTGCCGACGTAATGGCGCGCATCCAGCGGGTGGTCCGCGACATCGAGCCGCATGATTCGGTCGAGCGCTATACCGGCCTGGGCGTCGATGTGGTGCAGGGCAAGGCGAGGATCGTATCGCCGTGGGAAGTGGAAGTGAACGGACGACGCCTGACGACCCGCAGCATCGTCATCGCCGCCGGCGCGCGCCCGCTGGTGCCGCCGATTCCCGGCATCCATGATGCGGGTTATCTGACGTCGGATACGCTGTGGTCGCTGAAGGAACTGCCAAAGCGGATGGTGGTGCTCGGCGGCGGCCCGATCGGCTGCGAACTCGCGCAGGCATTCGCCCGTTTCGGCAGTGCCGTGACGCAGGTGGAAATGGCGCCGCGCCTGATGGGGCGCGAGGATGAGGATGTCGCCGCGCTTGTCACCGCCGCGCTGGAGAGCGATGGCGTAACGGTAATGACCGGCTTCAGGGCGGTGCGCTGCGAAAACAACGGCGGCATCAAGCGCCTGTTCGTGCAGCAGGACGGCGGCAGGGAAGTCGCCATCGAGTTCGACCTGCTGCTCTGCGCCGTCGGACGCGCCGCCCGCACCGAAGGCTATGGTCTCGAAGAACTCGGCATTCCGCTGACGCCGCGCAAGACCATCGACACCGACGGCTATCTGCAGACCCTGTATCCCAATATCTATGCCTGCGGCGACGTCGCCGGTCCGTACCAGTTCACCCACACCGCCGCGCACCAGGCATGGTTCGCCGCCGTCAACGCGCTGTTCGGCCAGTTCAAGCGCTTCCGCGCCGACTACAGCGTGATCCCCTGGTGTACCTTCACCGCGCCGGAAGTCGCCCGCGTCGGATTGTCCGAACAGGAAGCGAAGGAGCAGGGCGTCGCGTACGAAGTGGCCCGGTTCGACATTGCCGAGCTCGATCGCGCCATCGCCGATGAAGCGGCATCCGGCTTCGTCAAAGTGCTGACAGTCCCGGGGAAGGACCGCATCCTCGGCGTCTGTATCGCCGGCGAACATGCCGGCGAACTGCTGGCGGAATACGTGCTGGCGATGAAACACGGCATCGGTCTCAACAAGATACTCGGCACCATCCACACCTATCCTACGATGGCGGAAGCGAACAAGTACGTCGCCGGCGAGTGGAAGCGCGCCCATGCGCCCCAGAAATTGCTGCAATGGGTCGGCCGCTACCATGCCTGGCGGCTGGGCTGACGAAGGTAGGCCGATGCTGTCGATCATCCTGCCCGTACTGAATGAAGCAGAGCACATCGCCGCATCCCTGACGCGGCTGCAGGCATTGCGGGCCGACGACGTGGAACTGATCGTGGTCGATGGCGGCAGCAGCGACGACACGGTCAGGCTTGCAACGCCGCTGGCAGACAGGCTGGTTCATGCGCACCGCGGGCGGGCGCGGCAGATGAATGCCGGCGCCGCGCTCGCAAAAGGCGACATCCTGCTGTTCCTGCATGCCGACACGGAGCTGCCCCGCGATGCGCTGAACGCGATGCAAGAAGTGCGGGAGGGCCTCGCATCGCCGGCGCACGCATGGGGGCGATTCGACGTACGCATCGAAGGCCGCTCGCGGATGTTCGTCCTGATCGCGGCGCTGATGAACCTCCGCTCCCGCATCACCGGCATAGCGACAGGCGACCAGGCGATCTTTGTAAGGCGCGATGCGTTCAATGCGGTCGGCGGGTTCCCGGAACAACCGCTGATGGAAGATATCGAACTGTCCAGGCTGTTAAAGTCGCGAACGAAGCCGCTATGCTTGCGTGAGAAGGTAACCACCTCGGGCAGGCGATGGGAAAAATACGGTATCTGGCGAACGATTGTATTGATGTGGCGGCTGCGGTTGCTGTACTGGATGGGAATACCGGCGGAGCGGCTGGCGAAGGCGTACAGGTAATGCGAGCAAGCAAAGGCCGCGCATAGAGGCTATGGGGTTGAAATCCGCTTGGCGCTTTGGTCCCCATTTCTCCGGGAGAAGGAGTACGCGCTTGCAAGCGCGTACCGTTATGCAGGCGGACAGCATGCTGTCCTAATTCCCTGCAAAACCCTGCGCGGGAATGACAAGGATTAAATCGCTTTGCCGGTTGTGTGACCATCAAGAGTTTGAAGTTGCCGATAGGACGTCCACCGAGATGAAGAAGCCGAGAATGATCGCTACCTTAAAATGACTCCACAAAACTGCGCCCTCATCATCTTCGCCAAAGCCCCCATCCCCGGCCAGGTCAAAACCCGCCTCGCCCAAACAATAGGCGACCAAGCCGCAGCCCGCCTCGCCATCCGCATGCTCCACGACACCCTCCACCGCGCCATCGCCGCACAGGTCGGCCCGGTCGAACTCTGCTGCGCCCCCGATACTACCCACCGCGAATTCCGCCACGCCGCAGCGCAATACGACATCAGCCTCACGATGCAAGGCGGCGGTGACCTCGGCGAACGCATGTACCGCGCCCTCGAACGTGCGCTGCTGCGCCACCCGCGGGCACTGCTCGTCGGCACCGACGCACCAGGCTTGGGTATCACGCAACTCCGCCAGGCAGCTGATGCATTGCTCACGAACCCGGCGGTATTCGTGCCGGCGACCGACGGCGGATACGTGCTGGTCGGCATGAGCGAGCCGATGCTTTCCCTGTTCGATGACATTCCATGGAGTACCGCCGCCGTCATGCAGCGCACGCGCGAGCGCGTCGCGCAGCTTGGCATCGATGCGGTGGAACTGGACCCGGTCGATGACGTGGATGTACCCGACGATCTGAGGCATGTTCCGGCGGAGTGGCTCACATGAGGAACCGGCGAACGGCGGCGCTCATGTTCCTCTTCATCGGGACTTCGATGAACCTGGCCGGCGCGGCCGAGGTACCAGCCTTTTCCGCGATGGCTCCCGGCGCGTCGATAGAAGGATGGCAGCCATTGCGTCCTGCGCCGAACGCGCCCGACACCCGTTACGCCCTGGTAAAGGAAGGCGACCGCACGGTACTGAAGGCGGAAGCACAGGCATCGATGTCCGGGCTGGTCCATACCGTGCGGGTAGACCTTCGCAAGACACCCTTCCTGAGATGGCGCTGGAAAATCGCCGCACCCTTGAACAGCGCGGATATGCGGGAGAAGGCCGGCGACGACTATGCCGCCCGCATCTATGTGATGTTCGATTACCCGATAGAGAAGCTGCCCTTCGGTACCCGCGCCAAGCTGAAGCTGGGCGAGGCGCTCTATGGGCAAAAGCTTCCCACCGCCGCGCTGAATTACATCTGGGACAACCGCCAGCCGGTCGGCACCATCCAGCCCAATACCTATACCGACCGCGCCCGCATGATCGTGGTGGAAAGCGGTGCCGGCAAGGCCGGACAATGGGTTACCGAAACCCGCGACCTGCGTGTCGACTTTCGGGCCGCATTCGGCGAGGAAGCGCCGGATGTGATTGCCGTGGCGCTGGCCACCGACACCGACAACACCGGCGAAAACGTGGTGGCGTGGTATGGCGACCTGCAATTCCTGCCGGAAGGAAGCGGCCGATGAAACGGCTGGTGCTGGTCGGCGCAGGACACGCACATGCACGCGTGCTGCTTGATTTCGCGCATCGCCCCATGGCGGATGTCGAGATCGTGCTGGTCTCGCCGGTCGCCCTGGCGCCGTATTCCGGCATGGTGCCGGGATGGCTGGCGGGCCATTACACCTGGGAAGAATGCTGCATCGACTTCGTGTCGCTGTGCCGGCGCGCCGATGCCGCCCTGCGGCCGAGTGCGGCGATCGCGCTCGACCCGGCGCAGCGGGTGCTGCTGCTGGCGGATGGCGAGTGCGTCGATTATGACTTTCTTTCCATCGATATCGGCGCCACGCTGACGCCACCCAAAGCCGAACGCATGGCACTGCTGCCGGTGCGGCCGCTGTCGGCAATGCAGCTGCGATGGGATGCGCTGCTCGACGAGATCCGCACGCTCGGGGCAGGCACCGTGTACCGGGTGGCAGTCGTGGGCGGCGGCGTGGCTGGCGTGGAAAGCATGCTGGCGATGCACCGCCGCTTCACCGGGCTGGCCCCGCAGGCGGAGTTTCGGTTCACGTTGGCCACGCAAGGCGACGAACTGCTGCCGGGCATGGCGGCGGGCGCGGTCAGGCGGCTTGCTGCTCACCTGGCCCGGCGCGGCATCGAGGTGTTGCACGGCTTTTCGGCGGAGACCGTCGATGGCGTGCAGATCGTCGGGGAAGACGGCAGGACGATCGCCGCCGATGCGGCGTTGTGGGCAACCGGCGCGCAGGCATACCGGTGGCCGCGACAGGCGGGCCTGCAGATCGATGAGCGCGGATTCATCCGGGTGGACGAAGCCCTGCGGTCCACATCGCACCCGAACGTATTCGCCGCCGGCGACTGCGCCGGATGGGGCAAGCCGTTGCCGAAAGCCGGCGTGTTCGCAGTGCGGATGGGGCCGGTACTGTCGCATAACCTGCGTGCGGCGATCAATGGCGCGTCGCTGACAACGTATCGGCCGCAGCGCCGGTATCTGATGCTCGTCGGCACGGGAGATGAACATGCGGTTGCGGTGCGCGGTGGTTTGTCGGCGGAGGGGCGCTGGGCCTGGCGGTGGAAACAGGGAATCGATCGGCGGTTTTTGGTGAGGTATAACAGGGAATAGCCAGCCGGTTTTTTTAGGATGAATGGTTTGTCACTGCACGAATGAATTTATAGTCAGGTTCCTTTCCTTCTCCGGGGAAGGGGAGCGGTCACTTGCCTTGCACGCAATAGGATTCCCCTGCTGCAAGAAACACATACCGGAGTTTTCCACAATCCGCAGCATCAACTTAACGTCAGGAGGTTCTATGCCCAAAGCAATCTGGAGCGGCGCCGTCATCGCCGAAGCATCCGATAGCGAAGTGGAAGTGGTAGAAGGAAATGTGTATTTCCCCATGGATAAGGTCAACCAGCAATATCTTGTCCCCAGCGACAAGGTCACAACTTGTCCATGGAAGGGCAGCGCCAATTACTTCCACGTGACCGTCAACGGCGAAGAGAACAAGGATGCCGCATGGATCTACCGCCAGCCGTTTGACGCGGCGAAACAGATTACCGGGCATGTGGCGTTCTGGCGCGGCGTGACTGTGGAGAAGTAATCGGCAAGTTTGTAACAAAATGTGTAATTTTTATCATCGCGGATAAACAGACAAGCGGTTACGCAAGGCGTATCTGCCATATTGATGAATTGGCACGCAATCTGCTGAAGGCGCGGCATGCGAACAACTTTTTAGTGAGGTGCCATCATGAATGTCCGTCGATTCGCCCTGATATTCGGGATCATCTATGTCGTCGTCGGCCTCGCCGGCTTCGTGCCCGGGCTGCTGCAGCAGCCTGCCGGCGGCGATCCATCGCTTACTGTGGATACCCTGCACGGCCGTCTGCTGGGCCTGTTCCCGGTCAACGTGCTGCATACGCTCGTCCACCTCGCCATCGGCATCTGGGGCCTGATTGCGGCCAAGAGCGTCGGTGCCGCCACCGGCTATGCAAAAAGCCTGGCAATCATTTACGCCTTGCTGGCGATCATGGGATTGGTCCCGGGACTGAACACCATGTTCGGACTGGTGCCGCTGCACAGCCATGATGTCTGGCTCCACGCGGGAACGGCACTGATTGCCGGCTATTTCGGTTTCGTCAAGAAGCACGATACCGCTCATCCGCAGCGCGTCTGAGTCATCCCGGCGAAAGCGCTGGTGAGTCAGAAAAGCAGCCCGCAAGGCCATTGCCTTGCAGGGCTGCATCGCTTGTTTGCCGGGAGATTGCATGAAGACCGAAAAGGAAAAAATGCTGGCCGGCGAACTCTACGATCCGCTCGACCAGCAACTCTGCGATGAGCGGCGGCGCGCCCGCCTGCTCTTCAAGGCGCTCAACGATACGCGCGACGACCAGATGGAGGAACGCAGCCGCCTGCTCAAGGAGCTTATTCCATCGGCCGGGCCGAACGTCTGGATCGAGCCTCCCTTTTACTGCGACTACGGCAGCAACATTCTTCTCGCCGGCAAGGTATTCATCAACTTCAATTGCGTCATCCTCGACGTCGCACCGGTCCGTATCGGCAACGGCGTGCTGATCGGCCCGGCAGTGCAGATCTATGCCGCCACGCATCCGCTGACAGTAGCGGAACGCAGGGCGGGAGTCGAATTCGGCAAGGGCATCGAGATCGGCGATGACGCATGGATAGGCGGCGGCGCAATTCTCTCGCCCGGCGTCCGAATAGGGAAGGGCTCGATCATCGGCGCCGGCAGCGTCGTGACCCGGAACATCCCGGAAGGCGTCGTTGCCGCCGGCAATCCCTGCCTCGTACTTCGTCCAGTCGACTAGCTTTTTCACAAGCTGCCGCAATCGCGGATGTTCAATCGGAACTGACCATTCAGCTTGCCGTTCTTCAGTATTTCCCTGGCTTACGCCCGTTCTGCACAGTAAAACCGGTTTCTGAAAGCAGTGCAAATTCGTTACACATATATTAGAATGCGAATCGTTATCGTTTAGATTCAAAAAAAGTCCCTTCGGCCGATCCGCCCGAACAACCTGACAGGACCCTGAATGACGTTCCGCATCAAGATTTCCATTCTCGCCGCTGCGCTCATCAGCATGTCGCCGGCGCAAGCCCAGGACAATGTGCTGAATCTTTATTCCGCACGTCACTATCAAACCGACGAAATTCTGTACAGCAACTTCACCAATCAGACCGGTATCCGCATCAATCGCATCGAAGCCGATGATGCCGCGCTGATGGAGCGTCTGCGCACCGAGGGCAAGAACAGCCCGGCCGACGTGATCTTGCTGGTCGACGCCGCCCGCCTGTGGCGTGCCCAGGTCGAAGGCATGTTCCAGCCGGTGAAGTCCAAGGTGCTGGAAGAGCGGATTCCCGCCAACCTGCGCGGGGGCGACGAAGGGCAGGGCGCGCAATGGTTCGGCCTGTCCACCCGGGCGCGCGTCATCGTCTATAACAAGGTGCGCGTCAAGCGCGACGAGGTTGCCACCTATGAGTCGCTGGCTGATCCCGTCAACAAGGGCAGGGTCTGCACGCGCTCCGGCGCGCACCCGTACATGTTGTCGCTGGTCGGTGCCATGCTCGAACGTAACGGCGAAGCAGCGACCGAGAAATGGGCGCAAGGCATGGTCGCCAACTTCGCGCGTCCGCCGCAGGGCGGCGACACCGATCAGATCAAGGGTGTGGCAAGCGGCGAATGCGGCGTGGCGCTCGTCAATTCCTACTACTACGCGCGCCTGCTGCGTTCCACCAAATCCGAAGATCGCGAGATGATGAACAAGGTCGGTTTCGTCTGGCCGAACCAGGAAAGCTCCGGCACTCACATCAACATCGCCGGTGGCGCGGTCGCCAAGAATGCCCGCCAGCGCGACGCCGCCGTCAAGTTCCTCGAATATCTGGCCAGCGATGACGCCCAGGCCTACTTCGCCAACGGCAACAACGAATGGCCGGTGGTAAGTTCTGCGGTCGTCAAGAATCCGGTGCTGCAGCAGATGGGCAAGTTCAAGACCGAGAACGTCTCCATCACCGCCATCGGCAAGAACCAGGTCTCCGCGCAGAAGATACTCGACCGCGTCGGCTACAAGTAATCCGTTTTTTGTTTTTCGTTTCAAGAGGTCGCAGCCAGCCATTCCCTGAAGATAGCCAGCCTGACGATACAGATAACTTTACCTACAGGGATACACAATGAAGAAGAAATTGGCGACGCGCCGGCCGACGCAGGATAACGCACGTGCGCAGCAGACCTCGACACCGTCACAAATTGAAATCCGCCGCCCGTCCAGCCTGCCGCTCGGCGCGCTCATGCTGGCGGCATCGTTCTCCGCGGTGGCGCAAACCACCGCACAGCCTCCTTCCTCCCCCGAACAGGTGATGCCCGCCGTGGACGTGAAGGGGCAGCAGGAAACGCTGAGCAAGGAGTCGTTCCGCACGACGACGACCGGCATCGGCAAGGGCAACCAGGAACTGCGCGACATTCCGCAGTCGGTCACGGTGATGACCGAGAGGCTGATGGACGACCGCAATCTCGACGACTTCCGCGAAGTGCTGCGCACCACCGCCGGCGTGACCTTCCAGGCCGGCGAGACGGGTGAGGAAGATGTGCGCCTGCGCGGCTTCTCGCTCGGCCAGGCGGGCGACATCTACACCGACGGCATGCGCGATGCCGCATTGTATGAGCGTGACACGTTCAACAATGACCGCATCGAAGTCCTGAAGGGTTCGGCATCGATGTTGTTCGGCAAAGGCTCGACCGGCGGCGTCGTCAATCAGGTCAACAAGACACCGTTCCTGTTTAACCAGAACGAAGTGACTTACACCCTCGGCACCGGAGAACTGCACCGGTTAACCGGCGACTTCAATATTAAGACCGGTGACGACGCGGCCCTGCGCCTGAACGCAATGGTGCATAACGCCGAAAACTGGGGCGCCAGGCAAAAGAAATTCGGCATTGCGCCGACGTATAGCTGGGGCATCGGCACCCGCGATGAATTCACTGTCGGCCTGTTCCACCTGCGTGTCGAGGGCCGGCCCTTGTACAACCATCCGTGGTTCCTGTCGGGCGGCACGCGCGGCGAAATCATCGAGACGCTGCCGGCGAAAAATTACTACGGCCTCGCCAGCGACTATCTCGATACGCAGGCTACGTACGGAACCGTCGGCCATGTTCACCGCTTCGACAACGGCAGCCAGCTCAAGACCACGCTGCGTCACGGGCGGTATGAGCGCGATCTTTGGGCCAGTGTGATCCGCTTCGGTACCGGCACCACTCCCGGCAATCTGAGCGGTGCGACCGTGATCAACCGCACGCCGAAGGGACGGATCGGCGTCAGCGACACAACCCAGCTGTCGAGCGACTTCACCGGCAATTTCAACTGGGGCGGGCGCAACCATTCCATCCTGGCGGGCGTCGATGTCTACAACGAGGATGCCAAGCGTGACTACAACTCCATCGGCACGCCCGTGGTCGCCAAACCGAACACCACGGTCGGCAGGCCGAACGATGGCGCATCCGTTGCCGACACCCGGATCATGCGCGGCTATAACAACTTCGATGCACGCAACATCGGCTTGTACTTGCAGGACATGGTGAGTGTCACCCCGACGGTCAAACTGCTCGGCGGCTTGCGTTTCGATCACTTCGAAGCATCCTATGTTGCGCGCGACGGGGTCTCTTTCAAGCGTAATGACAACCTGTGGTCGCCCCGTGTCGGCGCATTGTTCCAGCCCAGCGATGTCGCGTCCTACTACGCGTCCTTCGGCACCTCCTACAACACCTCCGGCGACACCTATCAGTTTGCGGTCAATTCGCCCAACCTCAACGATGCGAGGACGCCGGCCGAGAAAAGCCGCAACCTGGAAGTCGGCGGCAAATGGGAACTGTTCGAAAAGCGTGCCTCACTCGGCGTGGCGGCCTTCTATAGCGAGAAGTACAACGAGCGCAATACCGACGAGGATAGCGCGGCGACACAACAGCTGTTGTCCGGCAAGCGTCATGCGACCGGCATGGAGTTCAACCTGGCCGGCCGCATCACGCCGAAGTGGGAAGTCTTCTTCAACCATACCTGGATTCCAAATGCCAAGATCGACAAGAGCAACGTGGCACGCAACGCAGCCGGTACCGGCGCGCAGGTTGAAGGCGACCGCCCCGGCCTGACGCCCAAACACAGCAGCAGTCTCTGGACCACCTACCGCGTGTTGCCTGCGCTGCGCCTTGGCGCCGGTCTTACTTATCGCGGCGAGCAGAACCCGGAAGGTGCGCGTCACGTCACGGCCGGCAGCTTCACCGTATTTGACGCCATGGCCGAGTACACGATCAACGAAACCTGGACGGCCAAGCTCAACGTCACCAATCTGACCGACAGGCTGTACGCGGATTCGCTGTACCGCGGCTTCTACGCGCCGGGCGCCCCGCGTCGTGTAGAACTGACACTGAAGGCGATGTTCTAAGGCGACGCATGCTACTGCACCTGAAAAACGTTCTTACCCGCGACGAACTCGCCACCGCCCGGGCCCTGCTCGGGCCTGGTGCGCCGTGGGTGGACGGGCGCAGCAGTGCGGGCGGTCAGGCGGTCGCCCGCAAGAACAACGAGCAACTGGCGCAGGACAGCGATGTCTCGCGACAGTTGCAGGCGCTGATACTCGGCGCCGTGCAGCGCGACCCGATGTTTTTCTCCGCGGCGCTGCCTCGGAAGATCTTCAATCCGCTGTTCAACCGCTACAGCGGTGACAGCAACCATTACGGCGCGCATATCGACGGCGCCGTGCTGCATTCCCGCAATCCGGCGCAATGGGTGCGGACCGACCTTTCCTGCACCGTGTTTTTGGCCGAACCGGATGAGTACGACGGCGGCGAGCTGGTGATCCAGGATATGCAGAGCGAGCGGCGCATCAAGCTGGCCGCCGGCGATCTCGTGCTGTATCCCGGTACCTCGCTGCATCAGGTCACGCCGGTGACGCGCGGCGCGCGGCTGGCGAGCTTCTTCTGGATAGAGAGCATGGTGCGCGGCGACGACCAGCGCCGGCTGCTGTTCGAGATGGACATGGCGCTGCTCAAGCTGCGCGAGTCCCTCGGCGAGCAGGAACCTTCGGTCGTGCAGCTCACCGGTACCTATCACAACCTCCTGCGCATGTGGGCCGACACATGAGCAGGATCCCCGCGGTCGAGCCGATACCGCCAGGCATCGTGTCGCTGGAAGACCATGCGGCGCATGCCCATGCCCGCCTGGACGACAACGCATGGTCATATTTCAGCGGCGGCGCGGCGGACGAAATCACGATGCGCGCCAACCGCAGCGCATGGGATGGCATATCGCTGTCGACACGGGTGCTGCGCAACCTGGTGGGCGGCCATACGCGGGTGGAACTGCTTGGCAGAACGCTGGCGCATCCCATCCTGCTTGCGCCGGTCGCTTTTCAGCGGATGGCCCATCCGGACGGGGAAAACGCCACCGCATTCGCCGCCGCCATGCAGGGCGCCGGCATGGTGCTGAGCACCCAGGCGACCATCCTGCTTGAGGATGCCGCACGGATCGTTCTGAACGAGCCGGGGCGTGGTCCGCTATGGTTCCAGTTATACCTGCAACATGAACGCGGCTTCACGCGTGAACTGGTGCGGCGCGCCGAGGAAGCGGGCTACGAGGCGCTGGTCGTCACCGTGGATGCGCCCAGCAGCGGCGCGCGGGACAAGGAGCGACGCGCCGGATTCCGGCTTCCGCCGGGCATCGCCGCCGTAAATCTGGCCGGCATGCCGCCTGCGCAGCCCATCGAATTGCATGCGCACCAGAGCCGCATGTTCGATGCATTGCTGACCACCGCGCCGACCTGGGACGACATCGAATGGCTGAAAGGCATTACCCGGTTGCCGGTCATCCTGAAAGGCATCATGCACGAGGAGGATGCCCGCCTTGCCATCGAGTCCGGCGCAAGCGGCATCATCGTCTCCAACCACGGCGGCCGCACCCTGGACACGATGCCGGCCACCGCCGCCGTGCTCCCGCGCATCCGCGCTGCGGTCGGCGAGGCGCTACCAGTCCTGGTCGACGGCGGTATCCGGCGCGGTACCGATGTGCTGAAAGCCGTCGCGCTGGGCGCGGATGCGGTCCTGATCGGCCGGCCGTACCTGTTCGGGCTGGTCAACGCCGGCGCGATGGGTGTGTCGCATGTCATCCGGCTGCTGCGCGACGAGCTTGAAATCGCGATGGCGCTGTGCGGCTGCGCCACGCTGGCCGACGTCGATGCGAAGGTGCTCTTCAAATAGATATGACGGCCGGCTACTTTCCGTCGCGCGCCTCCGCAAGCGCAATCGTCAGGTGCTGCACCTTCTTCTTCAACTGGTCGCGTTCCTCCGTCAGTTCCGTCACCAGTTGCGTCAACCTGTGAATCTCGAGCTGCTCCGGCGTGGCGTCGTCAGGCGGTGGTGCAGGCTCGGGCTTGGGCGGGAGGCGTGCCTCGCGCACCTGCCGTGCCGCCTCGCGCAACTCCTTCTTTCCACCCGCGACCGCCGCCACCTGCTTCTCTTCGGGCAGGGAAGCCACCGCCGCAGCGGCGTTGATCGAAATCATTCCTGTCTTGACCGCATTCACGAGTTCCGGCGCGGCCGTTTTCTGAATCTTCTCGATCTGGCCGAGCGTCGCGCTGCTCACCCGCGCGGCGCGGGCGATGCTTTCCCTGGTGAGTTGCGGCAAGGTATCGGCGGGCACGGCAGCCGCTTCGGCGGCGGGCTCGGCAGGCGCCTTCTTATCCTGCGCCTGCGCCAGCCGGGCAGCGACGATTTCCTTCTTGCGCAGCGCCAGCACGCCGCGCTGAAAATCCGACACGCTGCGCCGCCCGAGATGATTGTCGATCATCCACAGATGCACATCGTCGATTGACTGAAACGTCTGATTTTGTACGGTATTGAAAGGAATGCCATGCTTCCGGCAGATGCTGTAGCGGTTGTGGCCGTCCACCAGCAGATCGCCCCACAGCACCAGCGCATCGCGGCAACCCTCGGCAAGCAGGCTGCGTTCCAGCGCGGCATATTCATCTTCGGTTAATGGGTCGATGTAGGCACGGAGATCTTCGTTAACGGTGATGGTCATGGTCCAGGCAAAGTAAAACGCGAGCGCGGTAGTGTACACATCGCCGGTGCTTTCGTGCGGGAATCCATGCGGGGCGTGTACAGACGTGCAATCGGGGCAAGCCCCGGCATCCCTGTCCCGGATATCTGGTCATTTTTTTAAATTGCCGCTGCGGCTATACTGCCATGGTCCAACGACCGCAGTTTTCCCCTGAATAATCCCTAGCAATATGCCAAATCTGCCGAGCGCCTTACTTCACGGTGATGGAGAACTCAAGTCATTGATCCGTAACAGGGACTGGTCCACCTCGCCGCTGGGATCGCCGGAGACATGGGATCCTTCCTTCGTGGCGGTGACCAGTTTTGCATTGGATTCCAAATTTCCAATGTTCCTGACCTGGGGTGATCAACTCGCATGCGTCTATAACGACGCGTATTCGGAGCTTCTCGGCAACAAGCACCCGTGGGCATTGGGCAGGCCTTTCGAGGAGGTGTGGCCGGATATCTGGAACGACGTCCATCCATTCGTGCAACGTGCGCTGTCCGGTGAATCCGTCTATCTCGAGAACCTGCCACTGACGATGCACCGCAAGGGGTACGACGAGGAGGTATGGTTTACCTTCACGTATTCCCCGGTGCGCGATGATCGCGGCATGGTCAGGGGGATGTGCTGTACCTGCGTCGAAACCACGCAGCAGGTGCTGACCGAACGCCGGCGTGAGGAAGAATTCGAACGATTGCGCGACCTGTTCCAGCAGGCGCCGGGCATGATGGCCGTGCTGCGCGGCCCACGGCATGTGTTTGAACTCGTCAACGAAGCGTACATCCACCTGGTCGGCGAGCGCCGGCAGATCGGCATGCCGGTGCGCGAGGCGCTTCCGGAACTGGAAGGGCAGGGCTTCTTCGAACTGCTGGACAAGGTGTATGCGACAGGCAAACCCTACGTGGGGCGCGCGGTTCCGATCACCTTGCGACGGAACGAGGACGGCACGCTCGACGAGCGGTTCGTGGATTTCATCTACCAGCCGATTCGCGACGAACGGGGCAATGTTTCCGGCATTTTTCTCGAAGGCAGCGACGTCACCGAAGCGGTCCGGGCCAATATGGCCTTGCGTGACAGCGAAGAAAGGCTGCGGCAGCTCGCCAACACGATTCCCCATCTTGCATGGATGGCCAATCCGGATGGCTATGTGCACTGGTACAACGACCGCTGGTATGAATTCACCGGCACCACCTTGCAAGGCGTGGAAGGATGGAACTGGACGAATCTCTTCGACGCCGAAGATTTGTCGCAGATGCTCGTCAAGTGGCGTCACGCCATCAGCACCGGCACGCCTTATGACGTCACCACCTCGATGCGCTCGGCCACCGGCGAGCGCCGGACGTTTTATGTCACCGCCGCGCCTTTGCGCGATGCAGCGGGAAAGATCGTTCAATGGTTCGGCACCAATACCGATGTCACCGATATCCAGCGTGCCCAGGAAGAACTGAAAGCGGCGAACCGGCGCAAGGATGACTTTCTCGCGATGCTTGCGCATGAACTGCGCAATCCGCTGGCGCCTATCAGCACCGCCGCCGAGCTGCTCAAGCTGGCGGGCCTGGACAAGGACAGGATTCGCCAGACCGGCGAAGTCATCACCCGGCAGGTTGCCCACATGACGGAACTGGTGGACGACCTGCTCGACGTATCGCGGGTCACGCGCGGACTGATCAAGCTGAAGGAAGAAGTGCTCGATATTGAGAACATCATCGCCGATGCGGTGGAGCAGGTGCATTCCCTGATTGAAGCCAAGCATCAATACTTCGTACTCGACGTGCCGGACCGGGTGTTGACCGTGAAGGGAGACCGCACCCGTCTCACGCAAGTGCTGACCAATATCCTCAACAATGCGGCCAAGTACACGCCGGAGTATGGCAACATCAGTTTGCACCTGGCACCGCGCGGCAGGCAGATCGACGTGACGATCAGGGACGACGGCATCGGCATCGCGCCCGAGCTGCTGCCTCATTTGTTCGAGTTGTTCACACAGGCGGAGCGAACGCCCGACCGCTCGCAGGGCGGACTTGGATTGGGGCTGGCCCTGGTCAGGAGCCTGGTGGAGCTGCATGGCGGCACCGTATCCGCGACCAGCCCCGGGCCTGGAAAGGGAAGCGAATTCACGATACGCCTGCCCCTGCTGGAGAGCGGCGTGGCGGAGCACGACGACCGCGCCGTGGCTGCAGATGCAAACCTGTCGCGCAACGCCAGGCAATGCCTGGTCGTGGATGACAATATCGATGCAGCGCATACCCTGGCCCTGATGCTGGAAACACTCGGCCATCGAGTTGCCGTCGAATATCATCCGGCCAAGGCGCTGGAGGCGGCGGGCCGCGTTGTGCCCGAGGTGTTCATCCTTGATATTGGCTTGCCCGAGATGGATGGGTACGAACTGGCAAGGCGCCTGCGCGCCATGCCGCAACTGGCCGGCGCCCTGCTCATCGCGGTGTCAGGCTATGGCCAGCAGGAGGATAAGGACCGGGCACTGCAATCGGGATTCGATCATCATCTGACCAAGCCGATCAGGCTGGATGATCTTCTCTGCCTGATCAATTAAACCCGGGCGATCTCACGTGTTCAGGCCTGACGCCGATGCCGACAGCATAAGCCGGCACGACACGCAATGCGGGCCATCGGTTCAACATTCTGACCGGCCACGGTGCATCGATCCGATCCCGGCGTTCGCCATCCAATACCGGCGTCAGAAACCTGTTCTGTATCGCCAGTTGCGCGGCCTGCGTTACCCGCGTCGGGAAGAGCCGGCGCCGCTCCACCTGCGCCAGCAGCGGTGTGAGTTGCTCCGGTGTCACGCCGGCATCCGCCAGCGGCGCCGCGAGGATGTTTGCCGCGGCGACCGCATCTTGGATCGCCAGGTTGATGCCCACCCCGCCGATCGGCGACATGGCGTGCGCGGCGTCGCCAATGCACAGCAGGCCGGGCTTCCACCAGCGTTCAAGCCGGTCGACGGTGACGCTCAGCAGCTTGACGTCGTCCCAGCCGCGGATTGCCTGCGTACGCGCCGCCAGCCACGGCGCCACGCTTGCGATCTCCGCCCGAAAGGCGTCCAGACCACGCGCCTGTACCGCTTCGATCCCGCCCTTGGGAATGACGTAGGCGCATTGCCAGTAGTCGCCGCGATAGATCATGGCCAGGAAATGGCCGGTATTGACATGGCCGCCGCTTTCCACCGGATCGCCGGGCATGACCGGCAAACGCATCCACAGCACATCGATCGGCGCACCGAGATTGCGCACCGTCAGCCTAGCTGCCTCACGCAACCTCGACCGCCGTCCGTCGGCGCCGACGACCAGGTCCGCCATGACGGTCAGCGGCCCGCCTTCGGCTTGTACCCGCACGCCGCGGATGCGCCCGCCATCCTCCACCACGTCGACGGCTTCCGCCCCGAGCAGCAGGCGGAAATTGGGCCATATCGACGCATGGTCGCGAAGAAAATCAAGGAACTCCCATTGCGGCATCATCGCAATGTACTTGCAGGCGGTGCGCAGGCCGGAGAAGTCGGCGACCACCGCGTCGGTGCCGCTGATCGACACCCGCACCCGATGGGCCTTGTCATGCGGGCGGCTCAGGAAGGCATCGAGCAGCCCGAGTTCCTGCATCACCTGCAGCGTCGACGGATGGATCGTGTCGCCGCGAAAGTCGCGCAGGAAATCGGTATGCTTTTCCAGCACGACGACATCGACGCCGGCACGCGCCAGCAGGTAGCCGAGCATCATGCCGGCCGGTCCGCCTCCGGCGATGCAGCAGCGGGTGTTTAACGTTTCCATGGCAATGTCTTCCTCTCGAACATTTTTTCGAAACAGACGTCGGCCGGCAGACCGGTCACATCAGCGACTCATGCCTTGCGCGCCGCGCAGAGTTGATCCGCAAATGCATGGTTCACATCCCGGTGTCCCGCTTCATCGGCGCGCACCGCGATGACGACATCGCGCAGGCGCGCGTCCGCGGGCAGGTTCCAGTACCGTATCGCCAGCGCCGGAGCGGGAACGTTTTCATACGTGCCGTTATCGATGCCGTTCAGGTACTCCGAATAGCTGTACACCGCTTCCTCCTCGAAATAGCCCACGATCCGGTGCGCCGTCTTCGGCGACAGCAGGTAGATGAAGAAATACAGGTTG
>JAESFT010000480.1_pt1 | contig 23510 bp, 24 predicted proteins | sample 9269451 | NCBI WGS metagenome assembly JAESFT01 (sample SAMN14502557, study PRJNA617106) | algae metagenome | isolation source: Scytonema hyalinum WJT4-NPBG1 and co-occurring heterotrophs from well... | place: USA: Mojave Desert, Joshua Tree National Park, California | collected 2006-05-25
GGAGGGTGAGATAGGGCGCAACAAGAGCCCACTCTTCATCAGAAACATCGGAGGGGTAAAGTTTGCGGGAGGTCACCATCCCGCTGATCTGGGAATGACCTCACGCCCGATCCATAACAGCCTCTAGCTAATCTCAGCTCTGGAGCAGGCCGTCCTTCAAGGGAAATGTTCTCGAAGAGCAGTGGTTCAAAGAATCGGACCAGTGCGCCAGCGCCGACTAACGCAACGCCTTGATCGAACATAGGTCCCGACTAGAGGCGCGAACCTTCTGGTCACCTACCTGGCGTCAATGTGCCGTGAATAGCCACCGCCGATGAGGATCGTGGGATGAACGGCGCAGACGCAGCATCCGACTCCGTGAGGGGACAGCGTGAACAAGAGGCCTGCCACCGGCGTTCAGGGTAACAGCACGCTGGTCCATTTAGCAGGAGAGGTCCCAATGACGAGCAGGAATCACAACAACCGATCTGAGAAGCAAAAGGGGCATGTCGCCGACCGGAGCGACGAGGCTGTTCCAAAGGGTAAGAAGGACGCTGGTCACCAAGGGGGGCACAAGGGTGACGGGGGTGGTGGTGTCCCCAAGACGCAAGGCCAAGGCCAGGCTAACAAGGACGTCGATAATCAAGGTCAGAACCGAGGCCACGGATAGGGGTCTGACCAGTTCATGTTTCGAGCCGCAGAGTAGGCGCACCGAATCGTCACGAGCGAGGCACAGGCCTATTGGGCCGCCCGTGGCGGTCCACAACTTAGTCAAATACGCTAAGCTGTTGCCTCAAGTAGGTCTCTGAATACACGACGATGCCGTCACAGTCCTAGGTAGCCTCTGCTGACTGGCTGCGGGCACCACGGACTTTCAGCACCAGGATGGTTGCACAGAGGAGCAGCCCGACAGCGCTGAAGATCAGAACAGGCAGACTCCCGAGGGCAAAGCCGTAAACGCTCCAAAGCAAAGCGCCGAACGTGCGAACAGCAAACATTCGCAGCGAAATGGCCCCAGTCTCTCCCGTTCGCCAGCACTTCATAACCTGAGGAAAGAAGCTGTAGGTCCCAATGCACCCGGCCACGAGCCCAACAAGCGTGGCAAGCGTTACGTGATCAAGCATGAGCGGACCGGAGGTGGCGAAGCTTGAACATGAGGACAGTCCCAGCAAACGCAATGTTGAGCGCGTTGAATAGGATCACTGGCACACTCGCAATCATGAACCCATGCACAATCCAAAGACTGTAAGCAGCTAGCGAAGCAACGTACATGCGCTTTGAGATCGCCTCTGTGTCGCCGTGACGCCAAGCTTTTAGGACTTGAGGCACGAAGCTGAAGCTCGTGCAAAGCCCTGCCACCATTCCCAGCGTTGTTAACCACCACCCCTGCATTGCTTGATCTCCACAGCGATCAAGAACACGCAAGCGGCGCCAGAGTTTCTAAAGAATGAAGCTAGGCTGGCGTAGGAGAGCCCAAGCCCCACACCTGGGGGAAGACTGCGCATCTCGCGTACACTGGGGGTAGCATCGTACCGCCAGTCCCAATCGGACGACATCCAGCTGACAGCTCTGGCATCACGAGGCAAGCTTTGCCAAGATGCCGCATCTGATGACAGCCAAGGTTTGGCTGTCATGATTCCATTGGGGCTCTGCCATGTCGCGAACTGCTACTCTTGTTTTTATCTGTGCAATTGGGCTGCCGGTTCTGGCGTTCATAGCTGCTGCAGCTGGAACAGATGGAGCCCTGCTCAGTGGCGGAGTAACCTTCTTTGTCGTCGTCACGGCTGTGGTTGCCATGCTCTTCGAGATCAAGCGCCTCGCCGATGATCCGGCTGGATCATCCCACGCGTGACTTTGGTAAAGTCACTCACACAATGTGGGCTACCCATCTTGCTTGGCGGCGTGAACGCTACTAAGGCTGGCGCCTAAGAAAAAAGGCCGCCCTTGCGAGCGGCCCGAAGTTTAGGGAGGAAACGCCCGAGAAGGGCAAGCAACACAGCGACGCCATCGCCGTGTTGCAGTGCACAAATTAGTTCGCACCTAAACGACAAGCAAGTTCAAAAGGGCAGCATAGCTGCCCTTTTTTGTGCCTGCTGCCATGCCCAGCGGGCATGGTCCGGCTTCAACCTGGTTGCCAAAACACCAGCGCTGGAACTCGGCTAACCCCCGTTTGATGGGCCACGCGAAGTCGAACGGCCGCTACTCACGGGTGGGCCGATTTTAGTAGGGCGCTTAGTAGGCGAGCTTTAGTAGGGCTATAGTAGGGGACAAGGATCCAAATCAGTCCCACTTGGTCCTAATCTGTCCGGCTTGGCTGGTGGTGCAGTGGAGACAGTTTCCCTCTCAGTCCTGCTCCATCCAACTCCGTCCTAAAGCTGGGCACCTTATTCGTAATGAGGGGGTCGGGGGTTCGAATCCCTCTTGCGGCACCACTTTTCTCCCACACCATCGGTGACTTACGGACTCGCTCCAGCGTTGCTGTTTCAGGCCTCGTAGGCTTGGCGTCACTTCGGCGTCTTCGGGCCTCTTAGGCTTGGCGTCACTTCGGCGTCTTCGGGCCTCTTAGGCTTGGCGTCACTTCGGCGTCATCCCTGATCCCCCTTTCCATGACCACCCTGACCAAGGCCTGTGCCGCCCCATCACCGTCCTGCTGACCGCAGGACAGGTCGCAGATTACGGGGCCGCCAAGCAGCTTATGGATCGCTTACCCGCCGCGCATGCTCGACGGCGACGAGGGGTTCCGACACGGACGCACTCCGACGACGTGTCGAAGCCGGCGGCATCCTGCCGAACGTCCCCTGAAGGCAACCGCGTCTGGAAGAACTGCTTCCCCCCGTCTTCGGTCGGGCGTGAAAGGCCATCGAACGCATGTTCTGCCGTCTCAAGAATTTCCGCCGGGTGGCAACCCTCTACGACCACGTCGCGCGCAACTTCCTAGCAGCGATCCGTCTCGCAGCAGCTGCCAGTTACCGGTTGTAAATTCCGACCCTAAAGCGCGGGGACGGTGGGTACCCCACGAGTCTTGAATTTTGATTTGGAAAGAATGCTTGCCAAGCTGAGCTGTTGCCGTAAGAGTACAAACGCCCGGAAAACTGCGGCGTAAGTCCCGACCGAATGCATTTCGGTCAGGGAATTACTTACAAAAACGGAGGAAACATTATGAAGCGACGGATCAGCTACGTGGTGTCGAGTGCGTTATTGGCCTCGCTTGCCCTGTCCGGAACGGCCGTCGCTCAAAGCTCGGGCGGCACGCCGAGCCTGACCAGCACGACTGTGCTCAAAGACCGAGACGAAGTTATATGGGACATGGCTTTCCTGCCTGACGGCGCCATGTTCTTCACCGAGCGATGCGGCGGCCTCTCGGTGCGGCTGGCGTCCGGCACCGTCATCCCTCTCCTGGGGATCAAAGAGTCGAAGGGCTACCCTCAGACGGCGTCCGACCTGTTCTGCAGCGGACAGGCCGGCATGAGCGGGGTGGCGATCGACCCCGATTACGCCAACAACCGCTTCATCTACGTCTCGTCGGCATCCAGCATGACTGCCCCGGGAACCAATCGCGTTTTGCGCCTGACGGTCAGCCCCGATCTGACCAGTGTTTCGAACCGGCAGGATATTGTCACCGACATCGCCTATAAGCCCGCCAAGAGCGACCATCCGTTCGGCGACCCGGGCGCGCACAACGGTGGACGCCTCCGCTTCAGTCCGGCAGACGGCTTCCTGTATGTGACGACAGGCGACACCCACAATGGCGAGGTGCCGCAAAGCCCAACGCTCATCGGTGGCAAGGTGCTGCGCATCGACCGGGACGGCAAGGCGGCGCCCGGCAACAATGCACCCCAGGGCTTCGATCCTCGGGTCTTCACCTACGGACACCGCAATCCGCAGGGCATCTGCTTCCGACCCGGCACCAACCAGGCATTCACGGCAGAAAACGGGCCGTGGCATAGCGATGAGGTGACGGCCCTTGTGGCTGGTGGAAACGCCGGATGGGACCCGCGCCCGAATGTGGGTGGACGTGGCGACTGCCCGGACAAGTACTGCGGATATTCGCCCAATCAGATGGGCGCAATGGACCCTAAAGAACGCGCGGCATTCATGCCGATGACCGACACCAAGACATACCCCAATGCGATGCAGCCCGCGTGGAACAACGACGGACTGTCTCAGGGTATGTTTTCATGTACGTTCCTGAACGGCCCGCAGTGGAAGGACTGGAACGGGCGGATGGTTGTGTCCCTCACGGGTATCGGCATCCACGGAACGCCCGTGGGTAATCGCCTCGACGTGCTCAACATCACGCCCGACGGCTCATCTGCTACCCGCACGACGGTATCTCTCCCCATGCCAGCAGGCCGCTTCCGTTCCTCTGTGCAAGCTCCGGACGGCAGCCTGTACGTGTCGACTGACACGGGCGAAGTCTTCCAGCTCAAGGCCAACTGAGCACGCCGAGCGTCAGCCGCGCCGCCACTCCGACGGCGCGGCCGAGTGCCGTCGAGTTCCACAGGGGTCCACTGCGAGGGCCCTACCGCTCATGATGGGAATACTGTTGATGGTTGACATCCGCCACGTCACTGCGACGGCTCTTGCTCTGCTCGTGTCCTCGCCGGCCTTGGCCAGCCCGGAACTGGCCAGGAGCAAGAACTGTGTGGCCTGCCATCACGTCGAACGAAAAATGATCGGGCCCGCGTACAAGGCGGTCGCCGAGCGCTACGCCAAGGATGAGACGGCGGTCGCGAAGCTGAGTGAGAAGGTGATCAAGGGCGGTGCAGGCAGTTGGGGCCCGACGCCGATGCCGCCTCAGGCGAACCTGTCGCCGACAGATGCCGAAACTCTGGTGAAGTGGATCTTGTCGCAGCAGTAGTTCGCCTGAAGCGGCCGCCAGCCGACTTCACGGATTGGCGCAACTAATCGGATCTGTAGGGCAAACATGCGCCCCGAGAGTGGACAAGTAGGTTTGGAAGCCGTCCACGACACGCTTGGCCTCGGTAGATCCGACGCCACTGCGTGACTCGATCCAGCGACGGAAGATGTTTCCTTAGCAGCCATCACCTACGGCCTGCTGGAAGCAGAGTTGCTGCTATCCCGTGGAAGGAAGGATGCCGTGTCGCCGACGTTCCCGGTCTCGATCCACGAACTGCTCGGCGGTCCGTCCAGGAGCACGCCAGGGAACGCCGATCGTCTGAGATGAATTGCCCTGATGTGGGCTGCTCTTCGAGGAGCAGCCGCTAGGCGAGGTCATCACATGTCGAACTCTTCAGCCAAAGGTCAGCAGCCGGAAGCCCTGCGGTCGCTCGAGGCAGCCGCCAAAGCTGGCAGCAAGAAGCCTGACGGACAGGGACTGACCGCGACGGACCAGACCGCCCCCACGCCGGCTTGCCTGGAACAGGAGGAGCAGACCGCAGCCGAGATCCTGCGGGCCGGCGCCGAGGGAGACACGAAGGGCATGGCCGCGGCTGCGAAGAAGGGGCACGGCAAGTAGGCGAGCTCGGCTCCCCGCACGGCGCCCATCCTCACGATATCTGGACGAACGAGCGGTTCGGCTTGCTTTACGCGGCCACTTCGAGCGGCAGGTCCTCTCGACCCGCTACGCCGCCACTTCGAGCGGCAGCTCCTCGTGGAAGTGCAGCGGCCATGCGATGTCGAGCCGCACCGAGAAATAGCCCTCGCCCTCCTCGCGCACCCAGCCGCCGGCGATCACGGCATCGCAGAGGGCCGGGCTCGAGCGGCCCGTGGAGGCGAGAAACCGCCGGTAGCGTTCGCCCTCGCCGGCGCTCAGGTAGCCCACCTTGTAGCCCGCCACATGCACCGCCACCGAGCCTGGGACGTCGAGCCTCTCGGGCTCCGGCACGAGAAAGGCGGTGCATTCGTGGTGCGCGCTCTCGCGCGTCCGTCCGCCGACCACCGCCGCCAGGGCTTCCTGGTGTTCGGCATCGATCTGGAGGAGCGTCGCAAAGTCGCCGGAACCGGCGAGGCGGCGATGATGCTTGAGTTGGACCGTGCGCCGAAACAGTTGGTGCAGCATACCCATGGTTACTCTCACGCGGGGCAGTTGATTGCGACGGATTGTCTATGAGATCCCTGGATTGCCGAACGATTTCTTCGATTGTTTCAGCACATCACAGTAAAGATTGTGCCTATGAAACGCAGCTATTGTGCGCTTCGTTCCCGAGCCTGACCCTCGGCCCGAGGGCGTGTTCGGATCGGGTGGGATCTGCGGGGCCTGAGCGTGCGAGAGGGGAAACCAGCCGGATCGAGGCGAGGTGCCGGTTTTGATGGTCGGTTTGCCAGCAGCGAAGATGTGATGGCATGAGGCAGCAGCCGTGCATCCGTGCCTCATCCGGGGATGAGGCCACCTGTTCGGCACCACGACCGAAGCCAACCCAGCAATATCTCGCACGAGCAGCGTATGTGGCGCCCCACCTTTCAAGAGAACGTCCTGTCCCAAGACACGCCTGAGCCGCGGCAGGCCTCCTGGCGGCGCGACCTCTTGCTGGCGCTTTCGGTGCTCGTGGCGGTCTTTCTGATCGTTTTCCGGATGCCCGACCTCATCCCGGGACGCATCTGGGCTGAAGAGGCCAGCTACTTTGCCACGGCATACGAGTTCGGCTGGGTGAAGGGGCTGACCCAAGTTCACGGGGAATACGTGAATCTGCCCGCGAACCTCGCCGCCACGGCTGCTCAGTTTCTGGCGCTCGAGGACGCGCCGAAGGCGTCGCTCTTACTGGCTTTGCTGTTCCAGTGTCTTCCCGCGATCGTGCTTCTGACGTTGCGGATTCCGTGGCTGAGTGCGCCTCAGCACTCCGTCGTCGCCGTTCTGCTGACGATACTCACTCCCTTGTCGGAGGAGACCTGGCTCAATTCCATCAACAGTCAGGTTTACCTGACGGTTTGTGTTGGGCTCATTCTCATGGCCCGCCCGAGAGGCGGAGCGGCCGGCTTCTTTCACGTTGCCGTCTTGCTCATGGCGATCCTCACTCATGGCGATCCTCAGTGGACCAGCTCCCGCGTTCGCCGCTCCGCTGTACCTCCTGCGATCCCTCCAGGATCGCTCGGGCTGGAGATGGGCGCAAACCGCTGCATTATCGGCCGGCGCGATGCTTCAGGTCAGCCTGGTGCTTCTCCAGCTCCGCGTCGGCAGAGAGCTTGATTTTACCCCCTATCTCCTTGTCTGCATCATCTATTCGAAGCATATCCTCGCCGCGATTTATGGTCGCTTGCACGCCGACGAGCTTTCGAGAGATCTCCTCCATTACATCGATGGGGGGCACGTCGCCTTCGTTCCTCTCGTCGCCGTCGCGATGCTCTTTGGTTTTCTTGCTTGGGGCGTCCTTGCGTCGAAGCGCTCGGACCTCGCATGGCTGCTGGCATTCGCGATCGTTCTTATTCTCGGGACGTACTTCGGCGCCTTCGGCAAGAAGATCAACTTGATCCACACATCGACAGGCGCGCGCTACGCCGTTGCGCCCGGCATACTCCTGGCGCTCGTCGCCTTCGGAATCGCGAGAACCGCTGCCGGGTACACCCGGGCCGCGGCAACAGCCATGCTCGCCTGGCTGCTTGTCGCCGGCGCATGGGCGTACTTCAGGCCCGACCCGCAGGCCGCTCACGGACCCGATTGGCGGTCGGAAGTTCAAGCCTGGCGACATGATCCGTCGGCGCCGCTGCAAGTATGGCCGAGAGGCTGGGCCATGCACCTTCCGCGTACGGCAAGACGAGAGGCCGCGCTCTAAACGCGCCTCCGCCACGCCGCTTCGGCGGCTTCGTAGAGATCCGCGCGAGCTTGCCGGGGTGGCAGGTGCCCTCAAGTCCGTGAGGATGTGCCGACCGGAACTGCACGGGGCGATGGCGCTTGCCGTCGCCTGAATGCGTGCCCACCGCATCCTCAAGAACAAGGGCTGCGATCAGGGGGAGGAGACCGCCTCCAGAATGCGGCCTGCCATCGTGGGAAGATCCAGCCTCCAGGACGCGGACGCCCTGGAGGCTGAGGGCCAAGGTTACCCTTGAACCTGCTGGAGGGCGGACATCTTCCAGGCGCCGCCGCGGTCGCGGCGGAAGGTCCAGATCTCGGTGACCTCGTCGGATCCGCCCGACACCACCTTGCCGCTGGCGCGCTCCGTCACCTGCTCGGTGATGGCGTAGCGCATCGCCACCGTGGCGTAGTCGGTCGTGCCCTCGCGCCAGGCCTCGGAGAGATCGCCCTGCAGGAGCTTGATGCCCGAGATGCTGGCGCGCACGCCGTTGCGGGCGTTCTCGTTGAGCTCCTCCTGGTAGTAGCCCGCCATCTCAGGGGTGGCGAGCTCCCAAAGCGCAGCGACGTCCTCGCGGCCGTAGGCGGTTTGCACCTTCTCAAGCGTCGCCTCGAAGGCCGCGAAATCGTCGTCGCTGAGGGTGATGTCCTGCACGGCCGGGCGAGCGGAAGCCGCCGCGGCGCCAAGGCCTGCGGGAGCAAGGCCGCCGAGCGCCGACCCGCCCTTCAGGGAGGGCATGCCGCCGAGCGCCGATCCGCCGTTGTGGGGAGGCGCGGCGCCGAGATCGCTGCGCTGCATCGGACCCGTGGCTCCGGCGCCCGCAAGCGTTGGCTGCTGCCGGCGGCGGAAGAAGCGGACCGCGAGGAAGATCAGGCCGCCGATGAGCGCCACCTGGAGCACGAAGCCCAGAATCGAGGCGAGCGATCCGAGCCCGCCGAAGAGGCCTGCGCCGAACAGGGCGCCGAGGAGGCCGGCTCCCAGAAGCCCCGCCATGAAGCCGCCGCCGAAGCGGCTGCGGGCCGGCTGCGCGGCCTGCGCTGCCGCAGCCGACGGACCGGCCTGAGTCTGGCTCGGCGTCGTCTGGGTGCGCTGCATGGGCTGCGCGGCGGTCGGCGCCGTCTGCGTGGCGGCCGGCGCATCATTCGTGCGGGAGCCCCGGGAACCCATGCTGCCCTTGCTCCGCGCTTCCGCGACGCCGGCGGAGGCCAGGATGAGCACGCCGGCAAGAGCCATCAGGATCTGTCCGCGGCGCGAGCGCGGCGCGGATTTCGTTCCAGGCTGCTCCTGGCGAAGGCTGGTTGGGCTGAGGTGCATGGTACGTTCGTCCCTGGTTATGGTTGTTGGTTCGGCGTGCGCAACGATCCCAGTGTGCATCGCGGCGATGGAGATATGCGAAGGCTCACACGGAAATGTAAGGCACGCCGTTCCCCCTACGGCGCGACAAAGGCGGCTCCCGCAAGGCTTCACCGACCTTGATACACGGGGCCGGTGCCGAAGTCCTGCATTCGGGCAATCGGATTTCTCAATGAGCGTCATTCGTGCGCGGATGCGCCATGGCTCGCTTGCCGCGCGGGCTCGGTGCCGCCGGCCCAACCTACCGTCTCAATCGCCGACGATCGCCTCCGCCTCGATCTCCACCGCGTAGGGGCCGACGAGGCGCGAGATTTCGAGCAGGGTGTTCGCAGGGCGGATCGCGCCGAAATAGCGGCCGTGGACGCGCGAGACCGGCTCCCATTGATCCGCATCGCGCAGATAGACGCGGGTGCGCACCACGTCCTCGAGGCGCCCGCCGAGCGAGGTGATGCTCGCCGCGATCTTGTCGAGGATGTAGACACTCTGCCCGGCCACATCGTCGGGGCAGATCACCTCGCCCGAACCGTGCGTGGCGGTGGTGCCGCTGACGAGGATGCGCTCGCCCACCCGCACCGCGCGGCTGTAGCCGCAGATCGGCTCCCACACGCTGCCCGTATCGATCCGCAGCCGGTCCGGGCGGCCGTCCACGGCGATGGGCTGATAGACCTTGGGCAGACTGTCGAGGTGGTGGCTCAGATCGCCGGAGGCCGTGAGAAACGGCGGCTTGCGGTATTCGTCGCCGCAATCGCCGGGAATGCGCTTCAGGCCGGCCGTGGCCTCGTCGATCCGAGCCTTGTCGTCGGCGTCCAGGGCGAAGGAGAAGAGGGCGAGATTGTCGGCCCGGTGCTCGCGCTCGCCGAGGCGTGCGCCGACGATCACCGCCGCGACGGCGGGCTGCTCCAGCACCCAGCGGGTGGCCACATTGGCAACGGAGACCCGATGCTCCGCGGCAATGTCGGCCAGGACGCGCAGCAGCCCCTGCAATCCATCCCAGCCGCCCACCGTGTCGATGAAGCGCTTGTACTTCGACTTGCTCCAATCCCCGATGTCCGCGGGCTCGGGCTGGCCGACCCAGCGATCCGTGAGGAAGCCGCCGCCCAGCGTGCCGTAGGCGAGGAGCCGCACGCCGTTTTCGAGACAAAAGGCGCTCATCTCCTCGGCGGCGCGGCGATCGAGGAGCGAGAAGCTCACCTGGTTCGAAACCACCGGAAAGCCGTGCTTCACCAGGAGGCGGAGGTGGTCCGTGTTGAAGTTGGTGAGGCCGAGATGCCGGATGCGGCCTTCGTCCCGCAGCGCCACCAGCTCCTTCATGCAGTCGATGTAGCCCGGGTGCTCGTAGGTCCACCAATGAAGCTGCAGGAGATCGATGGCATCCACATCGAGCCGCTCCAAGCGCTCCGCGATGCCGGCGCGCACCACGTCGCGGGTCATGGGTCCGGGAGGCGGGCACCACTTGGTGAAGGCGCTCGCGCCTTTCGTGCCGAACCGCTTCAGGAAGCGGCCCGTGATGAGCTCCGCGCTACCGTAATGGTCGGCCATGTCGAAGCTGTCGAAGCCCGCAGCCGCATATTCCGCCATGGCGGCGGCAGCGGTATCCCGGTCGAGGGGCGTGCCGCCGCGTTCCATGTCGGCCACCTGCCAGAGGCCGGTGACGACCCGGCTGATCTCGAGGCCCGGTGCAAGGGTGGTACGGTCGGGGCGTGCGATGGTCATCGTGGGATCCGGCAAAGGAAAGGGCCCCGCGCATGGCGCGGAGCCCGAAACGATTTTTGGCCTAGCGCCTAGCGAACTTTGGCCTTCACGGCGTTCACGTCCTCGACCGACATCTGGCCGGTCGTGGTGACCTCGCCGTTCTGGATCCGCCAGAGGCGGAAGGGGCCCGTGATATCGCCGTACTGGTCGAAGCTCGTCGGGCCGATCACGCCCACGTAGCGGATCGGCTTGCCCTCCTTGATGAGCTGGAGCGCCTTCTTGAAGCCCTCCGGCCCCGCATGGATCACCTCGCCCTCCGACCCGGTTACTTTCCGGATCGCATCGCGGATCGCGGCCGCCTCGAACTTGCCGGCCTGCGCCACGGCGAGCCCGACGATGGCCGCCGCGTCATAGGCCCGGTCGGCCGCCGGCGCGTTCGGATCGATGCCGCCGGACATGGCGGGATAGGCCTTGGCGAAATGCTCGGTGGAGGGCGTCTTCGTGGTGCCCGACGAGGTCCCGAAGGCGTCGTTGAGGAAGCGCGGGCCCACATCCTTGATGAAATCGGCGGAGTTCATGCCGTCATTCAGCAGGAACTTCGCGGCGCCGCCCTGCGAGATCCAGGTGCGGGCGATGGTGGTGCCGTCACCGGGATAGGCCACGAGGTAGAGCGCCGGCGGATCGCCTTCGAGGGCGCGGGTCACCTCCGGCGCATAGGACGCCTGGCCCTGGTTGTAGGGGGTAGTCGTGGTGATCTGGCCGCCCAGCGCCTCGTAGGCCTTCTTGAACTCGGCCACCATGTTGACGCCGAAGTCGTTGTTGACGTGGATGATCGCGACCTTCTTCAGGCCCTGATCGAGGGCGTATTTCGCCGCTGCCGTGCCCTGGAGCGCATCCGAGGTGATGGTGCGGAAGAAGATCCCGTTGGCCTTGCCCTCCTGCGCCACGCGGGTCAGCGTCGGCGAGGACGACGCGGGCGAGATCTGCACCACGCCGGCGGACGCCGTCACGGAGGTGAGGATCGGCAGCGACACGGACGAGATGATGCCGCCGATGATCACCGGCACGCGCTTCAGGTCCACGAGCTGGCGCGCCTGATCGACCGCCACGGAGCCCTGGCTCTGCGAGTCGCGCAGGTCCATGGCGAGGGGGCAACCCGCAGCGCCGCCGGCGTCGTTGATCTCCTTGAAGGCGAGCTCCACCGATTTCGCGGCGGCCTGACCGAAGCGGCCGGCGGGACCCGTCAGCTCCACCACGACGCCCACATTGTGGGGGCAGGAGCCCTGCGCCGAGGCAGGCAGCGGAGCGAGCAGCGCTGCAAGGGCAGCGGCGGACAGAAATGTGGGCAATCGCACGGTGACGGTACTCCCCTCGGGATGATGGCGCGAGGCTGGCGGCCTTGGTGCCGTTCTCCGCCCGTGCCGGATGGAAGGGGAGTGTTCCGCCTCCAGGAGCATTTGGCAAGCGCAGGCTCGGGCCTCCCGTGCGCCAGGAGCGTGGGGAGGCCTTAGGGTGTGGCCGTCATCCACGTTTCTTGCAGCACGAGCCATTCCATGCCGCTTAGGGTTCGCACGGAAGCCTGCAGGAGGGCGGTGGAGCGGCGTCGCGTGGTCTCCTGGCCCTGGTGCTGAACCTCCACGTAGCGCACCGCAACGAGGGGTGGTGCCGCATGCAGGATCTCGAAGTCGGCGATGGCAATGCGGAATGGGCCCTCCCGGCCCTTGGCGCCATAGCCGGTGCGGATCGCGGCGATCACGCCGGCGCGGGAGACGGCCCCTCCGTCCGGAGGAACCATCGTGAAGGAGGGAGCGAGCGAGGCCTCCACGCGCCCGAAGAGATCGTCGCTCGCCGGCAAGGCGCCCCCGAGCCACGCCTCGAACACCTCGTGCAGCGCGATCACCTCGCAGCGGGCGGCCTCAGTGAGGGGATGGAGGGGCTCGCTCATCCTCAATCCTTGTTGAGGTTGTACTTCATGATGCGGCCATGGCGTCCCTCGCGGTCGCGCTCCGGCGTGAAGGTATCGCCCTCAGGCCCGGTGCGCCGGGCGAGGACCGCCTCGATGGCGGCGCGGTCCTCCGCATCGAGGGCGAAGCCGAACACCGTGAGGTTGTCGGGCAAGTGCTCGGCATAGCGCGCACCGATGATGGCGCCGGCGACCCCCGGTTTGTCGAGGATCCATCGGGTCGCGACCGCCGTGAGGCTGACGCCGTGCTTCGCCCCAACCTGTTTCAGGACGCGAAGGAGTTCCTGAAACAGCTCCCAGCCGCCGAAATCGTCGATGATCAGCTTGTATTTGACGAGGGACCGGTTGGCGAAGCCCTCCGTGGGTTCCGGCTTGCCGAGCCAGCGCTCCGACAGAAAGCCGCCCGCCACCGTGCCGTAGCACAGGAGCTGCATCCCGCGCTCTGCACAAAGCTGCACGAGCTCGTGCTCCGGCCTGTCGTCGAGCAGCGAATACTGCACCTGCATGGACACGAGGGGCACGCCGGCGTCCAACATGGCGCGGCAATGGGGGGTATCGAAGTTCGTGCCGCCGAGAAGACCGATCTTGCCTTCGTCCTGCAGCTCCTTGAGCAGCCCTGCGGTCTCGACGGCGCCCGGCACCGCGTAATTCCACCAGTGGAACTGCACGAGGTCGAGCCGCTCCTGGCGCAGGCGCTGCAGCGAACGGTCGATGATCGTCCGCACATAGGCGCGGTCGACACGGGCGAGATCGTCCCAATCGGGAACGAACTTGGTGTGGACCTTGAAAGAGCGGAGCGCTTCCGAGCCCCGTTCCTGCAGCAAGCGCTCACGGAAGCGGCCGATCATCTCCTCGACACCGGTGTAGATGTCGGCGCAGTCGAAGGTTGTGACGCCCGCCTCCACGAAGGCCGCCATATCGGCGACGGCACGCTCCTCCTCGACAGGTCCGTGCCCGCCCGCGAGCTGCCAGCCACCGCGCAGGACGCGCGAAATCCTATAGCCTGGAGCGAGCTCCGCGGTTTCGGGGGTCATGAACGGGTCTCGTCAACGGAAGTCAGGGGAACCGCGGTCACGTCCGCGTGGCGAAAGACGCGCTTCGCCATCCGGGTGATGCGAAAGCGCGTCGGGCAGTTCGGGTCGGGGCAGGCCACCTCCGCATCCGTCGACATCCAGTCGTTGGCATGCGTGGCCCGCTGCTTGGCCGGCAGGAGCGGCAGGAGGGCGGCCAGCGAATAGATCGAGAAGCCCTGACCGGGCGGCAGGTGCAGCATCTCGCCTCGCAGCTCGAAATGATCGCCGGGCTTGGAGCCGCAATAGATCGTGGCGCCCTCGGGCGCGACCACTTCCACCCGAAGGTCGTAGAGCTCGAAGGTATCGTCCGGCACGGGAAGGCCTCGATCGAGGTTGCGAAGGCCCCTCGTCATGGCCCAAAGTGCCGCCGCCCGCAACACGGCCGCCCGGCCAGGACATTTCCTCAGCCTTTCATGCTCACGGCCCAGGCGATCTCGAAGTCGTTCGGCGGGAATCACGCCGTGGACGACGTGTCGTTCACCATCGAGGAGGGCACGATCACCGGCCTCATCGGGCCGAACGGCGCCGGCAAGACCACCCTCTTCAACTGCCTGGCGGGGCTCTTGCGGCCCACCTCCGGCCGCCTCGAACTCAGGGGCGAGCGCATCGACGGCCTGTCGCCGGACCGTGTGTTCGCGCGCGGGTTGGCCCGCACGTTCCAGATCCCGCGGCCCTTTCCCGAAATGACGGTGATCGAGAACGTGCTCGTCGCGCCGCTCGATCAGGAGGGCGAGCGGTTCTGGGCCAACTGGTTCACGCCGGGCCGCGTCGCCGCGCAGGAGCGGGCGCTCGTCGCGGCCGCGCGGCACTGGATCGATTTCGTGGGCCTCTCGCATCTCGCCGATCAGCCCGCCCGCGTGCTCTCCGGCGGCCAGCGCAAGCTCCTGGAACTCGCCCGCGTGCTCGTCGCCGAGCCGCGCCTCATCCTGCTCGACGAGCCGGGAGCCGGGGTCAATCCGCGCCTTCTCGACACGATCGTCGAAAAGATCGTGGCGCTGAACCGGCAAGGCGTCACGTTCCTCATCATCGAGCACAACATGGATCTCGTCATGAGCCTGTGCCGGCCGATCCTCGTGATGGCCGGCGGGCGGCTCCTCATGAGCGGCACGCCGGAAACGGTGCGGGGCGATCCGCGCGTGGTCGAGGCCTATCTCGGCGGAGCCATCGCGTGAGCGCGCTCAGCATCGAAGCGCTGGAGGCCGGCTACGAGCCCGGATTGCCGATCGTGCGCGGCGCGTCGCTCACTGTGGAGCCCAACGAGATCGTCGCCGTGCTCGGCCCCAACGGGGCCGGCAAATCGACGCTCATCAAGGCGGTCGCGGGCCTCGTGCCCGTCACGGCCGGCCGCGTGCTCCTGCAGGGGCGCGACATCACCGGCCGGCCGGCGCATCGCCTCGTCCACGAGGGGCTCGGCTTCGTGCCGCAAACCGAGAACGTGTTCGTGAACCTCTCCATCGAGGACAACCTGGATCTCGCGGCCTCCATCGTGCGGGCGCCGAAGAAGCAGCGCCTCGCCGAACTCTACGCGCTCTTTCCCGATCTCGCCCGCCAGCGCCGCCTCCTGGCCGGGCGGCTCTCCGGCGGGCAACGGCAGATGCTGGCGGTCGCCCGCGCCCTCGTCGGCGCCCCCAAGGTGCTGATGCTGGACGAACCCTCCGCGGGCCTGTCGCCGAAACTCGTGGGCCTCGTGTTCGAGAAGCTCCTCGAGGTGCGCCGCACGGGCGTCACGATCCTGCTCGTCGAGCAGAACGTGAAGGCCGCGCTCGCCATCGCGGACCGTGCCGCGGTGCTGGTGGAAGGCGTCGAGCGCATCGTGGGCCGTGCCGGCGATCTCGCGAACGACCCGCGGGTCGCGGATCTCTATCTCGGCCACAACGGAAGGGTGGCTTGATGCTCCAGCTCATCCTCGGCGCCAACGGAGGGGTGGCTTGATGCTCCAGCTCATCGCCAACGGCGTCATCATCGGATCGGTCATTGCGCTCGGCGCCATCGGCCTGACGCTCGCCTATTCGATCCTGCGCTTCGCCAATTTCGCCCATGGCGAATACCTGACCTGGGGCGCCTATCTCGCCTGGACGGCGCTGCTCGGCTTCGTCGCGGTGATGGGGCCGATGACGCCCATCGAGCCCTTCTCCTTCGGCTGGCCGCTGCTCCTGAGCCTCGTGCTCGCCGCCGTTGTCACCGCCGGACTCGCCCTCGCCCTCGACGCGCTGCTGTTCCGGCGTCTGCGGCGGCGCGGCAGCGCGATCACGCTCATCATGGCGAGCTTCGGGGCGGCCCTCGTCCTGCGCAACATGCTGCAGTTCACCTACGGCGCGGTGCCGGAATACTACTCGCGGGAGATCCAGGTTGCGATCCGCCTCGTGCCGCGCGACGTGCTCGGGGGCTTGCGGGTCACCCCCGACCAGCTCCTGGTGCTCGGGCTCACCGTCGTGCTCGTCATCGCGCTCCATCTCTTCCTCACGCGCACGACGCTCGGCAAGGCGATGCGCGCCACCTCGCTCAACCCGCAGCTCGCCAGCGTCACCGGCATCGACGTCGACCGCGTGATCCGCGCGACCTGGATCATCGGCGCCGTGCTCGCGGCCGTGGCCGGCGTGTTCTCGGGGCTCACCGTGCAGCTCAGGCCGCAGCTCGGTTTCGATCTGCTTCTGCCCCTGTTCGCAGCCGCCATTCTCGGCGGCATCGGCAGCGTCTATGGGGCGGTGGCGGGAGGTTTGATCGTGGGATTGGCCGAGAGCCTCTCCGTGCCCCTCGTCGGGGCGGAGTACCGCGCCGCGACGGCCTTCGTGGTGCTCATCGCCATCCTGCTCGTGCGCCCCACGGGCCTCTTCGGCGAGAAGGCCTGATGCCCGATCTCGCCGGCCTTCTCTCCTACGGGACCTTCTTCCTCGTCTTCGCGTCGGTCTTCGCGCTCATCGTGCTCGGCCTCAATCTGCAATGGGGTTTCACGGGGCTGTTCAATGTGGGCGTCGCCGGCTTCGTGGCGATCGGCGCCTACACGTCCGCGCTTCTCACCGCGCCGGATTACCCGAACCAGATCGGGGGCTTCGGCCTGCCCGTCGTCGTCGGCTGGCTCGGCGCCATGGTGGCGTCGGGCGTCGCGGCCCTCGTCGTCGGCGTGGCTGCCCTGCGGCTGCGGCACGATTACTTGGCCATCACCACCTTCGGGATCGCCGTCACCCTTCAGCTCATCGCCCTCAATGCGCAGGCCCTCACCGGCGGGCCCTTCGGCTTGCAGTTCATCCCGAAGCCGCTGTCGGGCGTCATCGCGGACAACCTCGCCTGGAATGCGTTCTATCTCGCCCTTGTCGTTGGCATCCTGGGCCTCAGCTACGTCGCGGTCGAGCGCCTCGTGCGCAGCCCCTGGGGCCGGGTGCTCAGGGCGATCCGCGAGGACGAGACCGCCGCGGAATCGCTCGGCAAACGCGCCTTTCGCTTCCGCCTGCAATCCTTCGTGATCGGCTGCATGTTGATGGGCTTAGGGGGCGCGCTCTACGCCCATTTCGTGGGCTATATCGCGCCGGAGGATTTCCTGCCGATCCTCACCTTCCAGATCTGGACCATGCTGGTGGTCGGCGGCGCCGGCAACAACCGCGGCGCGATTCTCGGCGCCTTCGTGGTCTGGGCCATCTGGACGCTTGCCGGCGGCGTCTTGCGCGAGATCGTCCCGCCCGCCCATCAGGCCCGAGCCGCCACCTTGCAGGTGGTCCTGATCGGGCTCCTGCTCATGGCGGTTCTGCTGCTGCGGCCCAAGGGCCTCATCGGCGAGCGCACGGTGGTGCACCAAGGGGCGTCTACGGAAGCGAAGCGCTGAACGGCGTGACGGGAGGGCGATCGCCCTCAGACAGCCACGGCTGAACAAAGGCACGGGCCTGCGAGTTCTCTCTGCCTTGAACGGGCGCTGAGGCCGGTCCCGCCGGCCGGTCGCCCCTGGAGGAGACCGGTCATGCCGTTGCAGCTCTATCATCGCTGGCACTGCCCCTATTCGAAGCGCGTGCGCGACTTCATCGACCAGAACAAGCTCGGCGATCGGATCGCCTATGTGGAGCTGGGCGAGGTCGAGGGAGCCGAGAGCGAACTCGAAGGCCTCACGGGCCGCACCCAGGTGCCCTGCCTCGTGATCGACGGCAAGCCGATGCTGGAGAGCGCCGATATCGTTCAATGGCTGCGGGCGAACGTCGTCGACGCTCAAGGCGGGGCACGCGCGTAAGCCCGACGTACTCCTCGAACGCGCGCACCCGTGGGCCCGGTAGCGCCGCAGGATGCGTTGCCGCCTGCCGCGATCCGCAGCACCCCCGAAGGGATTCGACCGTTCGCCGCTGGCGCTCGGCGTCGCGGAAGCCCCCCACGATGGAAGGAGACCTGAGAGGCATGACGGACAAACCCCCGGAGCCCCGCGGCGGCCCGCATCTTCGCACGATCGCGATGCCGCGGGACGCCAATCCGAGCGGCGACATCTTCGGCGGCTGGACGGTGTCGCAGATGGATCTGGCGGGCGCCACCTTCGCGGCGAAGCACGCGCAGGGGCGGGTCGCCACGGTGTCGATCGACGCCATGGAGTTCCTGCGCCCCATCGCGATAGGCGACGAGGTGTCCTGCTATTGCAGCCTCATGAAAGCCGGCGAGACCTCGCTCACCGTCAGGATCGAGACCTGGGCCAGCGCCCGCACCGGCGCCGACGAACCGGAAAAGGTCACGGAAGGCACCTTCACCTTCGTGGCCATCGACGAGAACGGGAAGCCGAGGCGGATCGAGAGCGGTCGAGGCGGCAAAGACTAGCCTCCGTTCCAGCCTTCATCCCGTCGGTGACAGCGCGGCGCGGATCGCCGGCGGGAGAGGCTGCCCCGGCATGGCTTCGAGGCGCTGCAGCAGGGCGAGCCAGCGCGACGGGCTTTCCGCCATGAGCAGCCGCGCGCTTCTCAAGGTCGCCTCAGGGTCGCCGTCCCGCAAGCGGTCCTCCACATTCTCGACCAGGCAATCGAGGAAGATCTCGGTGAGGAGTTGCAGCCCCCGGTGGTAGGCCTCCTCGGCTGTCGCATCTCCCTGCACCAGCGGCCATTGCCGCGCATAGACCGCGCGGATGCTGTGCAGCATGCGCTCCCCGTTCCGGGACGAGCTGGCGCTGTAGCGGCGATAACGCGTCACGGCCGGCGCCTGGTAGCAGCAGGCCCTGAACCGATGTGCCGCACGCAGGTAGAAGTCGAGATCGTCGGCGCCCCAGGGGTCGCGAAAGCCGCCCACGGCCTCCACGACCTCGCGACGGAACATCACCGAGGACGGAGGGATGATGTACCAGTCGAAGCGCAGCAGGGGCAGGTAGATGCTGGTTTGCGGTGGGGGCGGCGGCACCTCCCAGGGCACCGGCTCGCCCTCGAAACTCATCTCCTCGCGGGGGCCGACCGCGAAACCGGCTTCTGGATTTGCTTCCAGCGCGCGGATGCCGGCATCGAGGGCGTCCGGCAGCAGGTGATCGTCCGCATCGAGAAAAACGAAGTATCGACCGCGGCTCAAGGCAATGCCGGCGTTGCGCGCGAGTGCGGGGCCGGCCTTGTCCTGCCGCACCGTCCGCGTGCGCGGGTGGGCGTCGGCGACGGGCGCGACCGGCACGGGCGAGCCGTCATCGATCAGCACGACCTCGTAATCCGAGCAGGTCTGAGCCCCGACCGTTCGAAGCGTCTCGTCGAGCAGGGCAGCCTGGGCCTCGGAGCCCAGGTGGCATGGCATCACGATGGAGACCAGGGGCTTGGCCGGGTCCGCGGCTTGGAGCGGCATGGGTGAACCTCGCGGGTGGAGCGAAGGCTTCTAGGCGCGAAACGCTGGCAGGCCGCCAGGCCCAAGCATGCTAGGGCTCCCGAAGCGAAGGGCAGAACTACGAGGCACCGCGCTCCACCTCCTCCATCAGCTCGTCCGCCATGGCTTGCAGGCGCCCCTTCTCCTCGTCCGAAAAGAGGCGGGGTGAGGTGTCGATCACGCACAAGGAGCCGAGCACCAGACCTGCGGCCGTGCGCAAGGGAGCGCCCGCATAGAAGCGGATGCCCTTTTCGAGCACGAGGGGGTTGTCGGCAAAGCGCGGGTCCTTGGTGACATCCTCGGCCACCACCACCTCGTCGGTCGCCACCACGTGACCGCAGATGGAGACCTCCCGCGGCGCTTGCCGCGTCGCGTCGAGGTCCGGAGGCAGGCCGGTGGCCCCGGGCATCACCTGATGCTCCTCGTCGATGAGCGATACGAGCGCGATCGGCACGCCGAAGGCCTGCGCCACCCGTTTCGCGACTTCGTCGAGCTGCTGCTTGCGCTGCGCGAGGTTGAGGTCGCGCAAGGCCGCCAGCCGTTCATGCTCGTCGTCGCGGATCACGGGGGCGGTGCCCGCATCGGATGCGGGTTGCGCGACCCAAGCCTCGACCTGGCGCACAGCCGCATCGGTCGAGACCACCACCGCATTGGCTCCCATCTGCCGCGCCATGTCCTCCGTCTGCCCGCTCTGCGGAGGCGCGTTCCAGCAGCACACGAGAAGGCGCAGATGCGGTGCGCGCCGGCGCAGCCGCCGGCAGATGTAGCGCGCATAAACCTGCGGCTGCGGATGCAGGTAGGACAGGCAGACCACCTCGACGCCGGTGAGATCAAGCTGATTGAGGGCGCCTTCGCTGATGGAGATGGGCGGCAGCACCTTCGCGGCGATGCTCACCTCCTGCAGAACCTGCGCGAGCATCTCGGACGCCGCATCGTCGAGCTCCGTGCGGCCCGCGATGCACAAGACCTTGGGCTTCGCATCCGGGGCCAAAGCCGGGGCGGCAGCATCCGCTTCCTTCGCGGCGGCTTTGGCGGCCTTCTCGCCCACATGCTCGGCGATGTCGCGCACGACGCAGATCGCCGTGCTCGCCACGAGCCGGCGGTAGCCGGTATCGGACGTGCTGCGCTGGCGATCGTTCTCGGCCAGGCGAAGCGCCGGAATGGCCACGTGGTCGTAGAACTCGCGCGAGGAGTGCTCGTCCACATGGTTCTCCGCCATCTCGACGGCCTCTTCCAGGTTGCCCGCCAGAAGGCGCTGATAGAGGCGCTCCTCGGGGGCGAGCACCGGGTCGCTGCCCAGGAGCACGCCGAGGAATTCGAGCTGCGGCACGTAACGGCCGATCACCACGAGGCACACGGTGAGGGGCGTGGCGAGGAAGAGGCCCACCGGACCCCACAAGGTGGTCCAAAAGATCGCGGCCATGATGATCGCCAGCGAGGACAGGCCGGTGCTGGAGCCGTAGAGCCAGGGTTCGACCACGTTGTTGCTGATGAGTTCGGCCAACAGGAACAAGCCGATGACCCACAGCAGCATCGACCAGCCCGGGTCGACCGCGAAGGCCAGCGCGATCGGGAAGAGGGCTGCGAGGAAGGGGCCGAGATAGGGCACGAAGCGCAGCACCGCCGCGAGCAGGCCCCATAGGACCGCGTTCGGAACGCCGATGAAGTAGAGGGCGAGCCCGATCGGCACCCCATAGGTGAGGTTCACGACGAGCTGCATGAGAAGATAGCGGCTGACGCGCGCCGCCGCGTCGTTGAGGGCTTGCGTGCTCTTGTGGAGGTCGCCGGCTCCCGCGAGCTTGATGAAGCGGTCGCGCAGGTCCTCCTTTTCCAGCAGGACGAAGATCACGAAGATGATCACGAGGCCCGCCATCGCGAGGGGTGCGAGAAGAGGGCCGATCACGGCCTGGATGATGTCGAGGGGCCGGGCTTCGGGACGCTCCAGCCGCACGGTGACGGGCTCCTGCGTCGCTCCTCCCAACGCGGTGCCGGAAGGAGCGGCCGGCTTATCCTTGTCGGGCCCGGAAATCTCCTTGCTGAGGTCCTGGATCGTGGTGGTGACCCGATCAACCACGCCACCACCCGGCGCGGAGGTCTGCAGCGCGCGGATCTTCTGGGTGATGGTGGCCTGATAGCTGGGAAGGTTGTTGGCGAGCTGCACGACCTGCCGGCCCACCACATAGGTGATCCCGCCGATGAGGGTGAAGGCGAGGGCGACCGCGAGCAGCACCGCAGCGATGCGGGGCAGCTTGAAGCGCCTGAACCAGTCGATGAGCGGCGTGAGGGCGAAGCTCAGAAGGATCGCCAGCGCGAAGGGGATGAAGATGTCCCGACCGAAATAGAGCCCCCCGATCGCCAAGACGATGCCGCCCGCCGTCAGCAGCGAGGAGTTGGCAGGAGCGGGGGCTGGTTGGGGAAGGGGGGCCGGATCGGCCATGGATCACACCTGCAGCTAGCTTAACCGCAGGACAACTCCATAGGGGCAGGTTGGATCCTGCCGGCGAGAGACCGCCGGTCGCACCGGCCCGGCCTGAAAGGGCGGGTCTCGAGCGGATGCGTGATGGTGTGCGGGGGCCTCCCGACCGCGAGGGCTCGCGTCAGCGGGCGTTCGGCAATGAGTGCAAGCCGCCGATCCCCTGAAGAGAGGGCGATCTCAGGCTCCAGGACCTGCTGGCGCGTGGTTCATACGCGCTGCAGGGGGCCATCAGAGCGTCCGGGAGGAGCGCCGGGCGGCTCCAGATGCTTCAATACTTGTAGCTCAAGCCCAGGCGAAACGTGTGAAAGTTCGGCTCCTGCGCGGCCGAGAGGCCAGTGAGCAGGACGCGCGGGGGGATCTCGTAACGGCCGAAGCTCGTGTAGCGATACTCTGCCCGTGTCGTGACGTTGCCGAAGAAGGCGTATTCGACGCCGCCGCCCACCGTCCAGCCGAAACGGTCGGTGTCCTGAGCCGTCTCCGAGAAGGTGCCGGCGGGGCAGAGAGGGCAAAGGCGTTGTCGATCTCGGCATAGACGAAACCGCCGGTGCCATAAACCAGGAGACGGTCCATGGCCACGCCGACGCGGGCGCGCACGGAGCTCTGCCAATTGACGTTGGTTCGTGCCGCGACGCCGATCGGGACACCAGCCGAGTTAGCCGCGAAGGAGCCCTCTATCGCGGAGAGTTCAAGGTCGCCTTCCGCCCCGAGGACGAACATGCCGAGCTGGACGTTGTAGCCCGTGTGCACACCCGCCACAGCGCCATCGATGTCGTACCGGGTCGAGACCGGCAGCGCCACCGGGGTTCCTGCGAAGAGCAGGCGTGAGCGGTCTTCGCCGGATGCATAACCCGCCTGAATGCCGAGATAGAACCCGCTCCAGGTGAACGCCGACGTGGTGGTGAAGAGGGAGGGCTCCGGTGCTTCCACGGGGTGCGGCTTGAAGACCAGCTTGTTGCGGACCGGGTCGTAATCCGCCGCTGAAGCCGGGCTCGCGAGAGCCGCCAACGCCGCGATGGTGAGAAGCAATGTGCGCACGATCAGAAAGCCCTGCATTCTGCACTGTCGAACCCAGGCCCACATCGAACGTGGTTGCCTGCGCCACCCGCGCTATCGTCTGAAATGCTCCGGTTATGGTTAACAAAGCCTTACCGAGGCCAACGCCCGGAGCCTTTCCGGCGCCAAGGCCTCGCCGCCTTGCCGCCCGGGTGGTGGGCCTCAGGTAAAGACCGACCGCACCCGGGGTCCACTCGGCTGGACGGACGAACTTGGCCTAAGACCTGGGCCTGGTCTCACGTCTCCAGAACCCTGCGCATGGTTTCGGCGAGTTCGGTTTTGCGGTATGGCTTCTTGAGGAGGGGTGTTGCGGGATCGGGCCGCCCGTGGTGCTCAAACACCTCCTCCGGGTAGCCGGACGTCAGCAGCACCTTCAGCTC
>JAESFT010000481.1_pt1 | contig 23438 bp, 22 predicted proteins | sample 9269451 | NCBI WGS metagenome assembly JAESFT01 (sample SAMN14502557, study PRJNA617106) | algae metagenome | isolation source: Scytonema hyalinum WJT4-NPBG1 and co-occurring heterotrophs from well... | place: USA: Mojave Desert, Joshua Tree National Park, California | collected 2006-05-25
CTCCCGCGTGGCGTTGCGGCTGGCGAGCAGGGACGTCTCGCGCTTGTGGAATTCCGGATCGTTGAACGTGATGTCGGCCCGCACGATCGACAGGAGCACGTAGGTGCCGCCGTGGCCCACATAGGAGAAGCCCTTCATCATCGCCTCGGGGCTTCCGGTAGCGTCGATGACGATGTCGAAGAAATCGCCGTCCGTGATCGCCTTGAGGCGATCGTCGACGTCCGGCGACACCTCGACCACGTGGTCGACGCCGATCTCGTCCTGACAGAAGGCGAGCCGACGGGCGTTCATGTCGAGGACGGAGACCTCGGCACCGCGGGCCTTGGCGAAGATCGACGCCGCGATCCCGATCGGCCCGGCTCCCACCACGGCGACGCGGCTTCCCGGACCGGTGCCTGAGCGCCGCACGCCGTGGGCGCCGATCGCCAGGAACTCGACCATGGCGGCCTCGTCCAGGCTCAGGCCCGTCGCCGGCACCACGTTGCGCTCCGGCACGGCGATGTATTCGCAGGCGCCGCCGTCGCGATGCACCCCCAGCACCTGCAGGCGCTGGCAGCAATTCGTCTTGCCCTTCCGGCAGGCGCGGCACGTTCCGCAAGAGAGGTAGGGTTTGATGCAGACGATGTCGCCGGTCTTGAACGTGCTGCCGCCTGGGGCCTCGGCGATCTCGCCCGCGAGCTCGTGGCCGATCACCCGCGGATATTCGAGATAGGGCTGGTTGCCCTGAAAGATGTGATAATCGGTCCCGCAGATCCCGACCCGCCGGATGCGCACCAGCACCTCGCCCGGAGCGGCGCGCGGAACGTCCCGTTGGATCACGCTCAGCCGGCCGGGCTCGTCGCAGCGAAGGGCTTTCATCGGCGTCTCTCCCAACGGGTTCCTCGGTTCGTGTCCGATGAGCTTATGGCGAGGGCGGCAAAGCGCAATGCCGATGTTCACCTGCGGGCGTCTTGCCGCTACAGACGAGGAGGCGATTCACACGAGGCGGCTGATCCGGATGTCCACTTGGCGAGACGAGAAGAACCAGAAGGCGCGTGCCCGGCTCGAGAAGCGTCTCTCGGCTCTCTTTCCGCCTTGCGTCCTGTCGCATGCCCTGCGGCAGCCGCTGATCCCGCCGACGCAGCGCCGCGCCGTGGAATCCTACTGGCGGCATCGCCCGCTTCTGGCGGACCGGCTCGCGCGGGCCCTGGCGGCCCGCAGCGGACAGCCGGCCGGGTGGCAGTGGCGTCTCGGTTCGGACAAGGAATCCGGTCTGCCCATGTCCTTCCGCGTTCCGCCTGCACCCTACCGGGAGGCGGCTTTCGCCCGCGGGCCGGGGCATTGCTGCGTCTGCGGGCAGCCGGTCTATCGTCTGGGCTGGCATTGCGATCTCTGGGACGACGGCAAGCTGAACCGGAACGCCACATGGCATTCGGCCTGCGTTGTGGCATGGCAGCTCTGGACGGCCCCGTCCGACCACCTCAGGGCCCTCAAGCTGCGCCAGCAGCGGCGCTGCGCGGCGAGCGGGCGCCGCCTTCTCAGAACGGCGGAGGTGGACCACCGGGTTCCGCTCTTCGCCGTCTGGTCTGAGCACCGTTCGAAGGCTTGGCCCGAGCTCCTCGCCTTCTGGGGCGCACCCAATCTTCAGGTGATCAACAAGACGGCCCACCTGGAGAAATGCGCCGAGGAGGCCGCCGGCCGGGCGAGGCGGCGGATCCTGACGTCCGACCCGTCGCACGAAGAAGAGTTGGCGGCTCCCCTTGCGGATCGGAATCCGATCCCCATATCAGGCTGACCCAGCGGACATTGTTGTGGACTTCGACAGCGGCGGGCGTCACCGCCGGCATCGATGAGTCCGTGCCAGGACGGATGTACTCCGGCGTGGACTGTTCCTGCGCCTGCCTGACGATGCAGGTGCCCGACTGGACCCTATCAGCCCAGGCCCGTAGCAGGCGCGGCAGGAGATGCGGAGGCATCCCGCCCGTTCGCCCCGGAGCCTGGGCTTTTTCATGCCCGTGAAAGATTGCTCCGTCATCCGCGGCCGGATTGGTTCCCTGCCTCGAACAACGCTCTAGCTAAGAAGGCGCATGTTGTCCCTGGAGCGTCAGTCCGATCATGACTTCCCTGAAACCCGTTCGCTCCGTGCTCATCACAGGCGCGGGAGGCAATCTCGGCCAAAAGCTGATCGCCCATCTCCTGACCCAGGATTGGTGCGAGCGGATCGTCGCGCTCGATCGCGCGATCCCCGCCTCGCCGATGTCTGAGAACCAGGTGCAATGGGTTGCGGGGAACCTTGCGGATCCCTCCGACGTGCAATGGCACCGGGCCTTGGCCGGGATCGATGCCGCCGTGCACTTCGCGGCCCAGAACCCGTATCCCGATGCACCGTGGAGCGACGCCTGCGCGTCCTTCGACATGACCCTCGCGTTGCTGGGCGCGGTCGGCCAAGCCGGTGTGCGGCGGATTGTGTTCGCCTCGTCCAACCATGTGATGGGGCAGTACAAGGACGCGCCTCTCGCCGACACCCTGACGCATGGCGGCCTGACGACCGCTCTGCCGCCGGGACCGGGAACCCGCTGGTTCAACGGCCGGGAGATGCTCCAGGGCACGGCTTATGCGGCATCCAAGCTGATGGGTGAGCGCGCCTGCCTGGCCGAGGCGCAAAGGTCGAGCGGCGCCCTGACCGCAATCTGCGTCCGGATCGGCTGGTGCCAGCCGGGAGAGAACAGGCCGGAGACGATCAACACGTCCGGTCTGCCGGGCGAGGAGACGAGCGAGGGCCCGGACACCGAGCGCGATCTGCGGTGGTTCCGCAACATGTGGCTCTCGAACCGGGACTTCGCAGCGGTCATGGAGCGGGCGCTTCTCGCGGATGCGGAAGCCTGGCCGCAGCCGGGCATTGTGGTCAACGGCATGTCGGCGAACCGCGGCATGCCCTGGGATGTCGAGACCACCCGCCGGCTCATCGGCTACGAGCCGCAGGACGACATCTGGACACATGTCGGGTGAGGCTCGGGTCGGAGCGAGGCTAGGGTTTATTAGCTTTCCATGGACACCCCTCTCGCGTCATCGTCGGGCTTGTCCCGGCCATCCCGCTCGCGTGTGGCGCCGCGCTTTTCATCGTCGAGATCACCGGCACAAAGCCTGTAATGACGAGGAGGGGCTGCTCAGCCAAGCTTCGGGGCTGAAATGACCTGGCTGTGTAATCCTTGCTGTCGCGTGAACGTCCCCAACCGGGAGGAACATGCCAGCCCTTCCAAGCCGGCATTTGTGGCGCATCCCGCGGGCGGGTTATCCAGCATCATGGCCCTGCGTGATTTTTCCCTGATGATCCTGGTCTGCTTTCTGTGGGCGGCCCATACCGTAGTGAGCAAGATCGTCGTCTCCGACATGGCGATCCCGCCGCTGTTCTACGCGGCCATCCGCTACGGGATCGTCGCTTTGCTGGCGCTGCCTTGGCTTCTGCCCATGCCGCGGCCGACCTGGCGCATCCTTCTGGTAGGGTTCCTGATGGGAGGCGGCGGCTTTGCCCTGTTCTTCTTAGGCATCAGGACGGCGAGCCCATCGAGCGCCGCCATCGTGTCGCAGCTCGGCCTGCCGATCACGACCCTCCTGTCCGTCGCCATGCTCGGAGAGAAAGTCTACTGGAAGCGGGGCCTCGGCATCGCGCTGACCTTCATCGGCGGCGTCCTCGTGATGTGGGATCCCGCCGGCGGCTTTCCCATCTCCGCCGGACTCGCTCTCATTCTGGGGTCTGCGGCGGCGGGCTCGCTGGCGGCCGTGCTGATGAAGCAGATGGAGGGGGTCAAGCCGCTGCGGTTTCAGGCCTGGATCGGCCTTGCCTCCGTGCTGCCGCTGACCTTCCTCTCGGCCGGCCTTGAAGCCGACCAATTTCCCAAGGCCATGGAGGCCGGGTGGTCTTTCCTGGCGGCCCTGCTGTTCTCGGCCCTGATCGTGTCCCTCGTGGCCCACACCATCTATTACGGGCTGATCGGCAAGTATCCTGCCAACCTGATCGCGCCCCTCACCATCATGAACCCGCTGATGACCGTGAGTCTCGGGCTTCTCATCACGGGCGACCATTTCGATCTGCGCATGGCGATCGGCACGGGCATTGCGCTCTGCGGCGTCCTGATCATCACCCTGAGGCGCAACCACGTCATGCCCCTGGCGGCGCTCGTGTGGGACCGTCAGCGGTAGCAGTCGCCTCCGCTCAATCGAGCGATGCCTCGACGCCCAAGCCTCGGGTCTTCGCTTCATGGACGCAATGGGTCGCGCAGGCGAGATCCTGGGCGGCGATGCCGAGCGAGCGGTAGAGCGTAATCTCGCCGGCCGTCTCTCGGCCTGCCGATTTGCCGGAGAGAACCTCGCCGATCTCGGCCTGCACGTGCTCCGGGCCGATGCGGCCGCTCTCGATGGCGCGCATGACCTCGCCAGCCTGCGTGAAGGTGGAGGGGCGGTAATCCACATAGAGTCTCGAGCGCGCTACCATCTCCTCGTCGATCTCGCGCTTGGACGGGATCGAGGCCCCAACCACGTTCAGATGCGTGCCCGGTGCCACCCATTCGCCCATCAGGATAGGTTCCGCCGAGGATGTGACCGTGCAGACGAGGTCGGCGCCCTCGACCGCGGAGCGGACGTTGTCGAACACCCTGATGGCCAGGCCGGGATGGCGCTCCGCCGCATGGGACGCAAATGCCTCGGCCTTCTCGCGCCGGCGCCCGGCTACCCGCACCTCCCGGAGGGAAGGACGCACGCAGAGCATGGCCCCAAGGTGATGCTCGGCCTGCTCGCCTGCGCCGATCATCGCGAGCGTGCCGCAATCCGGCCGGGCGAGCGCCCGGGTCGCCACTGCGCTGGCAGCTGCCGTGCGGATGGCGGTCAGAAGGCCGGCATTCATCATGGCGATGGCCGAGCCGTGTTCCGGCTCGAACAGGACGATCGCTCCCTGATGGGAGGAATATCCGGCATCGGGATTGCCGGGAAACAGGCTCACCAGCTTGACGCCGAAACAGGCCTCGACCTGGCCGTTGCCGGGCAGGAACGCGCCCGGCATGACGCCCATCCTGTTGGGTTCTCCGACCTCGACGACCGATCGCAGCGGCAGGTTCGCGGCACCGGCGGAGACGGCGATCATTGCCTTTTCGACGATCTCGATGGCATCCGTCATCGGAAGCAGCGAGCGGACATCCCTGTCGGACAGGACGATCATGTGGTGAACTCACAGATAGTAGTTCGAGACCCTATAGCCGCGAATCTCCTGGATTTCGACATCCATGTCGTAGACGGCGCGGATGACCTCGCTGGTCATGATCTCGGCCGGGGTGCCGTGGCGGAGAACGGCGCCGTCGCGCATGGCCACGAGATAATCCGAATAGCAGGAGGCGAAGTTGATGTCGTGGAGGACGAGGACGATCGTCTTGGAGAGGTCGTCGGCGGCCCGGCGCAGCAGCTTCATCATGCCCACCGCATGCTTCATGTCGAGGTTGTTCAGGGGCTCGTCGAAGAGCACGTATTCGGTGTCCTGGCACAGGACCATGGCCACATAGGCCCTCTGACGCTGCCCGCCGGACAATTCGTCGAGGAAGCGATCGGCCAGCGGTTCGAGATCGAGATACCCGATCGCCCGGGCCGCGTGGGCGCGGTCTTCCGGCGTGAGACGGCCCTTGGAATAGGGATAGCGGCCGAACTCGACGAGATCCCGGACCGTGAGGCGGGACGAGACACGATTGTCCTGCCGCAGGATGGACAGGCGTCTGGCAAGAACATCGGACGGCGTCTGCGTGACGTCGAGCCCGTCGACCGTCACGGTTCCGGCCGTCATGGGCAGGAGGCGGCTGATCATCGACAGAAGCGTCGACTTGCCGGCGCCGTTCGGGCCGATGATGGAGGTGACGCCACGCCTCGGCAGCGTGAGCGACACGTCGCGCACCACAATGGTCTCACCGTAGGCCTTGCTGACTTTGGAGATCTCGATCAACGGGCCGTTCCTCTGATCAGGAGGGTCAGGAAGACGATCCCGCCCATGAATTCGATGACGATGCTGAGCGCCGTGTCGAACGCGAAGACCCGTTCGAGGACGAGCTGTCCGCCGACGATGCAGATGACGGCGATCAGGCTCGCGACGGGCAGGATGAAGCGGTGCTTGTGGGTTCCGGCGATCTGATATGCGAGATTGGCCACGAGAAGCCCGAAGAAGGTCACCGGTCCCACCAGGGCCGTGGACACGGACACGAGGATCGCCACCAGGACGAGCACGACGGTGGTCACCCGGTTGTGGTCGATGCCGAGGTTGATCGCGGTTTCGCGGCCGAGAGCCAGCACGTCGCAGGCGTGCATCAGCCGCCACCCGACGATGGAGACGGCGACGACGGCAGCCGTGGATACGGCGAGCAGGTCGGCATCGACGCTGTTGAAGTTCGCGAACAGCCGGTCCTGCAGCACCACGAACTCGTTGGGATCGATGATCCGCTGCATGAAGCCGGAGAGACTTCGGAACAGTACACCGAACACGATGCCGACGAGAAGGAGCAGGTGGAGGCTGCGGCTGCTGCCGGAGAAAAGCCAGCGGTAGAGCAGGCTGGAGAACGCCACCATGGCGGCGACCTCGATCCCGAACAGCAGGCGCGGGTCGAGGGCCGTGAGTCCGGTCGAGCCCAGGGTGAAGATCAGGCCGGTCTGGATCAGGACATAGAGAGCATCGAAGCCCATGATCGAGGGCGTCAGGATCCGGTTGTGGCTCACCGTCTGGAACAGCACGGTCGAGACCGCGACCGCGTAGGCGACCAGGACCATGGACAGGACCTTCGTGCCGCGGAAGGCGAGGATGAAGTCCCACCGGCCCTTGGCGTTCAGTGCCATGAACACCACGATCACCCCGGCCGCGACGGCCGCGAGGATCAGAAGCACGCGGATCGGTCGCAGGTCGTTCTTAGGCAAGGCGCTGTCGCCCCTTGAGCAGAAGAACCAGGAAGAGGGCGCTGCCGACGATCCCCATGATCGTCCCGATGGGAATCTCGTAGGGGTAATACACCACCCGCCCGACCACGTCGCAGGCCAGAACGAGACCGGCGCCCATCACGGCGACCCAGGGCAGGGCGCGGCGCATGTTGTCGCCGATCAGCATGCTCGCCACGTTCGGCACGATCAGGCCGAGGAACGGCATCATGCCGACAGTCACGACGACGGTCGCCGTCACCATGGACACGATGACGAGGCCGAAGGACACGATGCTGCGGTAGTGCAGGCCCAGATTGGTGGCGAAATCCCGCCCCATGCCGGCGAGGGTGAGACGATCGGCAGCCCCATAGGCCAGGAGGGTCAGGACGAAGGTCACCCACAGCAATTCGTAGCGGCCGCGCAGAACTCCGGAGAAGTCCCCCGTCGTCCAGGCGTTCAGGGACTGCATGAGGTCGAACCGGTAGGCGAAGAACGTGGTGACCGCGCTGATGATGCCACCCAGCATGATGCCGACCAGCGGCACAGTCAGGACGGAGCGCAGGGGGACGAGCCTCAGGAGCCGCAGGAACAGGGCCGTTCCGGCCAGCGCGAAGGTTGCGGCCACGAGCATCTTCCCGAACACGGACAGGCCGGGAGCGAAGAGCGTGACGACGAGAAGGCCGAGAGAGGCCGCCTCCACCGTGCCGGCCGTGGAGGGCTCGACGAACCGGTTCTGGGTCAGCATCTGCATGATCAGCCCGGCCACCGCCATGGCCATGCCGGCCAGGATCAGGGCGACCGTCCGCGGAATGCGGGACACCACGAGGATCTGGACGGCGCGGTCCCCCTCCGGACGGAAGAGATCTGCGAGAGACAGATCGCCGGCTCCGATCAGCAGGCTGATCAGGGCCAGGATCGTTACGGCTGCCAGGGCAAGGAGGAGGGCTCTCACGGTCGCTCGGAGCTTCAGGCGGGCCATGTCCCGGCCCGGGGTTTCACATGCAAAAGCGGATCGCCCAGGGAGCGATCCGCAGTCAAAGATGGTTTGGATCGAGGCGGCTTACTTCTTCGCGACCGCCTTGGCAATCTGGTCTACGCTGGCCTGCAGGGCCGTGAGACCGCCGCCGACGAGGTACCAGTTGACCGGATCGAGATAGACGACCTGACCGTTCTTCCAGGCCGTGGTCTGGGCCACGAGCTCGTTGTCCAGCACCTTCTTGGCTGCGCCATCGCTGCCGCGGCCGGCGACCACGTCCCGGTCGATCACGAACAGCCAGTCCGGATTGGTCTTGAGAATGAACTCGGCCGTCACGGCTTGGCCGTGATTGGTGGTGGCCAGCCCCTCGACGGCGGGCACGACCCCGAACTCGCCGTGCAGAATCCCGAAGCGCGAGCCCGGTCCGTAGGCGCTCATCTTGCCGCCCGTCGTCAGGACGAGCAGGCCCTTGCCGGCCTTGGCGGTCTCCTGACGCAAGGCAGCCATGGAAGCTTCGAGCTTTGCGAGCTTCGCGTCGGCCTCGGCCTGCTTGTCGAAGATCCTGCCGAGAAGCTGAACGTTGCGCTTCACGCTGCCCATGAAGTCCTTCGGATCAACCGTGAGATCGATGGTGGGGGCAATCTTGGCCAAGTCGGCGTATTTGGCGCTGGAGCGGCCGCCCACGATGATCAGATCCGGCTCGGCCGCGTTGACGGCCTCGTAATCGGGCTCGAACAGGGTGCCGACCTTCTGGTATTTGTCCGAGCCGTACTTCGCCAGGTATTCCGGGAACCGCGCCGTCGGAACGCCCGCGACCTCGACGCCAAGCGTGTTCAAGGTGTCGAGGGAGGCCATGTCGAAGGCGAGAACTTTCTTCGGCTTCGCCGGGACAGCCGTCTCACCCTTACTGTGCTGGACCCTCAGGTCCTGCGCATGAGCGACCGCGGCCAGGGAGCCGAGGGCGAGGGTTCCGGCGACGAGAGCCGCCAGGGGGCGGGGGCAACGGGCAGGGAAAGTCATCATCACTCCAATTTTCCGGTTGTCGATTGTCCGTCGGGCTCGGGAGCTCAGTCGTCCACGTGGTCGTGTCCGCCGATCCGTCCCGGACGCCAGTAGCCTTCCGATGAGATCTGCTCGCGGGCGAGGCCCCGTGCGATAAGGGTATGGCGCTGGCGGCGGACGTTGCTGGTCTCGCCGATGATGTAGGCGTGGCCTCTGCCAGGGGGCAGGGCGAACCCCTGTACCATGCCGTTCATCAGATCGCTCGGGCCGGCCGGTGCGCCATTGCGATGCACCCAGCGGATGACCGCATCCGCGTCCGTGTTCAGGTCGATCTCGCTGCTCCCGTCATCGACCTCGATGAAGACGAAGGCCTTGGCTCCGGCCGGCATCGTCTCGAGGATATGGGCGATGGCCGGAATGCAGGTCTCGTCGCCGGTCAGAAGATGCCAGTCCGCATCCGGGCGCAGCACGGTGCCCCCGCGGGGGCCCCGCGCCTCGAGGGTGTCCCCGGGCTTCGCCTGGCGCGCCCAGGTCGGCGCCGGGGTCTGGCCGTGGAGCACGAAATCGACGCTGATCGTTCCGGCCGCACGATCCATGCTGCGGATCGTATAATCCCGCCGCCCGGGCTCTCCGCCCGATCCGGGGATCATCAGGACGAGGGCCTGACCAGGTTTGTAGGTGAGATCGCGGATGTCGTCCGCGGTGAGGACGACGCGGCGCAGGTTCGGCTTCACGTCGAAGCTGTCGACGACCCGAAAATCCCAGCTCCTCAGCGGAGGCCGCTGACGCGGCCTGTCCTGGATGATTGGTGTGCTGTCGTGCGTCATGCCTGTTCCTGTTCGGGGTTGTCGCATGGCCCAAGCGGCCGGGAAGGGGGCTCCACCCCTCTCGAAAACTAGAAGGTTGAGGACATGCCCACCCAGAGGCGGCGCCCCTCGACCACCGTGTTGTAGTCGGTGGGCTCGATCTCCTTGTCGAAGATGTTGTAGATGGCGGCGTTCAGGGCCAGCTGGTCGGTGAAGTTGTAGGTGAAGCCCGCGTCCAAGGTGGCGTAGGCATCGTACCTGCGGCCCGCCGCGCCGTTGATGATGACAGGTGTACCGTTGGTCCCGATGCGGGCGCCGCCCACGATCTCGGAGCCGTGGTAGTTCACCGAGGTCCATGCGGACAGGCCGGTGACCGGCGTGACCCAGTCGAGGCGCGCATTGGCCATGTGCTTGGGCGTGCGGGCGAGGGGGAAGCCGGCGAAATCGCCGGTCTGCTGCTCGGAATCCGTGAAGGTGTAGCTGCCGCGGATCGAGATCTCGTCCGTCGCCTTCCAGCTTGCCGCCAATTCGACGCCCTGGATGATCGCATCGTCGATGTTGTAGTTGTACCAGAGGCGGTAGTTCGGATCCTCCGACCAGCGCACCGGATTGCCGGCATCGTCCAGCACCAGCGCATTGCTGATCTTGTCCTTGAAATCCGTGTAGAAATAGGTCGCGCTCGCCGTGAAGCCGTTGAGACTGTCCCAGAGCGCCGCGACCTCGTAGCTCGTGCTCGTCTCCGCCTGCAGGTTGGGATCGGCCAGGATGACGCCGCAGGTTCCGTTGGGCCCGTAGGTGCAGCCGCCGCCGCCCGTGGTGTAGGCGTAGCCCGGCGCGATCTGGCGGATTTCGGGAGCCCGGAAGCCGGTCGAGACGCCGCCCTTCAGGGTCAGGTTGTCGGTGGCATGCCAGACCGCGTAGCTACGCGGGCTGAAGTGAGCGCCGTAGATCTCGTGATGATCCATGCGCAGCCCGTTCGTGAGCGAGACGGTGTCTGTCAGACGCCACTCGTCTTCTGCGAAGAGGGCCCATTGGTTGATCGTGAACGTCTCGTCGACTCCCGTGCGGCGGCCCGGGTTCTGATCGGTCAACGAGGCGTTGAACCATTGGCCGCCGGTCACGAGGGTGTGGTTGCCAAGGAGGTCGAAGGGCGTCGTGAACTTGCCGTCGACGGTCGTGTTCCGGATCTCCGGAGAACGGGGGTTCTTGGCGAAGGCCGAGGTGCGCGGATTTTCCGTGTAGCTCCGGCGCTCCGCCCATTCCTGCTGGATGGAGAAGTTCGACGTGGTGGGACCCCAACGCCCCTCGTGAGACAGTGACCAATATTTGCGGTCGTTGTCGTTGTAAGTGTCGTTGCCGGTGGGCTCGAGCGTGCCCCATTTGGAGGCGTTGCGGCGGATGCGCGTGAAGCCGCTTTCCAGCATGATGTCGTGATTCTCGTTGGGCGTGAAGGTGAGCCGCCCGCCGACATTGCCTTCGCGTGCCCCCGTGATGCCGCTCAGGATGTCATCCTCGTTGCGGCCGAAGCCGCGGCCCCAGAGCTGGAGACCCAGCATGCGGTGGATGAGCGGTCCGCTCGTGTAGAACGAGCCCTGGAGCGAGTTTCCGAAGTAGTCGTGCTGCTGCAGGGTTCCGTCCGCCGTGAAGGCGCCGGTCCAGCGATCGGACACTTTCCGGGTGATGATGTTAATCACGCCGCCCATGGCGTCCGAGCCGTAGAGTGACGACATCGGACCGCGTACGACCTCGATCCGGTCGATCGCCGTGACCGGGGGAATGAAGCTCTGCTCGAAGCCCGCATTGCCGTTGGTCCGCGCATCGCGGGTGCTCTGCCGCTTACCGTCGACGAGGATCAGAGTGTAGGTGCCGGGAAGCCCGCGGATGTAGATGTCCTTCTCGTTGGCGACGCCGGTGACCGAGACGCCCTGAACTTCCCGCAGGGCGTCCGTCAAGTCGCGGAAGGAGCCTTTTTCGAGCTCTTCCCGGGTGATGACGGAAATGCTGGCGGGAGCATCCCTCACGGTCTGCTCGAAGCCTGCCGCCGTCACGACCACCTGATCGAGACTGATCACATCATCGTTACCGGATGCCGCGCTGTCGGTTTCCTGCGCGATGGCCGCGCTCGGACAGAGGAGAAAAGTGGTCGAGAGGCTCGTGCAGGCAAAGAGCGCCGCGATCATTCGGCTCGTCCGGCGTCCCGCACGGGGAAGATCCCGCGCGGCGGATTTCGGCTTCTCAACACAGCGTGCGCTTACCGTGTAGGCTGTCGTTTCCGTGTCGGAATTCTGCCGAACCGAAGCGTCGATCCCTCTCATCTGTCTCCAAGCCCCTCACTTCGCCGAATGATGAGGCAGCTACTAGGTTTGGCGGGAGAGCAGGGTCAACGCCTATGTTTGAGACTCATTCTGAGTTCAGAAAAACGCAAATTATAACGGCTCTAAAGTTGTCCTGTGGAGCTTGAAAGATCAGCCGGAATGGGGAATAGCCACTTCGACCATGCGAGACCGTCATTTGATTGTCTGGCATTTTTCGAATGGGATTTGAAGACAGAACAATTGTGGCATCCGCTCCCGAAGAACCGTCTCTGAAACTCGGTCAGCTTCGTCTCCTCCTGGCACTGGACGCTCTGCTCATGGAGGGTAGCGTCAGCCGGGCCGCCGAACGGATGGGGATGGGAACGCCCGCCATGAGCAGACTCCTCGGACAGATCCGCGAGGTTTACGGCGACCCGATCTTCATTCGTTCTTCAAGACGCCTGATCCCGACGCCGTTCGCCGAGTCCATGCGCCAGCGCATCCGCGCTCTCGCCGCCGAAGCAGAAGCGCTTCTTCGTGCGCAGGAGCGAACCGCCCCTAACGCCACCGTCGATCCCGCATCATGGTCAGGAAGGCCGGTCATCGAAGTGGCGCCCCTGACGACGAGGCCGAGCGTCCTGCTCGAGGGCGAGCCGTTGCCCGAATCCTTCGCGCGCAAGCTCGCGGCCATCGGAAAGGCGGACGATGCGCGCAAGCGGCTTGCGAAACATGTTGCAACGATCGGAGCCGGGATCGGGCACAGTCGTCCTCTGACGACGAGTGAAGCGGAAGATGCGTTTTCCACCATTCTCGAAGGGGAGGCGGATCCCGTTCAGGTGGGTGCCCTGCTGTCTCTCATGCATTTTCGCGGAGAGACTGCCGCCGAACTGGCGGGCTTTGCCCAAGCCGCCCGCGCCCATATCGGACGTGCTGAGCTCGGATCATTGTCCCTCGATCTGGACTGGCCGGCTTACATCTCGCCGAAGTCGCGAAGGATGCCTTGGTTCCTCCAGGCCGCCTTGCTGCTCGCGCAGGCAGGCAATCGTGTCCTTCTTCACGGCAACGATGGCGGCGGCAACACGCGAGGCGGCCTCCTGTCTGCAGCACAGGCCATCGGCATTCCGGTGTGTGCGACCCCCACGGCGGCTCGCGATGCGATCGCATCGCGCGGGATCGCCTATATCCCGGTGGCGGCCTTGTCCTCGCAGATCCATCGCTTGCTATCCCTCTACAGCGTGCTCGAAACGCGCTCGCCCATCAACTCCCTGATGCCGCTCCTCAACCCGTTCGGCGCTCCTGCGAGCATGATGGGCGTCGTGCGTCCGGCCTATCGTGACCTGCATCGCGATGCCGGCGTTCTCCTCGGACGCGGCAACATGACCATTTTCGGCACGAGCCGCGACGCCGCCGAGGCCACGCCTTTCCGTTCGAGCACGCTCCTTCGCCTTGTCGACGGAAAAGGAGAGGATCTGTTCGTTCCAGCAATGCCGGAGCCGAAGGCGTATCCTCTGACCGGCATGACCAGCCTCGAATATTGGCGCGCCGTCTGGGCCGGAACGGTTCGCGACGAGCGTGCAACGGAGATCATCGTCGCGACGGCGGCGACGGGCCTCCTGACGTTGGCGGGAGGACAGGCGGACCAGTACGAGGCAAGCCGGACGCGGGCGCGGGAGATCTGGGACGCCCGGAGGAAATCCGTCGCCTGAAAACACGACGGTGCCGTGCACGAAAGGATCGTCGGGGCAGGGCGATCCCGATGGGCCGCATCGCAATTCTCTGGCTGACCGGTCCGCCGCGTCCATTCGCGTTCATGCCAGGAGCAAAAAAGGAGCGCCTCGGCAGGAAACCGAGGCGCTGAGGTGAGGGAGGACCACGAGGATGCATTCATCCTAGCGAACTTGCCGGCGGACGCTGTGAACCAGTTCACACGAGCCACTGCGATGCGGGCGAGGGGAGATTGATTGGGCCGAGGCGATCCGGAGGTCCGTTCGCCGCAGCCTCGTGCGCTGTGTGACTTTCCTCGCAGATCGCGCTGCTCCTCCCGGGTACCATCAAGGGAACTCAGGAGGTCGACATGTGGGTCATCTCGCATATCGTGTTCGCGTATCTTCACTTTGTGCCGGGCGGAAACGGCGGCTGGACGCAAGGCAGCGACTATCCCCGGTTCTCGACGGAAGAGCGGCGGGACATTGCAATTCCCTTCGAGGGCTATTGGCGGCGCGTGAGCTGAGGAATGGCAGACGGACTGGCCCGGGTCCTGGCGGGGTGGTGCCGGCAGGCCATGGTAAGGGGCTCCAATCAAGGCTGGAGAAAGCCTTCGACGTGCTCCGCATTGAAAGGCGTTCTGCACGCCGCCCGTGCGTGGGAATGTGACGCTGGATCGACCTGATCCAGAGAGATTCAAGATCTGCGCGAATTGCGGCCCTTAGGGATGCAGACCCTGTCGAGCCGGCTTCTCGTTCACGACTGACGGACTCGACTGAGGGACCTGATGTTTCAGGTCCTGCGCGCATCAGCGAAGGAGAAAGGTTCTCAACCGTTCTTTCTCGGCAGAATTCCAGCCCTGACCTCTGCGGTCGTCACGGCTTTCCGGAACACGGCTTCCCGGAGATAGATCGAGTCGAAGACCGACTTGAAATCCCTTTTCCGAATGGACACGAAGTGCTTCCGATTGTGCTTCATGAAATGCTCCCATGTCAGGATGAGACATTGGTATCCTGAATCGACGGGGAGGACTGTGCCGGGTGTCACAGTGCCGGGTCCGGGACATGTTTTGCGGTTTCCGCGATCACCGCGACGTGTCGTCATTCCGGCTCTGTGACGCCGGTTACAGATGCCGAAGCGGCTTGTGTGGCATCAGTATCGGGACTGGACTCTCGCACGCAGGAGGGAAGGCCATGGACAAGTGCAGCCGATGCTGGGCCCACTACATGTATACGATGGCTCTGTCGCGCCAGGTCACGGACCTGTCGAAGCGTCGGGCCTTGATCAGAGAGGCTTACATCTGGCTCCAGCGTTATTTCGATGCCGAAGAGCACGAACTGTCCCGGCGACGCAGCATGCTGGTGCAGAGATAAGATCAACCGAGGGACAAGGCAGACCCATCCATGGTCCCATGGGGCCAGATCGTTCGCCGACTCGCCGAAGGGCCCGCTCCGTCGGACCGTCATGGCTGGACAAGCGTCATCATCGGGTGAAGGAGGTCGGTCTCGGGCGCGTGAGTGGCCAAGACCGCGAGCTGTTCAATCGAAGCTCCGGTCCTGGCGAAGACGTTTATCGGCGATGATCCCGCACGATCGGACGGGAGCGGTGGTCTCGTATGATGGGGCCGCGGGAGGTCTCGGTCACCATCACGCCTCCTGGATAGGAGCTGACGGGTCGGCGATGGTCTCGCACCACGGGGCTCGGCCTGCTCCATAGATCTCCAGGGCGAGTGGTGACCCGAGGATCGCACGCCTCGGCGGTCGTGGCGCCATATCCGCCGAACAGAACGAGGGACAGCATGGCCCCGATGCGGGTTCGAGAAGTCTTCGTCATTTCAGGTCTCCTGTGAAAAGGTTGCTGCACCTTTCGACCTTACACAGAAGCATCGTCGGTCAATGTGAGGCGGGTCACACACGTACGGATCGACCGGAGCGACGCCGCAGAGGCTCGGAAGAGAAAGGGATCCCGCATCGCCCTCCGACTGCTCGGGAAGCCAGCCAAAAGAAAAGCGCCCGGAAGTGCATCAGGGCGCCGAGTTGACAGGGAGGAAGGCTTTCAAGCTATCCCGGTCGCTTCCGATCCGCTGTGCGCTGCATCACATCGGAATTGTGTGATGCAGGTCACGGAACGACGGCAGACTTCGGGTCATCATGAACTCAATTGCAGGAGATCATCATGACCATCACCATTCTCGATCCGCGGTCCGGCCAGCATGTGACCATTTCGCTTCCCGTTAAGCCGACAGGCTGCGTGAAGACCTGATGCACACATCCGCCGAGCGCTTGGCCCGAAGGCTGGCCGCTCGTGCCCTGCGGGACAGCACGATGAACCTCAAACAGCACTACCAGGAGAAGGCCGCCAAGGCCGATCGTTTGGCGGACGAGCCGTATCAGAGGGCCGAGCTGCGCGTCGAACTGCGCTCGGCGGCGCGCCGGTGGCGGCACTTGGCCGAGCAGGCCGATTGGCTCACCCGTCAGCCACGCGATCCGAAGCATGAGGCTGCCGACACGAACTCTTCAACGGGACGCTAGCGCTCTTCGCCGCAGCGCGGCAGTTGCCACGAGTGCAGCCTGCTTCCGGACAGGTTGCGCTTGCCAGGGGATTTCAGCGGCTGATTGCGGGCCCGGGGGCATCGCTGCCTGGAGGCGGTCGGGCTCTCGTGACGAGTGGCGCCTGAAGGGCCTGAGGGGGCTTGTGCCGGCTGCCTCGCCTTGCGCCGGATCCTGCGGCTCCTTCCTAGTGGATGGTTGGCATGACGTCCGAGAATGGGATCAGCAGCACTTCGTCATCATCGTCATCACTGACATAGACGTGCCAGTCGGCGAAGTCGCGCATGCCATAGGCTTTCTCAACGAAGGCACGGGCCAAGGTAAGAGCCCGATCACGGGCCTCGATCAGGTCGAGAACCTCGGCTCCCTGACGGTCGATCAGGATCTCGCCGGGGCCTGCGCAATGAAAGTACAGGTGGAACATGTGAGCCTCCAACTTGATGGCTCCACTGTGACATGCCCTGGTCCCGGCTTCTGTGCTCACGATCACGGTTCCCGTGCCCATCCGGTGGCATGGTCGACCTCACACGGAGTTCGATCATGTCCCGTCGCATCCTATGCCTCCTTGCTCTTCTGTTCGTGGCCGACGCCATCGCCGTGAACGGCCGTGCCCCGCGACCTGTCGTGCTGTCCGGCAAGGAAATGCTCGATGTGACCCGGCTCGCGCGTCTGCAGGTCTCGCTCGCCGTCTAGCCGGTCTAGCTGTGTGATCCGCGTCACAGAAACGGGAACCTGTTTCGGAGAGCATGGGAAGCAACAGAGGAGGTCGTCATGGTTCTCATCGTCCTGGATCGCTTCACCGATCAGCCGGTGATCGTGTCCGTCCCCGTCCGTCCGGCCGTCCGGAAGTCGGAGCCCGCCATCGTCATCCATCCCCGTCAGTTCGCCAGCAGGAGGGCCTCATGAAACCGTCGAAACTCTCCGCCATGCGACGGGCACGCCGCCGGATTCTTCAGGAGCTGGCAGGGTCCAAGCGCTAGCCGAGGCGAGCAGGGTCAAACCGTCAGGCTTGCACGCCGCCCCGGTCGAATAGGAATGCGGCTTCGACTCCTCGGCACGCGAAGGGATGCCAATCTCCTGCATTGCGCATGGAGACGCAGACCACGCCTCCCGCATTGGTTCCGATTCCGATCCAAAGGTGACCGGAACGGTGTCCTCTCAGGTTGAGACAATCCCCCCGTTCGTCTATGATTGCTTGGCTTTCGGCTCAATTGACGCGTTCTTTCCGCGAAATCATGCAAGGGAGGCGCAACGGTGCGTCTCGGTGGGGAACAGATCCAAAAGGATTTGCCGTTTCTCTCGGCTCTCTCCGTGAGTTCGTTCTTTTCTGCGCTCGGGCATGATGCAATCGCGCAGATCGCGTCCTTGTGTACATCCCGCAAGATGACCAACGGAGAAACATTGTTTCTCAAGGGTGATCCTGGTGATGCCCTCTACGGGGTCAGGAGAGGCCAGATCGTCATCACGACGACGACGGATGCCGGCCGGCAGTTCACGCTCAACATCCTGGGGCCTGGGGACATCTTCGGCGAGATTGCCTTGTTGGACGGACAGCCCAGGAGCGCCGATGCGGTCGCTTCAGGCAACGTCGAGTTGTTCATGATCCGGCGAAGCGACTTTCAGGACCTTCTCAAGAGGCAGCCGGAAATTACCACCCGCATCATCGAGCTGCTGTGCGAGCGCCTCCGCTTCTCGAGCGAGCGCCTGGAAGAGGCGTCTCTCCTGTCCCTCAAATCCCGACTGGCGCGGCGCCTGCTGAAGCTTGCCGAGGATTTCGGTGAGGAGATCGACATCACGCAGGAAGAGCTCAGCGTCCTTGTCGGCGCGGGTCGGGAAACGGTCAACCGGCAGCTGCAGAAATGGCGGAAGACCGGCGTCGTGGAGCTCGGACGGGCCCGGGTGAGGATCATCGATCCTCAACGCCTGCAGCAGGCAGCCACCGAACGCGACCGGGACATCGGCTAGGTTGAGCCTCCGGCAATGGGTGCCGAAGTCTGCATGCTACTTGTCGGAGGATGCCGTCAGCGACGTGCCGGCGGGTTCGAGGGTTAGGAAGACCCAGCCCGTCGCCTCGGCGCTCTCCTGCTTGATGTACCGGTAGTTCGTCCTGAACCACTCGAGCACATCGTCCGTCTTGTTGTCCAAGATGAGATCCCCCCGATCCGTGCGGACGGTCAGGACCGCATGACCTTCGCCGTTCTCATCGATGACGACGGTCATGCGCAGAGCCCGTCGCGGAAGCCCGGCCTCGATCAGCAGCTTGCGCTTCAGGAGCTGATAGTCCTCGCAGTCTCCCATGCCGTCGGTCGGGTAGCTCCACAGATCGACGACGCCCCAATGATTGCGATCGGTGACAGGGATCAGGCGACGGTTGACGGAAAGGTTCACGGAGGAGAGGAGGTCGGCAAGTTCCTCAGTCATCGGGAGGGTTTCCGGTTGCCGCAGGTCGACGATGCATTCCTCCGGGATCCGGCTGCAGAACTCGACCCAGCCCGGGAGGGGCGGAGCTTCGTCATCGCGAAAGAGATGCGGGCCAGCCGACACGCACTCCATTGCCGAGAGGAGAAAGGCCAGGACGATCCAAATCCGTCTTCCCATGTCAACCTCCCGCGGGAGATGGTGATTTCAGACCGGGGAGGGGCATCCCCCTTGGCCTGAACGGCTCATGGGATCAGATTGACCTGTTCCGCTTGGTCCTTCTGTGCAGGCGGTCACAGATTTTGGTCCGGGTCGGATAGACGGCGCGGCGCTTATGCCGGATGCTGTCGGGATCGGCATAAAGCCGACCCCGGGTCACCTTGCGCTCGCGGCAATGGTGCTGCGTGGAGGGCGAGATCACTCTTCGCGGAAGGTGACGGCAAGACGGTCGGTGAGCGGCTGTGTCAGGTAGGAGATGATGCGCCGGGAATCGCCGCGGATCAGCACGTCGGCGGGAAGTCCCGGCGTCAGTTCCTTCCCTTCCAGCTTGCGCCGTTCTCCCGGAGCGATCGCGATCTTGACGGTGAAGTAGGCCTGCCCCGACTGGCCGCTGACGACCTGGTCCGGCGAGACGTTGGTGACCAATCCCTCAAGCTCCAACGGCGTCGGGAGCTTGAAGGAGCTGATGAGGATGGTCGCCGGCTGGTCGATATGCACCTGATTGACCTCCTCCGGCCGGATTTTCGCATTCACGATCAGCGGTTCCTCGCTCGGTATGATCGACATCAGCTTCTGGCCCGGGCCGACGATGCCGCCGATCGTATGGACCATGAGCTCGTGAACCAGCCCTGTCCTGGGCGCCCGGATGTCGAGCCGCTGAAGCCGGTCCCGCGCGGCCGAGAGCTGCTCCTCGGTTTCGGCAAGCCCCGCCGTGACGGACTGAAGCTGCCGCAGGATCTCGGAGCGCGAATTTTGCGTAAGCTCGGCGATCTTGAACTGGATTTCGGTGAGCTGGGAGCGTGCGCCTGCGATTCGGGCCTCGATATCGCCCATCTCGCCCTTCAAGCGGCTCACCTCCCGTTCCGTCTGACGCAGCACGGGACGCCTGATCAGCCCTTTGCTGTCGAGCATGCGTTGATCGGCAAGCTCGGCCGTCACCTGAGCGAGTTCTTCCTTGAGAGCCCTGTATCTTTCGTTGAACCCGTCGATCTGCCTCTCGACCTGGTGCTTACGCTCCTGCTGCTGGGAGAGCTGGCTCATCCGCGTGAAGCGCCGCTCGTTCATGAGGCTTTCCTCGGCCGCGAGGGTCGCCCTCAGAGCGCTCTCCGCCTGCTTGGACGGAATGACGGCCAGGCTAGGGCGGGTGATCGTCGTCCGCTCCATGTGCTCCGCCTCGAGGCGTGCCTTCTGGGCGGTGAGCTCGATCAGCTTGCGCTCCAGAATGCTCGCGTCGGCCGTGACCTTGGCGGCATCGAGACGGACGAGCACCTGGCCCTCCCGTACGAGCTCTCCCTCCTTGACGAGGATCGCCCCGATGACGCCGCCCTCCAGGTGCTGGACGGCCTGGGCGCTGGATTGCACCGCGAAGGTTCCCGACGTGACGACCGCGCTGTCGACCTTCGCGGCGACCGCCCAGCCGCCGACCCCGAAGAATACGAGGAACGAACTCAACATGAACCAGCGCATCAGCCGGCGCATGGAGGAGGAATTGGCGAGGAGATCGGCTTCGAACTCGGTCATGGCGCGCTCCACGGTGTGGTCCCGTCGCCTGACGGGGACGGGAAATCGGTTGTCAGGATCCCGCGTCGGTCCGAAGGCCGACGCGGGATCCTGCATCAGGTTGGCACGCCGCACTCCCCACCGCTGTGGTCCAGTTCACACTTCCCGGCTCAGGTGGCGCTCGATCGCTGCGCCCGGGTGGCATCCAGGCTGGTGACGGTGGCGGTCACAGCCGTCAGGCTGTCCGGTCGGCCCGCCGGTTCCGCGGACGTCGCGCTGGCATCAGACTGGCCGGACGGGGCAGCCTGGGACTCTGATGGGATCGCGCCAGGCCCGGACTGGGCCGCCGGCGTTCCGCCGGCTGATTGCCCGCCGGGCGCCTGAGACGGCTTGTGCGGCTGCCCGATGCGAGGGAACAGGGCGGCAAGAACCTGCTCCTTCGGACCGAACATCTCGGCGCGGCCGCCGCGGACCGACAGGATCTTGTTGGCGGCGAAGATGGCGCTCGGCCGGTGCGCCACGATCACGACGATCTTCCCAGCTTGACGCATCTGGTGAATGGCGTCGTTGAGCGATTGCTCGCCAAGCGGATCCAGGTTGGAATTGGGCTCGTCGAGCACCACCAGGAACGGATTTCCGAACAACGCGCGGGCAAGGCCGATGCGCTGGCGCTGGCCGCCCGACAGGATTGCGCCGCCTTCTCCGACCGGCGTGTCGTATCCCTTCGGGAACGACAGGATCATGTCGTGCACGCCTGCCATCCGCGCGGCCTCGATCACCTGCTCGGAGGTCGCATCCTTTCGGAAGCGCGCGATGTTCTCGGCGATCGTTCCGTCGAACAGCTCGATGCTCTGGGGAAGGTGGCCGATCGCATCGGCAAGGGCGTCCGGCGAGTACTGGCCGATCAAGGCATTGTCGAAGCGAACCTCGCCCCGGGCCGTCGGCCAGGCGCCGACCAGGGCGCGGACGAGGGTGGACTTTCCGCATCCGCTCGGACCGATGATCCCGAGGGCGTCACCCGCCTCGATCTCGAACGAGACCCCGGCGACCGTCGCGACTGCCCCGCCCGGAGGCACGATTGCGATGTCGCGGACCGACAGGGTGTGGCGTGGGCGCGGCATTCCGTGCTGCTGCTGAACGGCTTTCGGAAGCTTCGACGAGAGGGTGCGCAGCCGCCGAAAGGCCTGCCAGGCAGCCGAGGTGTTGCGCCAGTTCCCGATGACCTGATCGATGGGCGTGAGCGCCCGTGCGAGGATGACCGAGCTCGCGATCATGGCACCAGGCGACATCTGCGCCTCGATGACCAAGTAGGCTCCGAGCGCAAGCATCGCCGATTGCAGGACGTGCCGAACTGTCTTGGAGATCGCGCCGAAGACGCTGGCATGATCGGCGAGGTCGCGTGCATGCGAGATCGAATTCACGTAGCCGCTGCCCCAGCGCTTGCACAGGTCGTCGCCCATGCTCATGGCGGCCGCCGCCTCGGAGTTGCGCCTGGCATCCAGCAGAAGGGTCATGGTGGCCGCGTGCGCCTGGTTGGCGGTCTTGACGGTGCCTTTGGTGACCAGTTCGTTGATCAGACTGAGGATGACGAGAAACAGGGCGCCGGCTCCGGCGGCAAGAAACAGGATCGGATTGACCAGAAACAGGATCGCGAAATAGATCGGCATCCAGGGAAGGTCCAGGAGGGCGCCCGGCCCGGGGCCCATCAGGTAGTTGCGAACAGACGCGAGATCCTGGAGCGGGTCGTGATTGCGTGCATGCGGTCCCAAATGGAGCGGCAGCTTCAGCGTCGCCTCGAACAGCGTGGGAGCCAGCCGGTGGTCGAAGGTGATGCCGACACGGGCCATGAGCTTGCCGCGCAGCCCTTCCAGCAGCCCATAAAAGGCATAGAGCAGCAGGGCGAGCAGGGAGAGGGCGGCCAGCGTCGGAAGACTCTTGCTCGACAGGACCTTGTTGTAGACCAGCATCATGAACATGGGGCTGGTCAGCATCAGGACATTTCCGAGGCAGCTGATGGCGCTGATGCCGATCAGCGGCTTTTTGAGCGTGCGAAGGGCGGCATGAAGCTGGATCTCAGCGCTGTTCCTCATCCCATTTTTCATCGCAAGCGTCCTTGTTGCGGCCGTCCGCGCCGAGGCTGGCAGGAAGCGAAGCAACGGCGAAGGGGCGTCTGTGGCATGATCATGGGCGAGCTCAGCGCCGAAGACTGTGACGCGGGTCACAAACGTCCGTGTCGGCGGCCTTGCGTGCATTCGGATCGCCCGAACGCCATCGCCGATAGGCCGCCTTTGCACCTCGCCCGCCGACCGCTATGCTGAGGGGCCTCGTGCTCCACTCTGTGGGAATCCCACCATGGCTGATGTTCAGTCGTCAGGCGCAGCGACCGATGCGGACAGATCGGTCAAGCTCGAAACGCTCGATATCTTCAAGGGCATCGATCCGTCGACCGTCGAGCAGATAGCCCGCAAGGCCCAGAGCCGCACGCTGGAGAAAGGCGAATTGCTGTTCAACGTCGGGGACATGTCCGATGCGCTCTACGTCGTCGCCGAGGGCCGGGTCCGGATCTGGACCGTCTCGGCTGCGGGTGCCGAGGTGACGCTCAACGTTCTGACGAACGGCGCCGTGTTCGGCGAGATCGGCATGCTCGACGGAGGCGTGCGGACGGCAGGCGCGTCCGCCATGCTGCGGACGCGCCTGACGAGTATCGCCCGTCGGACCTTTTATGAGGCGCTGGACCGGGACCCGCAATTGGTGCGCAACGTAATCGACCTGCTGTGCCGCCGCCTCAGATGGACCAGCGCCCGGATGGAAGATGCCACCCTGCGTCAGGCGCCGCAGCGTCTCGCGCGCATTCTCGGCCATCTCGCCCGAGATCACGGCAAGGCCACCCCGAGGGGGATCGAAGTCGTTCTGAAGCTGACCCAGAGCGAGATGGCCCAGTGGACGGCGATGTCGCGCGAGGGATTGAACAAGGTTCTGAACCGCTGGGCCGAGGAACGCCTCCTGATCCAGGATCGAGGCGGGCTGATCGTTCGCGATCTCGAGCGGATCG
>JAESFT010000482.1_pt1 | contig 23309 bp, 21 predicted proteins | sample 9269451 | NCBI WGS metagenome assembly JAESFT01 (sample SAMN14502557, study PRJNA617106) | algae metagenome | isolation source: Scytonema hyalinum WJT4-NPBG1 and co-occurring heterotrophs from well... | place: USA: Mojave Desert, Joshua Tree National Park, California | collected 2006-05-25
GCGCTCGGTCCCGATATCCCTGATGTCATCGCGTTCGATGTTCCGGTCGGCTGGAGCATCCTGAGCGAAAAGGAACAGCGTGAACTCGTGGAGCGGTCGCGACACCTCTTCGAGGACTTCATGCTCTCCTGCTCGGTGCCGCGCAAGACGGAAGCACCGGACGAGGTTTCCTGCGGATGGCTCGGCCAGCCATTGTTCGGGGACAGCTATATTGGCAGTTTCGGCCGGGTGTTCGACCTGATCGTGCTCGGACGACCAGGATCGCGCGATGAGCCGCCGAGGCTGGCCACCCTTGAGGCTGCCCTGTTCGAAGGCGGACGGCCTGTGTTGATGGTTCCGCCCTCCGCCCCGGCGTCGATTGGCGAGACCATCGTGGTCGCCTGGAACGGCAGCACGGAAACGGCCCGAACGGTGGCGCTTGCAATGCCCATTCTGGAGAAGGCCGGCCGGGTCGTCGTTCTGACGCTGGAGGGCTGGGGCGGGGAGGGGCCAAGCGGCCCCGAATTGGCTCTTCGCCTCAAGCGAAACGGAATCAAGGCCGAGACTGCGGCGCGCAGGCTGAACACGCGCTCTCCGGGCGAGGCTATTCTGGAGGACGTCGCCACGTTCCATGCGGATCTGCTCGTCAAGGGAGCCTATACCCAGAGCCGCTTGCGGCAGATGATTTTCGGAGGTGCTACGAGCCACATCATTGAGCATGCGGCATTGCCGGTCCTGATGGCTCACTAGGCGTGAAAGGCTAGGCGCATAGTGACTGACGCCGGTCAGGTGCGTCATGCTTCCGGAGCCTGTCGATAACCGCTCTTTGCCCCTTTAGAAACGGCTCAGCCTATGGCCGAATGGTGTTTCGTTCCTAGTTCTCTCGGGAGGAGAACGAAAGACCATGACCGATTATGGACCGCTGACCCTGCACGTACCCGAACCGGCAGTTCGACCGGGGGGAACCCCCGACTTCTCGAATGTGAAGATCCCCAAGGCCGGAGCCGTCCCGCGGCCGGAGGTCGATGTGGAACCGGAAACCATTCGGGATCTCGCTTTTTCCATCATTCGGGTTCTCAATCGCGCAGGCGAAGCGGTTGGGCCCTGGGCCGGACTCCTGAGCGATGAAGAGCTGATCGAGGGCATGCGCAACATGATGACGCTGCGCACGTTCGATGCGCGGATGCTGATCGCCCAGAGGCAGGGGAAGACCTCCTTCTACATGCAGCATCTGGGCGAGGAGGCGATCAGCTGCGCGTTTCGCAAAGCGCTCTCGCCGGGGGACATGAACTTTCCGACCTACCGGCAGGCCGGTCTCCTGATTGCCGGCGGTTATTCGATGGTCGACATGATGTGTCAGGTCTATTCGAATTCCCGCGATCCGCTCAAAGGGCGCCAATTGCCCGTCATGTATTCCTCCAAGGAGCATGGCTTCTTCACCATCTCGGGCAATCTCGCCACCCAATATGTCCAGGCTGTCGGCTGGGCCATGGCTTCGGCGATTCAAAACGACACCAAGATCGCGGCCGCCTGGATCGGGGACGGATCGACGGCGGAATCGGACTTCCATGCAGCGCTCGTCTTCGCATCCACCTACAAGGCGCCGGTCGTTCTCAACATCGTCAACAATCAATGGGCGATCTCCACGTTCCAGGGAATCGCGCGGGGCGGGGCTGGGACCTTTGCGGCCCGCGGATTGGGTTTCGGCATTCCCTCGCTGAGGGTCGACGGAAACGATTACCTGGCCGTCTATGCGGTCGCGAAATGGGCCGCCGAGCGGGCCCGTCGCAATCTCGGTCCGACACTCGTCGAGTACGTCACCTACCGGGTCGGTGCCCACTCGACGTCCGACGACCCGTCGGCCTATCGTCCTAAGACGGAATCCGATGCCTGGCCTCTCGGCGATCCGATCATCCGGCTGAAAAACCATCTGATCTTGCGCGGAGCCTGGTCGGAAGAGCGGCACAAGCAGGCGGAGGCCGAAATTCTCGATACGGTGATTGCGGCCCAGAAGGAGGCCGAAAGCTATGGCACGCTCCATGCCGGTGCCAAGCCGTCCGCCCGCGAGATGTTCGACGGGGTTTATGCCGAGATGCCGCCGCATCTGCGCCGTCAGCGCCAGCAGGCGGGAGTCTGAGCCATGGCGCGCATGACGATGATCGAAGCCATCCGAGATGCCATGGATGTGATGATGGCGCGCGACGAGCGGGTCGTGGTCTTCGGCGAAGACGTCGGCTATTTCGGCGGCGTCTTCCGCTGCACCGCCGGGCTCCAGCAGAAATATGGAAAGACACGCTGCTTCGATGCCCCGATCAACGAATCCGGCATCGTCGGAACGGCGATCGGCATGGCAAGTTACGGATTGCGGCCCTGCATCGAAATTCAGTTCGCCGATTACATGTATCCGGCTTACGACCAGATCGTGTCCGAGGCGGCCCGGCTCCGCTACCGCTCGAATGGCGAATTCACCTGTCCCATGGTGATCCGGATGCCGACCGGCGGCGGCATTTTCGGCGGCCAGACCCATAGCCAGAGCCCGGAGGCTCTGTTCACCCACGTAGCGGGTTTGAAGACGGTCGTGCCGTCCAACCCGCGCGATGCCAAGGGGCTTCTGATCGCGGCCATCGAAGATCCGGATCCCGTGATCTTCCTGGAGCCGAAGCGGCTCTACAACGGGCCCTTCGACGGGCATCACGACCGCCCGGTGACGCCTTGGTCGAAGCATGACCTGAGCGAGGTGCCGAACGGTCATTTCAGCCTGCCCCTCGGCAAGGCCTCGATCGTGCGGGAAGGCTCGGCCGTCACGGTGCTGGCTTATGGAACGATGGTCTACGTCGCGCAGGCCGCGGCAGCGGAGACCGGCATCGATGCGGAGATCATCGACCTGCGGACGCTGATCCCGCTCGACATGGAGACGATCGCAGCATCCGTCCGGAAGACCGGGCGCTGCGTGGTCGTGCACGAGGCCACGCTCACGTCGGGTTTCGGGGCGGAATTGGCGACTCTCGTTCAGGAAAACTGCTTTTTCCAGCTCGAGGCGCCCGTCGCCCGGGTGACCGGATGGGATACGCCCTATCCCCATGCCCAGGAATGGGACTACTTCCCGGGGCCTGCCCGTGTGGGGCGCGCCCTCGTCGAGACGATGGAGGCCTGACATGGGCGAGCACCTGATCAAAATGCCCGATGTCGGCGAAGGGATTGCCGAGGCCGAACTCGTCGAGTGGCACGTCAAGGTGGGGGACCTCGTCCGTGAGGATGCCGTGCTGGCGGCGGTGATGACCGACAAGGCGACGGTGGAAATCCCCTCGCCCGTCGATGGCGAGGTTCTGTGGCTCGGCGCCGAGATCGGCGATGTAGTGGCCATCGGCTCGCCGCTGATCCGCCTAAAGGTGGAAGGAGGAGACAGCGTCTCTTCCGAAAGCAGTCCAGCCGCGAAGGCGGCTGATCCGCCCGCCCGGACCGGAGAGATCGAAGCTCAGGCGGACGGTGCCGTCAGGGTCCCGGAAGCCATCGTCGAACGGCAGGCCGCGAGCACACCGCCTCGGCCGGTCGAAAGAGTGCAACCTCCTGCCGCGAGGCTGCACCGGGCGCCGGTCACACGCGCCGAGGGCGAGCGGCCGATAGCCTCGCCGGCGGTCCGGTTGCGGGCACGTGAGGCAGGAGTCGATCTGCGGCAGGTTCCGGGCTCCGGTCCAGCCGGTCGGATCACCCATGAGGATCTGGACGCCTTCTTCACTCATGGGCGCCAGGTTGCCAAGGCACCGGGGCTTGCCCAAAACATCGCGGTCGAGCACATCAAGGTGATCGGGCTGCGCCGCAAGATTGCGGAGAAGATGGCGATTGCGAAATCGCGAATCCCGCACATCACCTATGTCGAAGAGGTCGACGTCACGACGCTTGAGGACCTGCGGTCCTCGCTCAATGCAAACAAGCGGGCCGACAGGCCGAAGTTGACCCTGCTTCCTTTCCTGATGCGCGCGATGGTGAAGGCCATTGCGGAACAACCGCATCTGAACGCCATCTACGATGACGACGCCGGTGTCGTGCATCAGCACGGCGGGGTGCATATCGGCATTGCGACGCAGACGGGCTCCGGCCTCATGGTGCCGGTGGTGAGGCATGCGGAAAGCCGCGACCTCTGGGATTGTGCGGCTGAGCTGAACCGGCTTGCCGAGGCGGCCAAGGCAGGCCTCGCGAGTCGTGAGGAGCTCAGCGGATCGACGATCACCATCACGTCGCTCGGCGCCATGGGAGGCATCTTCACCACGCCGGTGATCAATTATCCCGAGGTCGCCATCGTGGGCGTCAACAAGATGGTGGTGCGGCCGGTCTGGGACGGCTCCACCTTCATCCCCCGCAAAATGATGAACCTGTCCTCCAGCTTCGATCACAGGATCATCGACGGCTGGGACGCGGCCGTGTTCGTGCAGCGCATCAAGGCGCTTCTTGAGACACCTGCCATGATCTTCGTGGAGGCGTAAAGTCGATGAAGGATATTTCCTGCAAGCTCCTCGTCATCGGAGCGGGACCAGGCGGCTATGTCTGCGCCATTCGCGCCGGGCAACTGGGGATCGATACGGTCGTCGTCGATGCGGGCAAGCCCGGCGGAACCTGTCTCAATGTCGGCTGCATCCCCTCCAAGGCGCTCATTCATGCGGCAGAGGAGTACGACAGGATCGTTCACCTGGCGAACGGGCGCAACGCGCTCGGGATCAGGACAACGCAGCCGGAACTCGATCTCTCCCAGACGATCGCCTGGAAGGACGGCATCGTCGGCCGCCTCAACAGCGGCGTGTCGGGACTGCTCAAGAAGGCGAAGGTCAAGATCGTTCAGGGGCGAGCACGCTTTCGTGACGGCAAGACCGTCGAAGTGGAGACGGAAACGGGCCGCCAGATCATCCGCGCCGAAAATGTGGTGATCGCAACCGGCTCGGCTCCGGTCGAACTGCCGAACCTCCCGTTCGGCGGACCGGTCATCTCCTCGACCCAGGCGCTGGCGCTCACGGCCGTTCCGGAGCGCCTCGTCGTGGTCGGCGGCGGCTATATCGGCTTGGAGCTCGGAACCGCCTTCGCCAAGATGGGTGCGAAGGTGACGGTCGTCGAGGCGCAGGCACGGATCCTGCCGCAATACGATGCCGAATTGACGCGCCCGGTGTCCAGGAGGCTGCAGGCCCTCGGCATCGAGGTGATGACCGGCGCCAAGGCGAAGGGGCTGACGAAAGCCGGTGGGGCATTGTCGGTCGAGACGGCGGACGGGGCGGAGAGATCCCTCGAGGCTGACAGGATCCTCGTCACGGTTGGTCGGAGGCCAGTCACTCAAGGGTGGGGCCTGGACGAGCTCGTCCTCGATATGGACGGCCCGTTCCTCCGCATCGACGAACGATGCCAGACCTCCATGCGCGGGATCTATGCGATCGGCGACGTGACCGGTGAGCCGATGCTGGCCCATCGCGCCATGGCGCAGGGAGAGATGGTGGCCGAGATCGTCGCCGGCCACAAGCGGGTCTGGGACAAGCGCAGCATTCCAGCCGTCTGTTTCACCGATCCGGAGGTGGTGGCTGTCGGCCTGTTGCCGGACGACGCGCGGCGGATGGATGTCGACATCAAAGTCGGTCAGTTTCCGTTCTCAGCCAATGGCCGAGCGATGACCAAGATGGGCGAGGACGGTTTCGTGCGGGTCGTCGCCCGTACGGACAACCATCTGGTTCTTGGAATTCAGGCCGTCGGGCACGGCGTTTCCGAATTGTCGGCGGCCTTTGGCCTCGCGCTGGAGATGGGTGCGCGGCTGGAGGATATCGCAGGGACGATTCATGCTCACCCGACCCAGAGCGAAGCATTCCAGGAAGCGACGCTCAAAGCACTGGGTCAGGAACTTCATATCTGACTCGGTGCCGAGCTTCCCCATCGTGATATGCGTATAGCGCGACAGGGGTCCCGGTCGCTCTTCGATCGGGCCTGGGCCAAACAGAAAGGCCTAGGCGTGGGTCGACATGTCTGCCCCGGCGGTGATGCTGCCATCGACGCTGACGCTCGCGTCGTGCGGCGCCCGAGGCTGTCTGCTCGGTGGCTCTATCTAGGCATGTCGATGGTCGCGACAACTCCTCTCAGGAGGTAGATCGCGGAACAGAAACATCTATACGAGGCGCATGATGAAGAATGATATATATTTCGAGAATCCGGATCGCGCCTAAGTAATTGACGCCTATTACTGGCCGTGCCAGCATTCATTCTTATAACCAATAACAATCCAAAACAGCTTCCATCGGGAGGATGCAATGCAGTTGAAGCAGCTTACGCTATGGTCTGCAGCAGGTTGGATTGCAGGCACGGGCCTGGCATTGGCCCAAGGCCAGACCCTGACGATCGCGACGGTCAATAATGCGGACATGATCATCATGCAGCGGCTGTCTCCGAAGTGGGAGCAGGCGACCGGCAACAAGTTGAACTGGGTCGTGCTCGAAGAGAACGTGCTGCGCCAGCGCGCCACCACCGATATTGCCACCAAGGGCGGGCAGTTCGACATCATCACGATCGGCTCCTATGAGGCACCGATCTGGGGCAAGCAGAACTGGCTCGTCACTCTCGATGATCTCGGCGCCGATTACGATTATGCTGACATCATCCCATCCGTGAAGAACGGCCTGTCCTATAACGGCAAGCTCTATGCTGTGCCGTTCTATGCCGAAAGCTCATTCACGTTCTACCGCAAGGATCTGTTCGATCAGGCCGGCATCAAGATGCCCGATAAGCCGACTTATGATCAGATTGCGGAATACGCAGCCAAGCTGACCGACAAGTCGAAGGAGCAGTACGGATTCTGCCAGCGCGGAAAGCCGGGCTGGGGCGAGAACATGGCCTTCATAGGCCCCATGGTGAATGCCTTCGGCGGGCGCTGGTTCAACGAGAAATGGGAGCCCCAGCTCACGACCGAACCGTGGAAGAACGCGATCAATTACTACGTCAAGAACATGCGGGAGTACGGACCGCCGGGCGCGACCGCGAACGGACACAACGAGAACCGTGCTCTGTTCGCGACCGGGCATTGCGCCATATGGGTCGATGCCACGTCGGCGGCGGGCTACATCTACAACCCGAAGGAAAGCCAGGTTGCCGACAAGACGGCGTTCACGGCGGCGCCGGTGCAGGTCACGAGCAACGGATCGGGCTGGTTCTGGGCGTGGTCGCTCGGGATTCCAGCCTCCTCGAAGAAGGCCGACGCCGCCAAGTCCTTCGTGAAATGGGCAACCTCGAAGGACTATGTCACGCTGGTCGGCAACGAGGCCGGCTGGGTTGCGGCGCCTCCCGGCACGCGAAAGTCGACCTACGACAATCCCGAGTACCAGAAGGCTGCGCCCTTCGCGAAGGTGGTCTATGACGCGGTCGTCAATGCTGATCTGACCAAGCCGACGAAAGACCCGGTCCCCTATATCGGCATTCAGTATGTCGCCATTCCCGAGTTCCAGGGCATTGGCACGGCCGTCGGGCAACAGATCGCAGCCGCCTTGGCCGGACAGACGACGGTGGAGCAGGCCCTCGAAACGGCACAACGCTCGACCGAGCGCACGATGAAGCAGGCCGGCTATCCAAAATAGGCCAATCGCCACGCGACCGGCGGACAACCATCGTCCGCCGGTCGCCTTCTCCAGTATGAGCAACCGAGATGGCGAGCACCACCACAACCGTCCCCGTTCCCGGTGCGTCCGCTCCCGCCGGGAGGCGCAGCCAGCGGAATGTCAGAACCCTTCCCTTGATCGCGCCATCCGTGATCATCCTCTTCCTCTGGATGATCGTGCCCTTGGTGATGACGCTGTGGTTTTCGTTTCAATACTACAACCTGCTCGATCCATCGGTGGGCGGGTTTGCAGGCTTCGAGAACTATACCTTTCTGCTGACCGATCCGTCCCTCTGGACGGCCATGGCAAATACTCTCTTCCTGGTGTTCTGGGTGCTCGTGATCACGGTCGGGCTCGGCACTCTCCTTGCCGTCCTGTTCGACCAGGAGTTTTACGGCCGGGGCATTGCGCGCCTGCTGGCCATCGCTCCATTCTTCGTCATGCCGACGGTGAGCGCCCTCATCTGGAAGAACATGCTCATGCACCCGGTCAACGGGCTCTTCGCATTCTTCGCGCGCTCCCTCGGCCTCCCGGCCATCGACTTCTTCGGCAGCTTCCCGCTGACCTCCGTCATCATCATCGTCGCATGGCAATGGCTGCCCTTTGCCCTGCTGATCCTGCTCACTGCGATCCAGTCGCTCGACAGCGAGCAGAAGGAGGCCGCGCGCATGGATGGGGCAGGCCCGATCTCGATGTTCTTCTTCATCATCCTGCCTCATCTCGGCCGGGCCATCAGCGTCGTCATCATGATCGAGACGATCTTCCTGCTGTCCGTTTTCGCCGAAATTTACGTCACAACCTCGGGCGGCCCCGGCCTTGCCTCGACCAACCTGGCTTTCCTGATCTATCTGCGGGCCTTGCGGGAATATGACGTGGGGGGTGCCTCGGCTGCAGGGGTGATTGCCGTGATCCTCGCCAACATCGTGGCGATCTTCCTTGTGCGCTCGATCGCCAAGAACATCGCTGATTGAGGTTGAGCCATGCATCCCAAAACCCGCAAAAAGCTCATCCTCACGCTGGTCGGGTGGCTCGCCGCGGGATTGATCTTCTTCCCGATCTTCTGGATGATCCTGACGAGCTTCAAGACCGAAGTGGAGGCGGTTGCGACGCCGCCCAAACTCTTCTTCAGCCCGACGCTGGAAAACTATGTCACGGTGCGTGAGAGGGCCGACTACATCCATTTTGCCATCAACAGCATCGTGATCTCCGTCGGCGCCACGCTTCTGGCAACGCTCATCGCCGTTCCGGCTGCCTATGCCATGGCGTTCTTTCCAGGAAAGCGCACGAAGGATCTGCTGCTCTGGATGCTTTCGACCAAAATGATGCCGGCCGTCGGCGTCCTGATCCCGATCTACCTGCTCTTCAGGGATACGGGCGCCATCGATACACGCTGGGGCCTGATCGTGGTCTACACGCTGATGAACCTGCCCATCGTGGTGTGGATGCTCTACACCTTCTTCAAAGAGGTTCCGAAGGACATTCTCGAGGCCGGCCGCATGGACGGCGCGAAGCCCAAGCAGGAGGTCTGGATGCTGCTCCTGCCCCTGTCGCTGCCCGGGATTGCATCGACGGCACTCCTGTCCATCATTCTGTGCTGGAACGAGGCGTTCTGGAGCCTGAACCTCACCACTTCAGAGGCGGCACCGCTCACCACCTTCATCGCCTCGTTCTCTGCACCTGAAGGATTGTTCTGGGCCAAGCTCTCGGCCGCGTCGACGATCGCCATTGCGCCCATCCTGGTATTCGGCTGGATGAGCCAGCGCCAGCTCGTCCGCGGCCTGACCTTCGGAGCCGTCAAATAAAGCGGGAAGTTCAATATGTCGACGGTCGTGCTCAAAGGCATTCAGAAGAATTACGGTTCGGTCCAGGTGATCAAGGGCGTCGATCTGTCCATCGACGACCGGGAGTTCTGCGTCTTCGTCGGACCTTCCGGATGCGGAAAATCGACGCTCCTGCGGATGATTGCAGGGCTTGAGGAGATCACCGAAGGCGATCTGCTGATCGACGGCCAGCGGGTCAATGATGTGCCGCCATCGGAGCGCGGCCTTGCCATGGTGTTCCAATCCTACGCCCTCTACCCGCATATGTCCGTTGCCGACAACATGGGATTTTCTCTTCGCCTCGCAGGCGTACCTAAGGAGGAGCGACGTGCCAAGGTGGCGGAAGCCGCGCGCATCCTGCACCTGGACAAGCTCCTGGACCGCAAGCCGAAAGAACTGTCCGGCGGGCAGCGCCAGCGCGTGGCGATCGGTCGAGCCATCGTGCGCAAGCCCAAGGTCTTTCTCTTCGACGAGCCTCTTTCCAATCTCGATGCCGCGTTGCGGGTCCAGATGCGTATCGAACTCGCTCGTCTGCACGACGAACTGGCAGCGACCATGATCTACGTCACCCATGACCAGGTCGAGGCCATGACGATGGCCGACAAGATCGTGGTGCTCCAAGGCGGGATCGTCGAGCAGGCCGGCACGCCGCTTGAACTCTATCATCATCCGAGAAACCTGTTCGTGGCCGGCTTCATCGGCAGCCCCAAGATGAACTTCCTTCCCGCCACAGTGACGGCGGTGGCAGAGGCTGCAACCACCATCCAACTTGGCGGCGGATCGATTCTGGCGGTTCCGGTTCGACCCGGACGCCAGAAAGTCGGAGATGCAGTCACTCTTGGCGTGCGACCCGAGCATATGCACCTGGCGGGAGAGGGGGAAATCATCGGTGAGGTGATGGTCGTCGAGCGGCTAGGGGGTGAGACGTTTCTCTACACTCAGCTCAAGGATGGCGCGATGATCATCGTGCAGGCGGATGGGGAAATTCCGACAGGCGTGCACGAACGCGTCGCGATCAAACTCGATCCGGCAACCTGCCATCTGTTCGACGGCGACGGTGTCGCGATCGAGCGCGTGCAGCGGCATCCGCTCGCCAGTTTAAGGCGTTTGCCGACCCGCAAGGCGAGCTGAGGCCTTCCGGAGGCGGATCATGGCCTCGAAGCGATTCGATTATATCGTTGTGGGCGGTGGCAGCGCAGGCTGCGTCGTGGCAAGCCGCCTCGTGGGCGAATATGGCGCCCGCGTGCTGCTCGTCGAGGCGGGATCCCGTCGGGTGAGTCCGATTCTTGCAATGCCGGCCGGCTACATGAAGTTCCTCGCCCGGGACACCTATCTCACGATGCATCATGTGCTCCCTCAGGAGCAGCTTTTCGGCCGGGCTCCCATCGTGCCGCAGGCCAAGGTGCTGGGCGGTGGAAGCGCCGTCAACGCCATGGTCTACATCCGGGGACAGGCGGAGGATTACGATGCGTGGGACGAGGCCCTGGGAGGGGCAGGATGGAGCTACAAGGATCTTCTTCCCTATTTCATTAGGCAGGAGGGCAACGATCACCTGGGCGCACCTTATCACGGTGTGAGCGGCCCGTTGAAGGTCTCCCATCTGGGCCAGCATTCCGCCATGAGCCGCGCCTTCGTGCAGGCAATGCAGGAGCAAGGAATCCCTTATACGGCCGACTTCAATGGAGCTCGCCAAAGCGGCGTCGGGTTCATGCAGCATACGATCGACTGGACCACACGCCGCCGATGCAGTGCCGTTGATGCATTCCTTCGGCCTGTTCTGTCCCATCCCCATTTGACCGTGTTGACAGAGACGACGGTCACTCGCATCCGATTGGAAAGGGGCCGTGCGACGGGCGTGGAGCTTGCCGGTGCTTTCGGAACAGAAACCGCCTACGCCGATGGGGAGGTGATCCTCGCCGCTGGCACCTATTCGACGCCGAAACTCCTGATGCTGTCCGGCATCGGTCCGGCCGACGAGCTGTCACGGCATGGAATTGAGGTTTTGGCCGACTTGCCCGGCGTCGGCCAAAACCTGCAAGACCATCACGAAGCTCCCGTTGTTGCGGCGACATCCGGGGCCTTCGGCTATTTCGGTCAGGATCGCGGTCTCGCAATGCTGAGCCACGGTCTGCAATACATGCTGTTCAAATCAGGCGCCGTGACCACCACGGGCGTGGAGGCCTGCGCCTTCCTTGATCCCGACGGCGGCGCGCGGCCCACCATCCAGCTCTACTGCGTCCCCACTGTCTATCTCGACCGTGACGTCTCGGGCGTCGAACCAACCCATGGCGTGACGTTGAACCCGTGCCTGTTACGCCCGAAGGCGCGGGGTTCGGTACGTCTCGCATCGGCCGACCCGGCCGCGTTGCCGCTGGTCGACCCACAGTTCTTCGGTCATCCGGACGATCTTCGCCTGACCATTGCAGGCTTTCGTTTCGCGCGAAAGGTTCTGGCCACAAGTCCCGTTAGGGAAATGGTCACGCAGGAGCTGTTTCCAGGCGAGACGATCGCTTCGGACGAAGATCTCGCCGATCATTGCCGCAGAACAGTCAAAACCAATTATCACCCGGTGGGTACCTGCCGTATGGGAACTGAGCTCGATCCTCTTGCGGTCGTCACGCCGGAGCTGGTTGTTCGCGGCGTTGCGGGCCTGAGAATCGTTGATGCTTCCATCATGCCGACCATTCCCAGCGGCAACACAAATGCGCCGGTGCTGGCAATCGCCGACAAGGCTGTTGACATCATGACCGGTCATCCGCGCATAGTCCGTGAATCGACGACAGCTTTACCAAACCGAGTTTCCTCCATGCCCGATCAGGTCCATCCGTCATGAACCAGAGCGTGAATCTCGCCAATCTCGCGAACCTGCCGCCTGGTGTCGCGAGACCTCGCTATGCCCGCGAGGAGCTCCAGGCCGGTATCCTTCACGTGGGCGTAGGGAACTTTCACCGCGCCCATCAGGCCGTCTACCTGGACGATCTCTTCAGCACCGGAAGGGACAGGGATTGGGCTCTGATCGGTGCAGGAATCCGTGCCGGCGACAGGGCAATGCGGCAGGCACTGGAGCCTCAGGATTGGCTCACCACGGTGGTGGAACTCGAACCCGGAGCCAATACCGCCCGGGTCACTGGCGCGATGGTGGGTTTCGTGCCGGTCAACGCGGATGGACGTGCCATCGTCACTGCTCTGGATGATCCGGCTTTGCGTATCGTGTCCCTGACGGTCACGGAGGGAGGTTACTGCATCGATCCGGCGACAGGAGCCTTCAATCCTGAGCACCCGGACATCGTGCATGACGCCGCTCATCTGGATGCACCCAGAGGCGTGTTCGGGGTCCTCCTCGCAGCGCTGAGGCGCCGACGCGATCAAGGCCTCAAGCCCTTTACGGTGATGTCGTGCGACAACATTCCCCACAATGGACAGGTCGCCAGGGACGCCATCGCCGGACTCGCCGGTCTCGTCGACCCCGCGCTTGCCGCTTACGTGCGGGAGCAGGTGGCCTTTCCCAGCAGCATGGTCGACCGGATCACGCCTGCGACGACCGACCGGGAGCGCGCCATCCTGGCAGAGCGCTTCGGCATTCAGGACAACTGGCCGGTCTTCTGCGAGCCCTTTCGCCAGTGGGTTCTGGAAGACCATTTCCCGACGGGTCGTCCGGCCCTGGAGGAGGTCGGCGTCACGTTCACGCCGCATGTGGCGGCCTTCGAGCTGATGAAGCTTCGGATCCTGAACGGCGGTCATGCCACGATCGCCTATCCGGCAGGACTCCTGGGGATCCACTTCGTGCATGACGCCATGGCAGATCCTCTGGTGCGGGGCTTTTTGGACAAGCTGGAGATCGAAGAGATCATACCCTGCGTGCCCCCGGTGCCGGGTGTCGACCTTCTGGACTATTACCGGCTGATCGCTCGCCGTTTCGCCAATCCGGATGTCGGAGACACGATTCCCCGTCTCGCACAGGATGGTTCAAACCGGCAGCCCAAGTTCATTCTTCCCTCCACGCGGGATCGGCTCAGGGCCGGAGCCGATGTGACGGGATTGGCTCTTGAATCCGCTCTGTGGTGCCGGTACTGCGCAGGAACGACCGATGCCGGCGAGCCCTTCGATCTCGACGATCCCAACGCCAGCCGCCTCACACCCGCAGCTTTGGCCGCGAAGGACAATCCGGCGTCCTTCCTGGAACTGCGGGACATCTTCGGCGATGTGGCTGATGCTCCGCAGTTCAGGTCCCGGTTCGAGACGTCTTTGAACAGCCTGTGGCGCGATGGAACCCGCGCTACCCTGCAGCGCTATTTGGAAGGCGGCGTCTGAACCCTCAGGCAGGCATGTCGATCTGCACCTTCACAGAAGCCGGCGGCATCGCTTTGGCAAAGTCGAAGGCTTCGACGCTGTCCTTGAAGGCAAAGCGGTCCGTGATCAGCGGCTTGACGTCGATTTTTCCCGACGCGATCATCGCCACTGCCCGCGGATAGACATGGGCATAGCGGAAGATGCTCTCCACACGAGCCTCCTTGACCTGTGCCTTGCTGACGTCGAAAGCGAATGGTTCAAGGGGGATGCCCACCAGGGCCACTTTTCCGCCAGGACAGATGAGATCGAAGATGTCCGCCATCGCAGGCGGATAGCCTGAGCATTCGAAGATGACGTCTGCTCCCCAGCCGTCACTCTCGCGGTTGACGACGCTCAGGAGATTTTGGCTCCTGACGTTAACCGAAATGACGGGTCCAAGGGTGCGTGCCAATGCCAGCTTCGGCTCGTGAATGTCGCTGACGATGACCCGCGAACAGCCGGCAGCCAAAGCTGCCAGAATCGTCACCATTCCAATGGGTCCTGCGCCGATGACGACAGCGAGGTCGCCCGGCTGGACCTGCACCTTGGTGGCGGCATGCACTCCCACGGCCAAAGGCTCGACCATGGCTCCTTCCGCGAAGGAGACATGATCGGGAAGCTTGAACGTGAAATCTGCCGGGTGAACGACCGTTGGCCGTAACACGCCGTGCACCGGCGGTGTTGCCCAGAACCGCACGGCCGGGTCGAGATTGTATCTGCCAAGACGTGTTGCGCGGCTCGTCGGATCGGGAATGCCGGGCTCCATGCAGACGCGGTCGCCGGGCTTCAGCTCCGTCACGGCCGAGCCCACCTCGACGATTTGCCCGGCTGCCTCGTGCCCGAGGATCATCGGCTCCTTGACCACGAAAGGGCCAATGGCTCCATGAGTGTAGTAATGGACATCACTCCCGCATACGCCGACCGTTCGAAGGGCGATCCTGACATCCCGGGGGCCTAAAGCCTCCTCGACAGAGACATCGCGCAAGCTGAGTTCGTCCTTGCGCTCCAGCACCAGCGCTTCCATGACTCACTCTCCTCTTCGAGAGCTTATTCTGCCCTATCATGGCGGGAGTGCATAGCACTTCTGATCGATGTTCTGGTCTTCCTGTTCCCAGTGCAGAGTGCATGAGCGAGGCAAGCACGTCACGGGAGTCTGCTTCCGATCTGCTGCCGAATATGCGACAGGCATCTCTTGATGAGGCGTGTACGGGCCGCGGCCTGCAGGATTCTGCAATCAGAGATCCTGTTGTGATCCGGCCCGTCGAGATCCAGGGTGTTGCAACCAAGCATTGCTGAAGTCCTCAACGATTGCTGCCGCGGCCAAGCTTGAGCGGCACGGCATGGGATGTGCCGCTCTTAATAGGGCTATTTCCTGCGGAGGCCCGCAAGCCAACCCGGAAGCGGGAGGGGCAATGGACTTACTCATCGTGGCATGAGGACAGGAAGGGTGGTTCCCAGCTGCGTCGGCAACCACGCTCGTGCTGTGGCAGGCCGTGGGATAGGACGGCTCCGTACCTGCAACTTGCTGCGGGCTGCCGCAATTGCCTCCTCGGGGGCCTGGGGTACCCGGACAGGCTCACATAGCGACGCGCGCATGGCGCAGTGCCAAGGCTTATGAGGCCTAGGCGAGCCCTAACGCGGTTTCGGGAAGCGTATCAAGGAACATCAACGGCAACGGTGCCGATTCGGTTTCCAGGGGAGGTCGCTGACTTCAGTGGTTGCAGAATGGACCTTGAGGCTTTCGGCGATCTGAGAAGCTGTTTCAATGGTCTGCCTGCTTGAGATGCTGTCAAAATCTCGATCAGATGAACAGAAGATGAATAAGGGGATCATGTATACTCTAAGGCGGGCGCTTCTATGGCCTATTCAAGCTATAGGAAGTGCCCATCATGTCATGGAGGGTGAGAGTTGCTTTGAAACTACTTATTGGATGATGCGTTATCGGTTGCCGGGTGCGAAGCCCGAAGTTTGATTCAGGAGTAAGATCATGTCGAAGAAATTCCTTCTCGCGAGCGCTGTTCTGGTTACTCTTGTGCCGGCTGCTTCCTTTGCACAGTCGGGCGGGGCGGCTGCCGGTGCCGCCACGGGCGCGGTCGGCGGCGCTATTGTCGGCGGCCCGGTGGGTGCGGCCGTGGGTGGCGTGACCGGTGCCATCGTGGGTGGCATCGCCGACCAGCAGCAGCCTGAGTTTCGTCAATATGTGACCACCCAGAAGGTGCCGTCCTACACCTATCGGGAAGAGGTGCGCGTGGGCGCGGTTCTGCCCGAGTCCGGCGTAACCTATTATGAGGTGCCCGCTGAGTACAAGGTGAAGGGGTACCGCTACACGGTGGTGAACAACACCCCGGTGCTGGTCGAGCCGAGCAGCCGCAAGATCGTACAGGTCATCCGCTAACGATCGTTCCTTCCCGTGAGCGGACTGGGCGGCCCATATGGGCCGCCCTTTTCATTATGGGCTGGGACGCGGCCGGTCGCCCCTTGTTTGACACCCGAATGCGTCTCCCACTTGAGATTGGAATAAAACAATTAGTTCCTCCGTTATGATGCGAGGAGGCCACGCGGAGCAGGAATGCCGGCAGCCATAGGAAACGAATTGGTGGCGCTTCTGCCCCGGCTCAGGCGTTTCGCGCTTGTGCTTTGCCGTTCGCAACCCCTTGCGGATGATCTCGTTCAGGGGGCTTGTGAGCGTGCGCTCGCCAATGCGGACAGCTGGACGCCGGGCACCAAGTTCGATGCATGGATGTTCCGCATTCTCCGGAATCACTGGATCGATCACCTCAGACGGACGAGAGTCGAAGGCATGACGGAAGATGTATCCCTGCAGACACAACTCATTGGGGATCCGGGCGAGGGGCCGATCCTCAACAGACTTGTTCTGTCCGAGGTCCAACGTGCGATCGATCGTTTGCCTCAAGAGCAGCGGGAGGTTCTTGTCCTTGTGTGCGCCGAAGATCTCAGCTACCGGGAGGCCGCCGAGGTTCTGGGCGTTCCGATGGGCACCGTCATGAGCCGGCTCGCAAGGGCGCGCAAGCGATTGATGGAGGTCACGGCCGCCGCCTAGGTGCCGATGACGAAGAGCGGAGCGATGAAGATGTCTCAGCTACATCTCAGCGATGAGATTCTGATGGCCTTTGCCGACGGTGAGCTCGAAGAGCCCACAGCTGCTGCCGTTGCCAAAGCAATGGCTGAGGATCCCGCGGTGGCCAAACGGATCGTGGAGTTTCAGCAGAGCCGCCGCTTAACCCGTTCTGCCTTATCCGCCTCGCTGACGCCCGATGTGCCACCGGAGCTGCGGGCTGCCGTATCGGCTCAGATCAGAGCCCATGAGACGGCAGGCAGGACGAAATCAGGACGGGACTACACGCTGCCGTGGGCCAAGTGGATAAGGCAAGGTAGCCCAATACTGCACATGACCCTGGCAGCCTCCATCGCCGCCGTTGCGCTTGTTTTAGGCTACTTCGCAGGGTGGCATAGCAAACCGGAGACAAGTGGTCTGATAGCCCGTTTGGAGAGCCCTGTTGTCCAGCGTGAGCTGAGTACAATCGCGTCGGGAAAGGATGTGAAACTGCCGTTCGGCCAGCTGCGGGTGATTTCGACTTATCGTCTTGCAAACGGGTCCCTGTGTCGTGAGTTCCGGCTGCACTCTGCAGATGAGACAACGGAAGCCGTAGCTTGCCGCAATGGTGAGTGGAAAGCGACCTTCGCCTTGGCAGGTCTCGACAACAAGGCCGAGTACACTCCAAGCAGTGGAGGCGATCCGACGGCGGCGTACTTGCAGAATGTCGGTGCTGGTCAGCCTCTCGCCGACGACGCCGAAGCCAGGGCGCTTGCCGAGGCTGCTCATTAGGTACGACGCCTCTTAGCCCTACGGCTTGCGCCTACCGCAGATCTTGAGAGTTTTTCCCAGAAAACTTGGAATAAATCGACAGGCTGCTTCGTTCTCTGTCCATTCTGCTGATAGAGGATGAGCATGAGAGCCGCGTATCATCTGGCTTTTGCCGTGTTCTCCGTGGGCACCGTCGCGACTCCCACCACGGCGCCGAACGCAACGGATCCGGTTGCAACGACATCGGCAATTCAATCGCATGCTATTCCTGATGTCGTTCGTAATATTGCTGCGGACCTTTCCGCTAGGCTGAACGCGAAGCAGGAGAGAGCTGAGGAGGGTCATATAGACCAGAAGATATCTATAGGCGAAAGCCTGTCCGAATTTATAGAGTTACATCCTATCCCAAAGCATGAGACGTACCGTTACGCCGAGGTGAACGGTCATCGCCTCGTCGTCGACGCGACATCTCGCAAGATCGTCTACGTCATTCATTGAACGCCAAACCTCTCTGGAGTGACGAAAAACGAATCTGTTCGAAGAAAGGCGGTCGAAACATGTCGTTGTATTGTGCTAGCCAGACACGTTTGGAACTTGACAATAAAAGCAGTCAACCGACTCTCGTCTTTCCCGTCTGCACCAATCCGGTGCTTCGACTCGGCCTGGAAAGCATCCTGTCCGATGCAGGTTTTGTCGTATGGCACGATATCGTGGATGGATTTTCGAATCTGCCACCCATCGAAGACGAACTGCCTGCGCTCTTCATTATCGATAAAGGCAGCTTCGCCAGCGGAGCCATTGACCTGGTGCGGCGTTTGAAGGCTCATGCTCCTGCTGCGCGGATCGTTCTGTTGGCAGATGTCTTCGATGCAAGCTTTGTGTCAACAGCTTGGGACGCGGGAACTCATGGGTTCTGTCTCTCGACGCATGCACGTGATGTACTTGTGAAGTCGCTTGAGCTGGTGATGTTGGGAGAGGTCATTCTCCCTGCGACGATCGTCCTTCCGATTGCCGAGGCGCGTACGTACCACGCTCACCCTCAACCCGACGAGAGTAGGCTTGAGGGCAACGTGACTGCTCTTCCAAGTCGAAGGTTGTCCAACAGGGAAGCCGAAATCCTGACCTGTTTGAGGGATGGTGCGCCGAACAAGGTGATTGCGCGCAAGCTAAATCTGTCTGAGGCAACGGTGAAGGTCCATGTCAAAACCATCTTGAAGAAGATCGGAGCCTGCAACCGCACTCAAGCCGCAATCTGGGCTGCGAGGTATGCCGCGGCAGACGCAACGGCACTGCAATCCAGCTAGTCTGACTACTGCCATTCCTGCTGACGTGCTGAAGGAGCGCCTATCCAGATCTTAGCCTCTCACGAACCCGGGATACTTCGCTCTAAGCTTGTCGAGATTGGCCAGGGTGCCGGAGAGATGGTGACGCAAGTGCTTCTGGGCCTCCTCGGGCTGCCCATCCGCAATCGCCTGAACGATCAGCCTGTGCTGCCGCAGTATCTCCTGAACTTTGCCTGGCGTTGGGAGATGAAGTCGACGCAGGCGATCAATATGTCCGCTGCGGCTGCGCACGAGAGTCCACATCTCATTCATCTTAGCGACTTCGTAGAGGTGCTGATGGAACGCTTGATCGGCAATGGAAAACGCTTCGAAGTCTGCCGCCTCCAACAGAATCTGTTGCTGCACGAGAAAACCCTGCAATCTTGCGACCAGCCGAGGATCCGAAGAAAGCGCTAGGGTTCGAACGATTTCCAGCTCCAAGGAGCGTCGCAGAAAATGGGCCTGGTGCGCGAGTGTGAGGTCGATCGGGCTCACTACCGTCGCGTGTTGTGGAAAGATATCGACCAAGCCTTCTTCCTGGAGACGCAAAAGAGCATCCCGAATAGGGGTGGAACTGAGCCCGAACTCCTGCTGAAGAGCCAGGCGGTTCAAAACAGTGCCGGGGGTCAAGCTGAGGGAAATGATCATCTCCATCAACCGCTCGAACACCTGAGGCGCCGCCTGGCGGCCCCGCTCAAGACGATCTGCAACGAAGATTGAGAGCTTCGGTCTTGCGGTGTTGTGAGATGAAGTCATTCGGCCGTACCTGAATCTCGTCTCAGTCCTTCTATACTAAACTTGTATCCCACGCACTAATGCATTAGCCTACATCCAGTAGTCCAGGGATCTGCTTGGGCATTCCAAGCTCCCGGCGGGCGGGACTTATGATGGGAAAGCACCGTGTTGTCTCAGAAGAGCGGGGTGATCCGTTCGAACGGAGCGTTTGCACTCAGGTGTCTAGTCCACGATCGAGCCGAGGCCTGCCAGGCGCGTTGCCTGAAGCTTACTTGGTTGGTTCTTGTCTTTGATGTTGGCCGTCGATGAGAGCTGAACGAGGGTGCGCCACTGGATGTAATCGCTGGCCGAATTCGCGATCCTGCGCCGTGCCCATCATCAGGGCAGCCCAGGAATGAGGGAGGGGGAACACTTTCAAAAGTTCATCTTGCACATCACGCCGGCTCACAAGGACTGTGGCCACGGCTTTCTTGAAGCGGGCCTGGGACGCCCGCCGGCGAGCCGGCCACCTTACGACATACGAAGAGGATCAGGATCATGCTGAAACCGGATACCCGAGAGAAGCTCAAGACAGTCAGTACCGCGACCCTGTGCACGGCTCTCTACAAGCGCGGGTTGCGCAACCAGTTCATCCAGGATGTTCACCCGCTCAACCCTAATCTTGAGAACATGGTAGGAGAGGCCTTCACCCTTCGCTATATTCCGGCGCGGGAGGATCTGAATCCGATCAGCGTGTTCCAGGATCGTGCCCACCCCCAGCGAAAGGCCGTTGAGGAGTGCCCCCCTGGCGCTGTTATGGTCATCGACAGCCGCAAGGATGCCCGTGCTGCCTCGGCCGGCGGCATTCTCGTCTCTCGCCTGATGAAGCGAGGCGTCGCTGGTGTAGTGACCGACGGCGGCTTCCGGGACTCGCCCGAAATTGCGCGGCTCGACATTCCCGCCTACCACAATCGCCCGTCGGCGCCGACCAACCTCACTCATCATCAGGCGCTCGACATCAATGTTCCCATAGGATGCGGCGATGTACCGGTGTGGCCTGGTGACATCGTCGTCGGAGACGGTGAGGGTGCCGTCGTTATTCCGGCTCACCTCGCGGATGAGATTGCCATAGAGGCAGTTGAAATGACCGCGTTTGAGGATTTCGTACAGGAAGAGGTGTTGAAGGGGCGCTCCATCCTGGGCCTATATCCACCGACGGATGAGCAGGCCAACGCCGATTTTGCGGCTTGGCGCAAGGCGAAGGGCCGCTAAAGGGAAGAGGATGTTTGGTGCTTGCTTTGTCATATGTGCTTTGACCGCAGCCGGGCCTGCAAGTTACAAAAAGCATTACGGGATTTGGTAGCTTGTCAGGAGGCAGAATGAAGCCGAACAAGATCAAGGCACTCTGGGGGGACGGTAAGCCTGTTTTGAATGGCTGGTTGTCGATTGCAAACGCCTTCACGGCCGAAATTCTAGCGGAGCAGGGCTATGACTCTATCACCATTGATCTGCAGCATGGGGTTGTTGATTATCAGGCTGCAGTCGGCATGCTGCAGGCCATGCGATCGAGTGAAGTCACTCCCCTTGTTCGCGTTCCCTGGCTTGACCCTTCGGCCATCATGAAAGCGCTGGATGCCGGAGCCTATGGTGTCATCTGTCCCATGATCAACAATCGTGCTCAGGCGGCGGAACTCGTCTCCTACGTTCGCTATCCACCAGATGGAACCCGCAGTCTCGGGCCGACCCGAGCCAATTTCTCTGCAGGATCGAACTATGCGTTCGAAGCCGATGTGAACATCCTGTGCTTTGCAATGATCGAGACGGCGGAAGCATTCCAGAACGTCGAGGAAATTGTCTCGACACCTGGATTGGACGGAGTCTACATCGGCCCGGCGGATTTAACACTCGGCTTGACAGGTAAGCGCTACGCCGTCGGCTTCGACCGCGAAGAACCGGAAATGGTCGATGCCATTCAGACCATATTGGCCAAGGCGCACCAAGCCGGTATTCGCGCCGCCCTTCACTGCGGGACACCAAGCTATGCGGCAAGGGCGATCGGCTGGGGCTTCGATCTCGTGACACTGCCCAACGATGTCCGGCTTCTCGCCAGCGCGGCGAGCGCGAGTGTCGCCGAAGCCCGAAAACTTATGCGCACCTAAGATATGGCACGGTCGTTTCTTTGATGTGTGGAGCAGCGATGGTGCAAGCCAAGATCAACCGCGACTTGAGCTGCCAACGTCCGCACGTTGGTGAGAGATGCACGTATCGCCTATCCCTACCGGAGGCCTTTGCGACCCAAAGGGTCTGTCTCTCCAATGGAGGTGGGCGCTGATGAGGACAGGCCATGTGGCCCCCGGTCAGGAGGCCAGCATGCTTTGCGGAAGGTGATTGGATGCCAGAAGGGCAGCTTCCACGCGATTTCGGACACGCAACTTCTGAAGAATGTTGGTCAAATGATGCTTGATCGTCTTCTCGCTTAATTCAAGTTTGTTGCCGATCTCCTTGTTGCTGCGCCCCTGAACGAGAATCGACAGGATCTGCTGTTCGCGCGCAGTAAGGTGCGGCAGCTGACCTGATCCTCTTGCTTCGCTCATGGCGCCGGGGCCGGCTCTCATGAGCAGCTTTGCTGCAAGGCTTGGCGAGATGAAGCTTTGGCCCTGATAAAGCGCCCGCACAGTCTGCACCAGCTCCATACCGCTCGTGCCTTTCAGCAGATAGCCACGTACTCCCCGCTTCAAGGCGTTATAGACGTGCTCCTGGTCCGCCTTGTCGGCGAGAACGAGAATGCTGACCGATGGATGCCGCTGGAGGATCGACTCCACGGCCCCCGTGGTGCAGTCCATCGCGCTGCAGTCCAGCACAATGACGTCTGGACGGCTCCCGGGAGCGGTAACTAATGCATCGCAGACCGATGCGCCATGGCCGACAACCTCGATATCTGATTGAGAGCTTAGGGCACGAATAATGCCGTCCCGAAAAAGAGGATGCTTGTCGACCACGCTGACGCAAATTCTTCCTGCCATTGGAGCCCCCCAGATCCAATCCCGCCTGCCGCCTGCATTTACGGCGAATACTCTTGTGCTCAGTAATCGAGTTATAGAGCTACATCATGGTCGTAGAGTACTAAGCTTCAATTACAATCGGCAAGTTCTATGAAGTGAGAGAATAGTAATTTGCCAACTTCTTGGGTGTTATCTCAGAGGGGGTAGAGGGCTTTCTTCCTCATCAGTTATGAGCCGACACCGAGTTTCGATATTCTCTTGTGGAAGGCCGCCATCAGCCGTGAGATCTTGAAGATTGGGGCCAATGAAGGTGTTGATGTACAATGCCGTGGAGGCCGCTTTAAATTCGGTGACACTTTTCTCGACTTGCTATGTGACAAGAGTACCCGTAGCGAGCATGCCGATCAGCATGACGGCAAATGCCACCAGAAGAAATTGCCCGGCAAGGCTTCTCTTCTTTGATGGTATCGCTTCTGAGAATGCACGAAACTTTGCATCAGCATACACGGCGACGATCCCCGCCCCTGACCGTCGCGGACCAGCGCTCGGGTGTCCAATACTATCCGATGCGGGTGGCTTTCGCCGATGGGGAACGGGATCGCCTGGGTGCGCTCAAGCTGGTTCCGGGCATGCCCGTGGAGGGGTTCATCCAGACCGGCTACCGCACCGTCTTCTCGTACCTCACCAAACCCATCGCCGACAAC
>JAESFT010000483.1_pt1 | contig 23288 bp, 19 predicted proteins | sample 9269451 | NCBI WGS metagenome assembly JAESFT01 (sample SAMN14502557, study PRJNA617106) | algae metagenome | isolation source: Scytonema hyalinum WJT4-NPBG1 and co-occurring heterotrophs from well... | place: USA: Mojave Desert, Joshua Tree National Park, California | collected 2006-05-25
CCTTCGATGTCTTCAGCGATGATCAGCAGCGGACGGCCGGCCTTGGCGACTTGCTCGAGTACCGGCAGCAGGTCACGGATGTTGGAGATTTTCTTGTCGTACAGCAGGACGAACGGGTTCTCGAGGATGGCGACTTGCTTGTCCGGATTGTTGATGAAGTACGGGGACAGGTAGCCACGGTCGAACTGCATGCCTTCCACGATATCAAGTTCGTCGTTCAGCGACTTGCCGTCTTCAACGGTGATGACGCCTTCCTTGCCGACTTTTTCCATTGCTTCAGCGATGCGCTCGCCGATGGAGCTATCGGAGTTGGCGGAGATCGAACCGACTTGGGCGATTTCCTTGGAAGTGGTGCAGGGCTTGGCGATCTGCTTCAGTTCTTCGACGGTTGCCGCGACTGCCTTGTCGATACCGCGCTTCAGATCCATCGGGTTCATGCCTGCGGCGACGAATTTCATGCCTTCGCGAACGATTGCCTGTGCCAGCACGGTCGCAGTCGTGGTGCCGTCACCGGCATTGTCGGAAGTCTTGGATGCAACTTCCTTGACCATCTGCGCGCCCATGTTCATGAGCTTGTCTTTCAGTTCGATCTCTTTGGCGACCGAAACACCGTCCTTGGTGACGGTCGGGGAACCGAAGGAGCGCTCCAGAACGACGTTGCGGCCTTTCGGGCCAAGGGTGACTTTAACGGCGTTGGCGAGAATGTTGACGCCTTCAACCATTTTGGCACGAGCGGCATCGCCGAATACGACTTCTTTAGCTGCCATGTTTGTTACTCCTTAAAATTTAAACGGGTATGTATTTTTGAAGTCCAGAGAAGCCGATTAAATGATGTCCTGCGGTCGGGCATCTCTGAATTCCCGCGTTCGCGGGGATGACGGCATGTTTCCAATCGCGGCGGCTATGCCGGCGCTCTTGGACATCGCTGTCACTTCTGGACGATTGCCATGATGTCTTCTTCGCGCATCACCAGTAGTTCTTCGCCGCTGACTTTGACGCTTTGGCCGGAGTACTTGCCGAACAGAACGCGATCGCCAACCTTGACGTCGAGCGCACGTACTTTGCCGTCTTCAAGGATCTTGCCGTTGCCGACTGCCAGTACTTCGCCCTGGTCAGGCTTTTCCGCTGCTGCCTCGGGAAGAACGATGCCGGACGCAGTCTTGGTTTCCTGGTCCAGACGCTTGACGATAACGCGATCGTGCAAAGGACGAAGGTTCATACAAACTCCTTTAAATTCAATAAGTTATAGTTGTTTTGCGGCAAGCTTGCTGCAAAAGGCATTCCGTTATGCAACCAGGCCGCATTGGAAATGTTAGGGCCAGGGAAGTTGTTTGTTAGCACTCTACCCTGGCGAGTGCTAAGTATAGGGGCGGCCTTTGCTTTTTTCAAGCGATGGGCATGTAAAAATGTCCATCAGTGATCCATTCTTACCTGCCGACTTGCCGGTAAGCGGCCGCATTGTCTCCGCAAGCAGGTCGGAAGGAATTCAGTGCCGCCCAATAAAAAACCTCCGTCGGGGCGGAGGTCGATGTGCGCCAGTCGTCCTGCTGACTGGCGTTATTTCAGGTACTCGGCTTAAGCGAGGCCGACTTTCACGTCGACATTGTTTCGGGTTGCGTTCGAGTAAGGGCAAACCTCGTGTGCCTTGGCGACGAGCGCTTGTGCCGCTGCCGGATCGAGGCCTGGCAAGGAAACCTTCAACTCCGCGGCCAGGGCGAATCCGCCTTTGTCATTGGGGCCGATCCCCACTTCTGCCGTCACCGCAGCGTCCGCCGGGAGATTAACCTTGGTATGCAAGGCAACGAATTTCAACGCGGACATGAAGCACGCCGAATAGCCGGCAGCAAAAAGCTGCTCGGGATTGGTTCCATCGCCACCGGCACCACCAAGCTCCTTCGGAGTATTGAGCTTGACGTCCAGATGCTTGTCGTTGGTAACGGCCCGGCCATCGCGGCCTCCGGTTGCAGTTGCTTGTGCGGTGTACAGAATTTGCATGAAGTTCTCCTTGTTAGTGAAAAATCGAAATGAGCAGCAGACGAGATGCAAATATAGTACACAATTAAATTGTGTGCAATATAAAATCGCCCGCCGATGCGCGCTTGCTCGCGATACGCATCAGATTCTTAGACGTGGGTTCGGGCCAAGTCGTTTCGAATTGCCGTCAATTGTTCGCGCAATTCCTGTATGGCATCCGGCGTCTGCCCGCTGGCGCAAAGAATTTGCTGCGGAATGCATTGCGCCTTTTTCTTCAACGCACGCCCTTCTTTCGTCAGCGTAATACGCACTTGCCTTTCGTCCGCCTCATCGCGGGTGCGAGCTATCAGCGACGAGGCTTCCAGCCGCTTGAGCAGCGGGGTGAGCGTGCCTGAGTCGAGGTACAGCCGTTCTCCGATTGCCTTGACGAGCACATCGTCCTGTTGCCAGAGCACCAGCATCACGAGGTACTGCGGATAAGTGAGTCCGAGCTTGTCCAGGTAAGGCTTGTAGGTCTTGGTCATTGCCAGAGAAGCGGAATACAAGGCGAAGCAGAGCTGGTTGTCGAGCGCCAGGGCATCGTCAGGCGCGAACGTCGGCAAGGGGTTGGATTTGGACATGTAAACGGACTCTACCGTGGGATAATCGGAAACGTTCCTGAATTGGACGGAGATATCATTCTCATCCTATGCGAATTCCCCACAGACTCCAAGCAGCTTGTTTCTTAGTTACATTGTTAACGGCGAGTACTCTTTTAACTGCGTGTACTGTTTCCCCCAGAGCGTTGCCGTCCGTCGTCGAGGACGCATTAAAGCAAAGTGAGATCCCGATTCAGGCAACGGGCGTGTACGTGCAGGAGGTCGGTGGCGGACCGGTAATGGCCGTTTTCAATCCGAGCACACCATTCAATCCGGCATCGACCATGAAACTGGTGACCAGCAGTGCCGCGCTGGAGCTGCTGGGGCCGACATATACCTGGAAGACACAGGTATATGCGGATGGGAAGCAGGCAGGCGATGCCTTGTTGGGAGATTTGATCTTCAAGGGTAACGGCGATCCGAAACTGGTCGTGGAAAATTTCTGGCTTTTTCTGCGTCGCATCCGGGCTCAGGGTATTCGCGAAATTCGCGGGAACTTGGTGCTTGACCGCAGCGCCTTCCAGGACACCCCTTTCGACCCTGCTGCCTTCGACGGCGATCCGACAAGAACCTACAACGTCGGCCCGGACGCATTGCTCCTGAATTACAAGGCACTCGGTTTCCGTTTTCTACCCGATCCGATGACCGGCAAGGTACACATGATCGTCGATCCGCCATTGGCGGGATATCCGGTCGTGGCGCCGAAGCTGTCAAAGGATGAATGCGGCAACTGGCGGGCAAAGCTGTCGCCGGTGATTGAAAGCGGCCGGGCCCGTTTCGCAGGAACCTATTCCGCCGCCTGCGGCGACCGCACCTGGTACTTTCATCCTTACGAGATGACGAGCACGCAGTATTTTGCGGCCGTGTTCCGACATATATGGAGCGAGCTTGGCGGCACGTTTCACGGCGAGGTGCGCGATGGGCTCGTGCCTGCAAGTGGGCGTCTTATCACCGAATGGGAATCCGTCTCATTGTCGGAAGTCATCCGGGACATCAACAAGTACAGCAACAATGTCATGGCCCGGCAGTTGCTCCTGACGATTGCCGGCAACGTGACGAAACTGTCCGCCACACCGGACCATGGCGCGGCAGTAGTGCGGACATGGTTGACAAATAAGGGCATCGATGCGCCGGAACTCAGTATCGAGAACGGTTCCGGCTTGTCGCGTATCGAACGCATCTCTCCAGCGACGATGGCGCGCGTCCTCAGTGTCGTCTTCCAGTCGCCAACCATGCCGGAATTCATGTCGTCGCTGCCGGTCGTCGGCTACGACGGCACGATGAGGCAGCGCCTGCGGACACAGAACGTTGCTGGTTATGCTCATATCAAGACCGGCATGCTGAACGAGGTGCGCGCCATCGCGGGCTATGTCCTGGCCGCTTCCGGCAAACGGTACGTCGTGGTGTTCATGATCAATCACCCGAACGCGGCCAAAGGGCAGATGGCGCAGGATGCGTTGTTACAGTGGATCCACGAGCAGGGATAGGCCATCCCGGGGTTTTCGATTTCGTTTACGGGCGACCGCCGGCGACAACTGCCGTGCACTGCTCCTGTTCCCCGTCATGCTTGCCATAACAGGATTGTTCGTCTGGAGCCGGGCAACATCGTTTTCGAGAAGCTCCGGGACCGGGGTGATCTTATTGGCGCATGAACTCCGACACGCTCCGACACGTACAGCGGCGCCATTCGTTACGTCCGCTGATGCAGGCTTTGGGCGCCGATGCCGCTGTGAATCCGATGATCGGCGATGTATCGAGCGCGCTTGCGGTCGTGCCGAGTTTTCTTCCGGATCAAAAATATTCTTGTGACTTCGAGCGCGGGGCCGACCAGTATGCGATTGCCATGATGTAGACCAAAGGGTTGCCCCTGTCCCCGATGGCGGAACTGATCGAGAGAATGGGCGATGCCCATCAACATGCCATGACAACGGTGGCCGGAACGATGACAGTCAACAGGGGGGCCGAAACAGCAGACGAACCGGATTGCGCCGCAACACACCGCTCAACTATCTCAGGTCACACCCGAGCGACGAGGAACGCATCGCACACCTGCGAGCAGCTGACATCTTTCCCAGGAAATGAGTCGGCCGTGAGGGGCGTCTTCAGGCTGGATACGTGAGAAGGTGCTGTGCTTGGGCGTGGATCAAAGCATCAGCGGTTGATCGGAAAGCTGATTCTGACGGGATCCGTCATCCGGATAGTGCTGCTGCAGAAGCAAGTTCAACTGTCGGAGCGCGGCAAGGACGCCATCATGGAAATCGCCGTGTGCGAAGCCGCGCGTCATGCTGTTGCAGATCGCTGTCCAGTCCCTGGCTTCGATGACTCGGCCGACACCCCGGTCGGCAACGATCTCGACCTGATGGTCCGCCAGGTTGATATAGATAAGGACGCCGCAGTTTTCCTCGGTATCCCATATCCGGTAATCCGAAAAGAGTTCGCAGGCGCGTTCTCTTGATGACATTCCGCTTAGAACCGCCTGAGCCGACAGTCCCGGCTCGATGATCATGCGGACCTCGGCACGGTGCTGTGTTTCGCCTTCCGCAATCACGGCCTGAATGTCTTTCAGCGTAGCATCGGGGAAGGCGCGCCGGGTGGCGAAGCCGGTGGTAAAAAGATGCTTGAATAGCCGAGACAGGGTGCGCATCACCAGTTCCCCGAAGCGCCGCCGCCATCGGCACTGCCACCACCGCCGGAGAAGCCGCCCCCGCCGAAGCCGCCACCACCGCCGAATCCGCCGCCACCAAAGCCACCATACCCACCGTAGCCGCCCAGTCCTCCGCCAAGGATGACGCCCGGCGCCCGGCCCCAGCCGCCACGCGCGTGCCTCTTGTGGCGTGACGAACCGATCCGCGACATGAGCATGAAAAGGAACATGAAACCGAAGAAGAGGAGGATGGAGAAATCGAAACCTTCTTCAGGCTGGTTCGCCGTCGGCGCGGGAAGTTGTTCCTTGTCGAGCAGGCTGGCGATTGCCGAGATGCCGGCCGCCAATCCTCCGTAGAAATCGTTCTGGCGGAAATGCGGCGCAATGACGTCCTGGAGTATCCGTTTGGATTGCGCATCCGTCAGCGAGCCCTGGACGCCGCGGCCCGCCTCGATACGCAAGCGGCGCAGTGCCGGCGGATTGTCCTTGGCAACCAGCAGCAGCACGCCGTCATCCACGCCCTTGCGGCCAAGCTTCCATTCATCCGCAACCCGGATGCTGTATTGCTCGATGGCTTCCGGCGCGGTCGTGCTGACCAGCAGCACCGCGATCTGGCTGCCGGTACGGGTCTCATATTCCTTCAGCACGTTTTCGAGCGATGCCCGTTGGGCAGGCGTGAGCATGCCGACCAGGTCGGTCACCCGGGTTTGCAATGGCGGCACCGGCACGAAGTCCTGCGCGCCGGCGCTCCCCATGAGCGCGGCCAGCAACAAGCCCAGAAACATGCGCACGATGTTCATCGGATTGCGTCCGCTTATTTTCCGAAGTTGACGGCAGGCGCGGTGGAAATGGCTCTTTCATTCTCCACCGTGAACGACGGCCTGGTCTCATAGCCGAATGCCATGGCAGTCAAATTGGTCGGAAAGCTGCGCGCCAGTACGTTGTACTCCTGCACCGACTTTATATAACGCTGGCGGGCGACTGTGATGCGGTTCTCGGTCCCCTCCAGTTGCGATTGAAGGTCGCGGAACAGACCGTCCGCCTTGAGCTGCGGATAATTTTCCGAGACTGCCATCAGGCGGGACAAGGCCGATGACAGCTCGCCTTGCACTTCCTGGAATTTGCGGAAGGCTTCCGGATTGTTCAGGACTTCCGGCGTGATCTGGAAGCTGGTCGCAGCGGCGCGTGCCCTCGTCACCGATTCCAGGGTTTCCTTTTCATGGCCGGCATAGCCCTTGACGGTATTGACAAGGTTGGGGATCAGATCGGCACGGCGCTGATATTGGTTGACCACTTCTCCCCAGGCAGCCTTGACGCTTTCATCCTTGGCCTGGAATTCGTTGTAACCGCAGCCGCTCAGGACCGATGCCAGAAAAAAGGCAGCGAGCCAGTTCATCCATGTCTTCATTCTCATGTCCCTCATTGTTCGTATCGATGTTCCAAAATTGCAAAGGATTTGCAATTTTGTCACTTATTTATGGGCACGCCGCGCGGTTTCAACAGCACGGTACTCATTGCCACGAGGATAAGTCCCATCGCCGCGTAGTCCTGCCAGTGTGGCGTCTCGTTTAACAGCCATGCACCGGAAAAAACACCCAGCACCGGGATCATCATCACGGACAGGCTCGATGCGATTGGTGGCAAGGTACGTGCCAGCTTGAACCAGACCGTATGGGCGAAGCCGAAAATGATCAGCGCGTTATAGATGATGGCCTGCCATTCAATGCTCGAAGGCATGCGCCAGGCATGACGTTCAAAGGCGAAGGCAACGACAATCATGACAATCGTGGTCAGCAGCAACATCCAGAAAGTCAGGGATATGGTCGGCATGTCGAGCTGGGTGCGTTTCATCAGGACCGTGCCGTATCCCCAGCCGGCCGCTGCAAGAAGGACGACGACACTACCCATCGGCTGGCCGGTCAGGGTGACGATTTCGCTCGACAGCAACAGCAGGGCGCCGCCCAATGCCAGGCCGATTCCGAGCCATGCCGCCGGGGCCGGCCTTTCCCGGAAGAAGATCAGCGCGCAGAGCACGGCCCATACCGGCATCGTATAACCGAGAATCGCGGCGCGGCCGGAACTAAGCATCTTGACCCCGAGAATAATCAGGACGTGCCAGATCAGCATATTCGGGATGGCCAGCTTGATGACCTGTCCGAGTTTTCCGGCGGGTATGGCGAGCGAGGCGCTTTGCATTCTCGCCGCGATGAAGATGACGGGCAGACCCCCGAGCATGCTGATGGTGCGGAAGGTGAGGGGAGGGAAGTCGCGCACAGCCATTTTCATGATTGGCCAGTTGACGCCCCAACAGAGGGTAAGGAGGACGAGAAGAATCCAGTCTTTGCGGGAAAGTGAGGTCATGCCGAAACGATAGCATGGCAAGTTACAATGCGCATTTCCCGAACCACCGATCATTCGCCGTGACCTTCATCGACAAACTTTCCGCCGCCTGGCAATCCAATCAATCCCTCCTGTGCGTTGGCCTGGATCCCGATATCACGAGGTTTCCTGCGGATCTGCAGGGAAAGCCGGATTCGATCGTTGCGTTCTGCAAGGCCATTATCGATGCAACAGCGGAACTGGCCTGCGCTTTCAAGCCGCAAATCGCATACTTCGCTGCATTGCGGGCAGAGGACCAGCTTGAAGAAATATGCACCTACCTGCGCGATAGCTATCCACACCTGCCCATCGTGCTTGACGCGAAGCGCGGCGACATCGGCGCTACCGCGGAGCAATACGCACGCGAAGCGTTCGAGCGTTACGGCGCCGACGCGGTGACCGTCAATCCCTACATGGGCTTCGATTCGGTTGCGCCATATCTCGAATGGAAGGACCGCGGCGCCATCGTGCTATGCAGGACGTCGAACCCGGGCGGCTCCGATCTGCAGTTCCTGACCGTGGAAGGCAAGCCCTTGTACCAGCATGTGGCGCAATTGGTGGCCGATAAATGGAATACCAACGGACAATGCGCGCTGGTCGTGGGCGCTACTTTCCCGGAAGAGCTTGCGCAGGTCCGCCGCCTGACCGGCGACATGCCGTTGCTAGTGCCGGGCATCGGCGCGCAGGGCGGAGACATCGAGGCAACGGTAAAAGCCGGCAAGACGGCTGCCGGTACGGGCATGATGATCAATTCCTCGCGCGCCATCCTGTATGCGAAGCCGGATGCCGGTGAAGATTTCACGCGGGCCGCACGGCGGGTTGCGCTGGAAACCCGGGACGCAATCAACCGTTTCCGGTGAAGTAAAACAGCAGGTTTCCGCCAGTCGCAATATTCGGATCAGATTTGTTCCAGGAAGCGCAGCAGGCCTTTCAAGCCGTGCGCGACCGACTGCTGCCGCACTGCCTGCCTGTCTCCGGCAAATACCATGCGCTCGACATTGCTGTGTCCGTTTCTGGCCCAGCCAAAATACACCGTGCCGACCGGCTTGCCCGGCACCGCGCCGCCGGGCCCGGCGATTCCGGTCGTGGCGACGGCTATCTGCGCGTTGCTGTTGGCGAGTGCGCCTTTTGCCATCGCATCCGCAACTTCCTCGCTGACAGCGCCGTGCCGTTCGATCAGCTCCGGTGCAACGCCCAACAGCCTGGCCTTTGCGGTGTTGGAGTAAGTAATAAAGCCGCAGTCAAACCATGCAGACGAACCAGGGACATCCGTAATTGCCTGTCCCACGCCGCCGCCCGTACAGGATTCGGCAGTCGCCAGCATCATGCCTTTTGCCTGCAAGGCGGCGCCTACGCGTTGTGCAAGTGCGGTGATGTCATCCATTTTTTCCTCAAACAGTGTGCGCTGCATCGACAGCGATGGCGCTGATCGCCAACCAGGACTCACTCTACCATCCGCAATACCGTTCCTGCCCGGTCGACGCGCAGTCAGGCGGGCTGCTTACCGCGCGTCGGAATACCAATGAACATTACTTCCCGGTTGCAGCTTCCTGCGCGGTACGCATGCCAGGCATTTCTTCCGCTCCGTATCCGCCTCCCCCCGGCGTCTCGATCACGAAGACGTCGCCCGGTTCGACATTGGTGCTGGCGACGAAGCCGAGTTCCTCGCATGTGCCGTCTGCGCGGACGACATAGTTGCGTCCGCATCTGCCCGGCCCGCCGCCCGCCACGCCGAAAGGCGGCACGATGCGATTGTTGGACAGGATGGATGCGGTCATTTTTTCCAGGAACCGCACCCGGCGGATTCCGCCGTTACCGCCACGCCATTTGCCGCGCCCGCCAGAGCCCGGGTTGATCTCGTAGCTGTCCAGTCGCACCGGATAGCGCCACTCCAGTACTTCCGGATCGGTAAGGCGGGAATTGGTCATATGCGTCTGCACCACGTCGGTACCGTTGAAACCATCTCCGGCGCCGGAGCCGCCGGAGATGGTTTCGTAGTACTGGTGTTTGTCATTGCCAAAAGTGAAGTTATTCATCGTTCCCGGGGCCGATGCGAGAATGCCGAGCGCGCCGTACAGCGCATTGGTGACGCAGCTGGATGTTTCGACGTTGCCGGATACCACCGCCGCCGGATAGCGCGGATTCAGCATGGAGCCTTCCGGGATGATGACATTCAGCGGTTTCAGACAGCCGGCATTGAGCGGAATCTCATCATCGACCAGGGTGCGGAACACATACAGCACGGCCGCCATGCAGATCGCGCTCGGCGCGTTGAAGTTGTTCGGCAACTGAGGCGAGGTGCCGGTGAAATCGATGTCCGCGGTACGCGCCGCATGATTGACGCGGATCGCTACCTTGATGACAGCGCCGTTATCCAGCCGGTATTCGTAGCTGCCGTCCTTCAACTCGGAAATCACGCGTCGAACAGCTTCTTCGGCATTGTCCTGCACGTGTTTCATATACGCCTGCACCACGTCGAGGCCGAAATGACCGACCATCTTCAGCAACTCGTCCACGCCTTTCTGATTCGCCGCGATCTGCGCCTGCAGGTCGGCAAGGTTCTGCCTGACATTGCGCGCGGGGTAGGCGCCGGAAGAGAGCAGGGCGATGGTTTCCTCCTCGAGAAAGCGGCCGCCCTTGACGAGCTGGAAGTTATTGATCAGCACGCCTTCCTCTTCCACCACCTTGCTGTCGGCAGGCATGGAACCGGGCGTAATGCCGCCGATATCCGCATGATGGCCGCGCGAACCGACATAGAACAATACCTGCCTGCCCGCCTGGTCGAATGCCGGCGTAATCACGGTGATGTCCGGAAGGTGGGTGCCGCCGTGATAGGGATCGTTCAGCATGAAGACGTCACCCTGCCGCATCGTGGCGCTGTTCTCGCGAATAATGGTCTTGATGCTTTCGCCCATCGAGCCGAGGTGTACCGGGATATGCGGTGCATTGGCAATCAGGTTGCCGTCGGCATCGAACAGTGCGCACGAGAAGTCGAGGCGTTCCTTGATGTTGACGGAGAAGGCGGTGTTCTGCAGCCGCAGCCCCATCTGTTCGGCGATGCTCATGAACAGATTGTTGAATACTTCCAGCATCACCGGGTCGGCGCTGGTGCCGATCGCCTTGCGTGGCCTGCGTGCTTCAATCCGCGTCAGAACCAGGTGATCATCCTTGGTCACTTCAGCGATCCAGCCGGGTTCGACGATATTGGTCGCATTTCTCTCGGCGATGATTGCCGGGCCGCGGATCAGATCGCCAGGCCGTGTGTCTTCGCGGCGGTACAGCGCCGTGTCGTGCCATTTGCCGCCGGAGAAAAGCTTCACGATCTCGGCCGGCTTCAGCGGCCCGTCGCGAGGTGCCGATTCGACTGCATGGATTGCCGTTTCATCCGACAAACCTATTGCTTCCACCGATATGGCTTCGGCCACCAGTTCCTTGCCGGGCATCAGAAAGGAATAGCGCTTCTTGTACACGGCTTCGAATTGCGCAATCATCCGGTCGACCGCTTCGTACGGCACGACGATTGCAGAGTCGGTGCCTGCATAGCGCAGATGAACGCGCTTCGCCACCCGGATGCGTGTCTGTTCAACGCCTTGGGAAAGGAGGTCCCGGCACGCTTCATCCGCCAAGACATGCAGTCTTGTTTCGAGTGTGGCCAGGATGGAACCCGACAGGGTGATTTCAAGGGATTGTTCGCGCATCGCGGTCTGGTCCGCCAGTCCCATGCCATAGGCCGACAGCACGCCGGCGAAAGGGTGGGCAAATACCCTAGTCATGCCGAGCGCATCCGCAACCAGGCAGGCATGCTGGCCGCCGGCGCCGCCGAAGGTGTTCAGCGCGTATTCGGTGACGTCATGACCTCGCTGAACGGAAATGAACTTGATGGCGTTGGCCATGTTCCCGACTGCAATCTCGATGAAGCCTTCCGCCACTTCCTCCGGCGTGCGGCGGCTGCCTGTAGCTCGAAAGATCTCGTCCGCCATCTCGGTGAACTTGCTCACCACCACGTCGCGATCCAGCGGTTGGTCGGCATTCGGGCCGAACACCGATGGAAAATAGTTCGGCTGGATCTTGCCCAGCATGACATTGCAATCGGTGACGGCAAGCCGGCCGCCGCGCCGATAGCTAGCCGGACCCGGATTGGCCCCGGCGCTGTCCGGGCCGACACGGTAGCGGGAGCCGTCAAAATGCAGGACGGAGCCACCGCCGGCCGCTACCGTATGAATACTCATCATCGGCGCACGCATCCTGACACCTGCAATCCGCGTTTCGAACTCGCGCTCGAACTCGCCCGCATAGTGCGACACGTCAGTCGACGTGCCGCCCATGTCGAAGCCGATGATCTTGTCGAAGCCAGCGGTCGTCGCGGTGCGTACCATGCCGACGATGCCGCCGGCCGGGCCGGACAGGATGGAATCCTTGCCTTGGAAACGATGTGCATCGGTCAGGCCGCCATTGCTCTGCATGAATAGCAGGCGCACGCCATCCATCTGGCTCGCCACCTGGTTCACATAACGGCGCAGAACCGGCGAGAGATAAGCGTCAACCACGGTAGTGTCGCCACGCGACACCAGTTTCATCATCGGGCTGACCTTGCTGGAGAGGGAGATCTGCGTGAATCCGATCTCGCCGGCAATGCGGCCGATGGCATCCTCATGCGCTGTGAAGCGGTAGCCATGCATCAGCACGACCGCGACCGAACGATATCCCTGCGCATATAGAGCATCCAGCTCCTGCCTTACTTCGGCTTCATCCAGCGGCTTGAGAATTTCGCCGCGCGCATCGATGCGTTCATCGACTTCCACGACCCGGGAGTACAACAATTCCGGCAGCACGATATGGCGTTCGAAGAGCCGGGGGCGATTCTGGTAAGCAATTCGCAATGCATCGCGAAAGCCGCGTGTGATCAGCAGGGCGGTCGGGTCTCCCTTGCGTTCCAGCAGCGCATTGGTGGCCACCGTGGTGCCCATTTTTACGGCCTTCACCATGGCCGGCAGGATCGTCTCGTCATCACCTGCGCCCAGCAGACGCTTGATGCCGGCGACCGCCGCGTCCTTGTACTGTTCCGGGTTCTCGGACAGCAGCTTATAGGTCATCAGCCTGCCGTCCGGGCGACGCGCGACGATATCGGTGAAGGTACCTCCCCGGTCGACCCAGAACTGCCAGCGTTTATCCTGTTCACCGTGTAACGATTGTTCCGACGCCATGATGCATTCACTATTTCCTATTGAGACAAGGTTGCCAGCGCGGCTTGGCGAGGTTCCTGCCGGCCGTGCCTCGTTATGGCCAGATCGTCCGCCACAAGGCAAACACCAGCAGTGTGTAAAAGGATGCGCCGATATCGTCCCACATCACGCCGAAGCCGCCTTTGAAGCGTCGGTCGAAGTAACGAATGGGGGGCGGCTTGACCATATCGAAAAAGCGGAAGCACAGAAATGCCCATAACTGGGTCGAAACATCCGCCGGCATCAGGAAGACAAGCACGATCCAGAATGCAATCATCTCGTCCCATACCATGCTGCCGTGGTCCGATATGCCGAGATCCTTGCCGGTACGCTGGCAAGCCCAGATGCCGATCACGAAACCGACAACGATGATGATGCCCCATGTGAGCGGCGTGAATATCGACGGCCAGCGCAGCGTCAGCACATAGAAAACCAGCCATCCGAACAAGGTGCCGGTGGTGCCCGGCACGACCGGCGACAACCCGCTGCCGAAACCTTGCGCCAGAATGTGCGCAGGATGAGAGAGCATGAAGCGGGCGCTCGGCTTGGTGACATAGACTTCCTGGCCGGATTCGAGTGTGTTCATGGTGAAGTGAAGTGGTCGAAAGAGTCGGTTTCCAAATCCAGTATTGCTCCGTCCCGATCGACGAGACGCAGGCCGGGTTTATCCTCAATCACGCCTACCCGGGTGACTGCCGTGCCGCTGGCGGCGGCGGCGTGCAGAACCGCATCGCGCATCGATGCCGGAGCGGTAAAGCACAATTCGTAGTCGTCGCCGCCGGCCAGCATGAAGCGCCTGCGTATCGACTGGTCCTGCGCGGCCAGCATCGGACCCGCGGGCAATGCGTCTATCTGAAGGCGTGCGCCGACGGCTGATTTCTTCAAGATATGAGCAATGTCGCCCGAAAGGCCATCTGAAACATCGATGGCAGCACGGGCAATTCCCCGTAACGCCATTCCGAGTTCAACCCTTGGGGTCGGCCTATGCATCCGACCGGCCGCGTTTGCAAGTGTGGATTCATCGAGATCGAGTTCGCTGCGATAACCGGCCAGGGCCAGACGTGCATCACCCAGGTTGCCCGATATCCAGATGTCATCGCCGGCGCGGGCGGCGTCGCGCTTTAACGCCTGGCCAGGCGGCACCTTGCCGAATATGGTGATGCATATATTGAGCGGACCTTTCGTCGTGTCGCCTCCAATCAGCTCGCATCCATGCCGGTCAGCCAATTCCAGCAGGCCGGAAGAGAATCGCGCCAGCCATTCCTGGTTAGCCTCCGGCAGCGCGAGCGCAAGGGTAAAAGCCACTGGCTCCGCTCCCATGGCGGCAAGGTCCGACAGATTTACTGCAAGGCATTTGTGCCCCAAGGCATGGGGCTCCGCACCGGGGAAAAAATGCCGCCCTTCGACGAGCATGTCGGATGAAATGGCAAGCTGCGCTTCATGATCGGGGATCAGCAAGGCGCAATCGTCACCAATGCCGACGCTCACATCCTGGCGACGCGGTGGGCGAGTGAAATATCGGGCAATCAGGTCGAATTCGGACAACATGTCAGGATTGTACCGAAGGCCGCTATGAGCAGACTGAATAGGCTTTGTACTCACCGGTCGATTGAATCGGGGGCGACAAGATGGTTAGTGTCCATTAACCTAACTTCGTTTCAATAAAATCATGTTTCATTTATTCAATTTTGCGATCCCGTTTTTCTTCAAGTGAAGAAAACTAGGATAAATACGTATCAAAATGGCAGAACTGCTCTGATAAAATCGTAAGCTTTCCGTAAGCTTAAAAAAGGAAGGCTGCAGAGCATGGATTCCCCCATTAATCAAAAAGAAGAACTCCGCCAGCAGTTGCGCCAAGCCGCACTCGAGTACCACGAGTTTCCTACCCCCGGCAAAATCAGCGTAACGCCGACCAAGCAATTGACCAACCAGCGCGACCTGGCGCTGGCCTATTCGCCCGGGGTTGCTTCCGCATGTGAAGAGATCGTAGTCGATCCGGCAAACGCCTTCAAATACACCGCGCGCGGCAATCTCGTCGCCGTCATCACCAATGGCACCGCGGTGCTTGGTCTTGGCGCCATCGGACCGCTGGCAGCCAAACCGGTCATGGAAGGTAAGGGCGTCCTGTTCAAGAAGTTTGCCGGCATTGACGTGTTCGACATCGAAATCAACGAAACCGATCCCGACAAGTTGTGCGACATCATCGCGGCACTGGAGCCGACATTCGGTGGTGTCAATCTCGAGGACATCAAGGCGCCCGAGTGCTTCTATATCGAGCGGAAATTGCGCGACCGGATGAAAATCCCGGTGTTCCATGATGACCAGCACGGAACCGCGATCATCGTCGGCGCAGCGATCCTCAACGGCCTGAAAGTGGTCAACAAGAAGATCAGCCAGTGCAAGCTGGTTGTGTCTGGCGCGGGCGCAGCGGCACTCGCCTGCCTGGACCTGATCGTCGACCTCGGTTTCCCGATCGAAAACATCTTTGTTACCGACCTTGCAGGTGTCGTCTACAAGGGCCGCAAGGAATTGATGGACCCAGACAAGGAGCGCTTTGCGCAGGAGACCGACGCACGTACGCTGGCAGAGGTGATTCCTGATGCGGATATATTCCTTGGCCTGTCTGCCGGCGGTGTCCTGAAAGCGGATATGGTCAAGGCCATGGCGGCCAGACCGCTGATACTTGCATTGGCCAACCCGACGCCTGAAATCCTGCCGGAAGAAGTCAAGGCGGTGCGCAATGATGCAGTGATCGCCACGGGCCGGTCCGACTACCCCAACCAGGTCAACAACGTTCTGTGCTTTCCCTATATCTTCCGGGGCGCCCTTGATTCGGGTGCGACCACCATCACGCGGGAGATGGAGATCGCCGCCGTTCACGCTATTGCCGACCTTGCGCAAGCGGAACAATCGGACATCGTGGCTTCGGCATACGGCATCAGCAATCTTTCGTTCGGTCCCGAGTACGTCATTCCCAAGCCTTTCGACCCGCGCCTGATGATGAAAATCGCACCGGCGGTAGCGAAGGCCGCCGAGGAATCGGGTGTTGCGCTGCGTCCTATCGAGGACATGCAAGTCTACGCCGGTCGGCTGGAACAATTCGTCTACCGCAGCGGCACCTTCATGAAACCGATCTTCCAGGTGGCGAAGAAAGCGCCCGCTTCCAAAAAGCGGATCGTCTTTGCCGAAGGCGAGGAAGAGCGCGTACTGCGCGCCGTGCAGGTAGTGGTTGATGAGAAGCTTGCAAAGCCTATCCTGGTCGGACGCCCGGCGGTGCTGGCGCAACGGATCGAAAAATTCGGTTTGCGCCTCAAGCCGGACGTCGACTTCCAGGTCATCAATACCGAATATGACGAGAGCTATCGCGACTACTGGCAAACCTACCTGGCGATGACCCGTCGCAAGGGCGTCACCGAACAGTATGCAAAACTGGAGATGCGCCGGCGCCATACACTGATCGGCGCAATGATGATCCACAAGGGCAATGCCGACGGGATGATCTGCGGTACCTTCGGCACCACGTCCCTCCATCTGCATTACATCGACCAGGTGCTGGGCAAACGCGAAGGCGTCAATGTTTATGCCGCGATGAATGCATTGATCCTGCCCGACCGTCAGATCGTCATCGTCGACACGCATGTCAACGAAAACCCGACCGCCGAGCAGATCGCGGAAATCACGATCATGGCGGCGGAAGAAATGCGTAGGTTCGGCCTTGTGCCGCGGGCAGCCTTGCTGTCGCACTCCAATTTCGGCAGCAGCAACAGCGATTCGGCCAAAAAGATGCGCGCAGCCCTGGCAATCATTCGAGAAATCGCGCCCGATCTGGAAATTGATGGCGAAATGCACGGCGATGCGGCGCTGGATCCGGCACTGTTGCGAACCATGATGCCGGACTCGACATTGACGCGCGACGCCAATCTGCTGGTGTTGCCGAATATCGACGCGGCCAACATCTCGTACAACCTTCTCAAGACTGCCGCGGGGAACGGGATCGCCATCGGTCCGATCCTGCTCGGATGCAGCCGGCCGGTGCATGTGCTGACGCCTTCGGCCACAGTGCGCCGGATCGTCAACATGACGGCACTATGTGTGATGGATTCCGTCTCCCAGCGTTAATGCCGGAGTTGAAGTAAAAAAGCCGCTCCATCCGGAGCGGCTTTTTTATGCGTATCTGTCGCTAGGACTTCGGTGTCTTCTTCGCTGTCTTCTGTGCCGCAGCTTTCTCACTGCGATATACATTTGCCCAGGATGGATGCCCGGCTTCGGATGGCAATAACTCGAAGCCCGGATGCAAGGTGAACAGCTTGCGGAATTCGCTGCGGCAAAGCGTGGTTTTGCGAGTAAGGCAGTAGGTGAATGCGGAATACTTGCGCGCCCTTATTTCATCAGCCTGCTCGGGCAATCCCATCTTGATTGCTGACTGCAATGCATCAACAGCATTCTTGTAGTTGCCGGCATCGTATTCCTTGATTCCTTCCGCAAGCTTGTTTTGCGCCGGTGTGGCCGTGGTGCTGCCGGCGCGGCTAACGGCACGCTGTTCCTCGGAGGCACCCTTGACGGAACGCCAGACGGGGCCCCATAGCGGGTGGCTCGCTTCATTGGCGGCAAGCTCAAATTTCGGATCCGCCTTCAAGATCGCCTGGAACTGTTCGCGGCATGGCAATTCGCGGCTGCTCGCGCAATTGATGAATGCCACATGCTTGCGTGCATCCAGAATGTCTGCCGAACCGAGGCGCCCGCTGTCGATTGCCGCTGTCAGGTCGGTCAATGCAGCGTCGTAGCGGCTTTCCTTGTAACTGGTGATGCCGCGCTTGTAAAGTGATTGTGCCTCGGCTTGGGAGATGGTTGACTGATCGGCTGTTTGTTGCCCAAGTTGGGCGCAGGCCGAAAGCAGGAGGGCCAGCAGGGAAGGGACAAGTTTGCTCATACCAGGTAGTTAATCTGCGAGTGATTCAAAATACGTAATGTACGGTCGTCTCGGCGCCGCTTTTGACTTCGACGGTTTCCTTGTGCGGCGCAAACTCGCCGTTGCGGATTTCGATGCGATGGCGGCCTGGAGCAAGATCCACGGCTTTCAACGGCGGGCTGATTCCGCGTTTGCTGCCATTAACGTAGATCTCTCCCCAGGGCTGCACGGCGAGCCTGACTTTACCGGGCTTGGCTGGGGGCGCCGGAGTGGCGCTTGTTTCATTCTTTTCCGCAGGCTTTTCGAGCGCAGGAAGTTCGGCTGTCGGGCCTGCCACAGGAGCATCGGACCGTCCCTTCTGTAACACGGGCGCTTCAGGAACGTTCGCTTCCGTTTTTTGATCCTGCACCGCTGCCGGAGCGTTCACTTGCACCGGCACGGCGGGAAGCGCTACGGCGATGACTGACGGCTTCACGCTTCCGTGCATTTCTGGCGTGGTGGTCCAGGACCATACCGCGCCCACAATCGACACTGCACCGATGGCCACAGCAACCATGCCGACGCGCGAAGCGGAAAATCTCTGGCGGGGCCCGTCCCCGGCGGTGGCCGTAAGACGCGTCCAAGTCGAGGCAGGCGGTGTGGGAGCCGCTTCAATCATGTGTCTCGCGCGAGAACGATCGCGCAGTTTTTCGGCGAGGTTTTGATTTCCTTCAACCGGACCAAATCGGTATATCTCATGCTCGCGAACGTGCTTGTCGTGGCGCGTACCCTCATAGACGAACAACTGCGCGTAATCGCGGGAAAAGCGGGAAATGATGTCGTAATAGGAATGCGACACCATGACCTGACCGGCCTCGGCAAAACTCATCACGCGTTCGGCGTCGTTGACGCCATCACCGATCATATTGGTATGGCCGTTGATGTCCCTGACCACTTTCAGCGGTCCAAGATTGATGCCCATGCGGACGAAGCCGGGTTCGCCGGCGGTCGCCCGGCCTTCGGCGATGGCATCGCGAAGGGAAAGCGCAGCGAATAGCGCATCTTCAGGGTCGCCAAGGAAAGCGATGCCGGCGCCATCGCCGGTATCGACCATGATCCGTTCGCTGGGAGCAATATTGTGTACCGCTTCCGCCAGCAAGTTATTGAACAACTCCTTCATCTCAAGCTGATCCGGCACGGTGCGTAGCGAATAGCCGACGATGTCAATGAACAGCACGCTACCGATAAAGGTGCGATTCAATTGTTTCAGAGAGGGCGTTACTTCATTCATACGGAGGGGTCTCGTCATCCGAACGCGTTTGCGAACGAACGTTGATTTTACCCCGTGGAATGATTTTATTGACTGCAGGACATATTTTTCACTGAAATCCGTTGTGCCGATAGATGCAGACAACCGAAATCACCGGTATTCATTAACGAACTTGTATGATATTTAATCAAGAGTCAGCGCCACGCCGTAGCGGGACCCGTCCTGTCTGAACCAGGGGCGCGGCGCGATCACAATGGGCCGGCTGATCATCGAAAAAGATGTGCGGCTTGAACGCCGCCAACACGTCCGATTTGGCGACGCCGCCCATGAAAAATGTTTCATCAATTGCCACATCCCATGCCCGCAGTGTGCGGATCACCCGTTCATGTGCTGGTGACGACCTTGCGGTCACCAACGCGGTGCGAATCGGTGCGGATCTGCCATCAGCGCTTTTGTAGTTGTTTTGTATGAAAGACAGTGCCTTCAGAAGGCGTGCAAAAGGTCCCTCGGGCAAAGGTTTTTTTGCATTTTCACGTTCATGGTTTTCGAATGCCTCGATGCCCTGCGTTTGAAATATATGTTCCGATTCATCGGAAAAGATCACCGCGTCTCCGTCGAATGCGATCCGAATCTGGTCGAGTTCGTCAAACGCATTGTCGGGTTTCTGATAGAGAAGGGCGGAGGCAACGCCGGAATTGATTGCTGCCTGGACGTCGTCTTCATGTAACGACAGGAACAGGCTGACGTTGAACGCCTGCAGATAAGGAGCCAGCGAAGCGCCTCCCGACAAGACTGCACGGGTAATATCGAGTCCATAATGATCAATGGAGTTGAAGATACGCAGCGATGTCTCGGAAGAGTTGCGGGACATGATCACGACTTCGACAAAACGCTGGTTGTCGGTCAATACATTCAACTTCAGCAGAGCCCGAACGAGTGCAAAACCGGCACCCAGCTTCAGGATCTCATTCTCGTTTTCCAATTGATGGCGCCGGTACGCCTCAAGTCCCTGTGTGCGAAATATCGTTTCTTCCACCTCAAGGTCGAAAAGTGCGCGGGAAGAGATGCCAACTACCAAAAGGTTGTCAAGGGAAAAGGGCATATGTCGGCTATTTGAAATGGCAATTTGCACATGCGACTGCAATCCCGGCAATGGTATCGCATTGCGCAGGTCTGTCTGCAAACAGGGAATTGAACCGCTGCAGGTGAATACCTGCAAAAGGGAAGCACTCGATATACATGTTCCAAATGAAAAACGCACCTCATTGGGTGCGTTCACATTGGTGCCGAGAGCCGGAATCGAACCGGCACGGTGTCACCACCGCGGGATTTTGAGTCCCGTGCGTCTACCTATTCCGCCATCTCGGCGACACAGCCGCTATTATGGCCGATTTGCGACGTTCGGGCAACACATCCGGCAGCTTCTGCATTGTCATATCGTAATTTGGCAGCGTATGATCGCCTACTTCCGTTCTTCCATGTGTTCGAAGGCATCTCCTACTAATGAAGTCCCGCAAACTTCGCGAAATCGTGCTCGGCAAGGCACTCGATCCCCTCAAGGCCGAAACGCGACATTCGCTTGCGCTGGTGGCGTTCCTGGCATGGGTCGGGCTCGGTGCGGATGGCCTGTCGTCTTCCGCATACGGTCCGGAGGAAACGTTTCGTGCCCTCGGCGAGCATACGCACCTCGGCTTGTATATGGCGATTGCAACCGCGGTCACCGTATTTATTATTGCGCTTGCCTATAACCAGGTCATCGAACTGTTTCCAACAGGGGGCGGAGGTTACCGAGTGGCGTCAAAACTGGTCGGTCCCTATATGGGATTGATTGCCGGCTGCGCCTTGGTTCTGGATTACGTACTGACGATCGCAATTTCAGTTGCGGCCGGCGTGGAGGCCCTGGCCTCGCTGCTTCCGCTCGGTTTTCATCCCTACAAGTTATGGGCCGAGGCGTTTTTCATCGGTTTGCTGATCATCCTGAACTTGCGGGGGATGAAAGAGGCGATCCGCATCCTTCTGCCGATTTTTCTTGGTTTCGTCCTCACCCATTTTGCATTGATCGTCTACGGCATCATTGCACATGCTTCCTATCTTCCGGACCTCGTCCCGGTCACCCTTAGCGAAACGACTGAGCTGGCAAGCAATATCGGGTGGATAAGCGTCGCCGGCATGCTGTTGCTTGCATATTCCCAAGGCGGGGGAACCTACACTGGTCTGGAAGCTGTTTCCAACAACGTCAATATCCTGGCCGAGCCACGCGTCCACACCGGAAAGATGACCATGATTTACATGGCCTTGTCGCTCGCATTTACTGCCAGCGGCATCATCCTTCTCTATCTGTTATGGGATGCAAAGCCGGTGGAAGGACAAACACTCAATGCCTCGACCTTCAAGGCGATTATCGAAAGCATCGGCTTTGGCGGCGAGTGGGGCAATCGTATCGCATTGACCGTGGTTCTGGTATTTGAGGCCGGCCTGCTTTTCGTCGCAGCCAATACAGGTTTTCTGGGTGGTCCTGCGGTGCTGGCAAATATGGCGGCAGATTCCTGGGTGCCGCATAAATTTCGCTACCTGTCCACGCGATTAGTAACGCAAAACGGCATCCTGATGATGGGCATCGCCGCGCTGGCAATCCTTTTCTGGACAGGGGGCAGCGTGACGCTGCTTGTGGTTCTCTATTCGATCTCGGTCTTTCTTACTTTCGCAATCTCGTTATTCGGACTGTGTCTTTACTGGTGGCGGCACCGCAAGGAGCTCGAAGTCTGGAAGAAGCGGTTCTGCCTTTCACTAACCGGGTTCGTGATCTGCGCAAGCATTCTCGCCGTCCTGTTGGTTGAACGCTTTGCCGAGGGAGGCTGGGCGGCAGTCGTCATCATCGGCGCAATCGCTTCGTTATGCCTGTATATCCGCAATCACTATCGCGATACGAAGGATGCCATTCATTCGGTCGACCAGGTCTTTGCCAATCAACCCTTTGGTCCGCATACAGGGACTGTCATACCGGACCCAGATGCGCAAACGGCAGTCTTCATAGTGGGCAGTTCTCGTGGCGGTGGTCTCCATGCACTGCTTTGGGTCCAGCGCATGTTTCCGGGACACTTCAAGAATTTTATTTTTGTGAATGCCCGCACTGTGGATTCACATGCCTATGGCGGTGAGGGCGCTGTCGAGCAGATGCGTGCCGAAGCAAATGCCACCCTGAAGTATTTCATTGATTTCTGCCATAGTCATAACATGGCGTCCGCAGCTTACCTGGGTTTCGGTACTGATGTGGTAGATAAAGTGACCAAACTTTGCGAAGACATCAGCTCGAAATACCCTAACTCTATTTTTTTTACCAGTAAGCTCATTTTCGAAGATGACAATTGGTTCACCCGACTACTGCATAATCAGGCTGCCCTAGCGATACAAAGGCGTTTGCATTTTGAGAGCTTGCAAATGGTAATTTTGCCAATGAAGGTGTAATAAAACAGAGACCAGTTTTATATTGCACAATACAAATTTCCTTATCTCAGCAATAGCAAGGCAGTTCTATTGTGCAGTTGTTTATTTTCTGGGCTGAACTTGAACGTTGTTGTATTCTATTAAGTATTCGTGCCAATTAGCGCTCGTCATGGCACGTCATTGGTGGTTCTGGGAGAATAGTGTTTTGTTTTTCTTGGCAGCGCTTCTGTTGATGCTTCATTAGAATAGGCATCGCCAATTTGTCGACTGCCTGACTTAGGCGAACAATCAAGTTCGCTTTGTCGTTTACAGAACTTTAAGGATTCGAATACCTATGACTTACACCGTCGAGGCGGTGAGTGCGGCCATGGACTTGCTGTTTTTGGTCGCGCAGCAGCCTGATTTAGGCGTGACAGAACTCGCCAAGCGTTCCGGCACCACGAAGGCGCGCGCATTTCGCCTTTTGGGAACCCTGGAAGAAAGCGGGCTGGTACGCAGAAAAGAACCCCTTGCCACTTACAGCTTGGGCTACCGAGCACTTTTTATAGGTGCCGCTGCGCAGGAGCAGGTGAATATTACCAGTTTGGCAAAATTTCATCTTGCGGAGATAGGGCAGCGCTGCAAAGAAACAGTCCTGATACGGATTCGGGATAATTTGGAGACAGTCTGCGTTGCCTGGTGGGATGCCCCAAATGCAATACGCATCCATACGCAAATGGGAGATCGGCGCCCTCTGTATGTCGGCGCCACAGGAAAGCTGTTATTGGCTTTTGCGCCGGAAGATATACAGGAAGCGGTGTTGATGGGAGAGCGTGAACAGTTCACGGCC
>JAESFT010000484.1_pt1 | contig 23285 bp, 23 predicted proteins | sample 9269451 | NCBI WGS metagenome assembly JAESFT01 (sample SAMN14502557, study PRJNA617106) | algae metagenome | isolation source: Scytonema hyalinum WJT4-NPBG1 and co-occurring heterotrophs from well... | place: USA: Mojave Desert, Joshua Tree National Park, California | collected 2006-05-25
AAATAGAACGCAATCAACAACGAGCTACTGTTAACTGGCGCTTCACCACTAAGGATGCACGAGTTAAACTCAACAGTCTTTATCCTACTCCTGACCTGTCATAATTTCTGTGGTGAACTACTAGTCCAGATACAATCGAATACAAGATTGGGGAAATTTTTAGCGAGATTAAGAATAGGTTTCAAAGCGGCTACAGTCTGCGGGATGCGCTGGAATATGTCGATGAGCTACGGTTTAGATCGCAACAGGAGAAACACGAGCTATCGCATCTCTATGAAGCGAAAATCAAAAATATGGGTAATGCGGGGCGCAATGGGGGTGAGTATTACACACCGCGTCCGTTGATTCGGGCGATGATTCAGGTGGTAAAGCCGAAGATTGGCGATCGCATTTATGATGGGGCTTGTGGTTCGGCGGGGTTCTTGTGCGAGAGTTACGAATATTTACGTCGGGGTAATCTGACGACGAAACAGCTTGAGACACTTCAAAAACATACGTTTACGGGTAAAGAAAAGAAGAGTCTGGCGTATGTGATTGCCATCATGAATATGATTTTGCATGGTATTGATGCGCCGAACATTATCCATACCAATACTTTGACGGAAAATCTCAGTGATATTCAGGACAAGAATCGTTTTGATATAATCTTGGCTAATCCGCCATTTGGGGGGAAGGAACGCAAGGAAGTACAGCAGAATTTCCCGATTAAGACTGGGGAAACGGCGTTTCTGTTTTTGCAGCATTTCATCAAAATCCTGAAGATGGGCGGTAGGGCGGCGGTGGTAATCAAAAATACGTTCCTGTCAAATTCGGATAATGCTTCGCGGGGGTTGCGTCAAGAGCTTTTGAGTAGTTGCAATCTGCACACGATTTTGGATTGTCCCAGTGGGACATTTATCGGGGCGGGGGTGAAAACGGTGGTGCTGTTTTTTGAGAAAGGAAAGCCCTTCTCCTTCGGAGACGCTAACGCGAACGACTCCATTCACGGAACGCCTTTATTTTCTCAGGGAAAACCTTTAACTCAGGGAATGGCAACTCAGAAAATTTGGTATTACCAACTCGATCCGGGGCGTAGTTTGGGGAAAACAAATGCTCTGAATGATGACGACTTGCGCGAGTTTGTGGAGTTACAGGCTACCTTTGCAGAGTCAGAAAAGTCTTGGCTGGTGGATATTGCTGATGTAGATCGGGTGACGTTCGATTTGTCGGTGAAGAACCCGAATAAAGCTGAGGAATCGCTGCTACGAGAACCGCAAGAAATTTTAGATGAAATCGCCGCATTAGATGCGGAGACTGCTGAGATTCTGGCGGGCATTGGAGGGATAGTATGACAGCTAATTGGGAAATCAAAACACTTGATGAATTAGTAGAGTCAACTCTTATAGGACTTGTTAAAAACAAAAGTGAGCAGGGTGATAATAAGGCATTTATGTATATAAAAATGCACAATATAACTGCTGACAATAAACTCGATATATCAAAAATAGTGAGAGTTGATGCTTTAGCAGAAGAAGTTGAAAAGTATAAACTATCCGAAGGCGACTTTCTATTTAACACTAGAAACAGTCATGAGCTAGTTGGAAAAAGTTGCATATTTTCTATGCACCAAATGCAACCGATATTGTTTAACAACAATATTATGCGGATTCGCTTTACTCCAGAGGTTGACTCTAAATTTATAGCGTATTCATTTTCAAGTCAATATATTTCTGAGCAACTTGAAAGCATAAAAAATGGAACAACCAATGTATCAGCAATATATTACAGCTCGTTAAAGAATGTTGCTATTACGTATCCACCTCTTTCCGAACAAAAGCGGATTGTGGCGATTTTGGATGAGGCGTTTGAGGGGATTGATAGAGCGATCGCAAACACCGAAAAGAACCTCGCCAACTCCCGCGAACTATTTGAAAGCTATCTAAACGCCATCTTTACCCAGAAAGGCGACGGGTGGGTTGAAAAGAAGTTGGGTAATTTGTTAGGTACTTTAACTGATTATCATGCAAATGGAAGTTATGAAATATTAAAGCGAAACGTTAGCTTGTTAGACAATGACGGTTATGCCTATATGGTTAGGAGTACCGATTTTGAGAACAACTTCACAAATAATTTAAAATATATTGACAAACACGCTTACGAATTTCTTAGCAAAAGTAAAGTATTTGGTGGAGAGATAATAATCAGCAAAATAGGTAATGCAGGAAAAGTTTATCTGATGCCAAGTATAGACAGACCCTGCTCTCTGGCTATGAACCTATTTTTATTAAGAACAGACGTAGACCAAATACGCAGTGATTATTTGTACTTTTTTTTAGAATCCCGATTTGGGAAAGTGCAAATTTCTGAACGTTTAAATGGTACTACTACAAAAACAATACGCAAAGATGGAATCAGATCACTGAATATTTTAGTGCCTCCACTTCCAGAACAAAAGAATATTGTTAACAAGCTAGATTCTATTGTTTTTGAAACTCAACGCCTCGAAACTATCTACCACCAAAAACTAGCCGCCCTCAACGAACTCAAACAATCCATCCTGCAAAAAGCATTCACTGGTGAACTCACCGCAGACACCGCCAACCAGACAATAAAAGCTGCTCAAGAGGCAAATGCTGCATGATTACCCTTGAAACCCTTGAAAAATGGCTGAATGCACCCGCAGAAACAGAACGGCTAGAATTCAAAGAAGCCAAGCAACAGTATGATACAACCAAATTGTTGCGCTACTGCGTGGCTTTAGCCAACGAAGGTGGTGGATATCTGATTTTGGGCGTAACCGATAAGCGCCCACGTCGGGTTGTAGGTTCCCAAGCTTTTCTATCTCCAACTGACCTCAACGATATCAAATCTCGCATCGTAGACAAACTCAGATTTCGGGTAGACGCTACAGAGTTGCCGCATCCTGATGGACGAGTCCTGGTTTTTGAAGTACCAACCCGTCCCGTTGGGCAACCATTAGCGTTTGATGGAGCCTACCTAATGAGAGCAGGAGAAGATTTGGTGCCGATGACACCAGATGTACTCAAGAGAATTTTTGCAGAAGACCAACAAGATTGGTTTTGCCAACCCGCCCGATGTGGCGCTAGCCCGGACGATGTAATCGCCCTCCTAGATACCCAAACATACTTTGAACTACTAAAAATTCCCTATCCCACTAGCCGCGATGCCGTCCTAGAAAGATTGCAGAGCCAACATCTAATTAAACAAACAGCACAGGGGTGGACAATCACCAACCTAGCTGCCATCCTTTTAGCAAAAAAACTCGATGCCTTTTCCCCTGCATTGGCTCGTAAACCACCGCGTGTTGTTATATATGAAGGTATCAATAAGCTACAAACTCGTGATGACAAGACAGGTAACCGAGGATATGCTGTTGGCTTTGACGGATTAGTAGATTTTGTCCACTCAGCAGCACCGCAAAATCGCTTTATCGAGGAAGTTGTGCGAGAAGAAGTAAAGATGTTCCCAAAACAGGCTTTACGAGAACTTATTGCCAATGCTTTGGTGCATCAGGATTTTCTAGCAACAGGTACTTCAGTGATGATCGAGATGTATAGCGATCGCATTGAAATATCTAATCCAGGCATTCCGCCTATTAAGGTAGAGCGATTTATTGATGAAAATCGCTCCCGTAACGAACAACTCGCAGACATAATGCGACGTTTCGGTATATGTGAAGAAAAAGGCAGTGGCATTGACAAAGTTGTAAGTGCAGCAGAAGTGTTTCAACTACCCGCACCAGATTTTCGAGTAGGTGACACACGCACTACAGCAGTGCTGTTTGCCCATCAAGATTTCGCCGACATGAGCAAAACAGACCGAATTCGAGCCTGCTACCAGCATTGCTGTCTGCTGTATGTCAGCAATCAACGAATGTCTAACCAAACCCTACGGGAGCGGTTTCGTCTAAGTGAGTCACAGGCAGCAACCGTTTCTCACATCATAGGAGCTACCAAAGAAGCTGGCTTGATTAAAGCAGATGAATCCGAATCAACCTCTACCCGCTATGCTCGCTATCTCCCTTTTTGGGCATAAAAGTGTTTTAACGCAAATCGAGATGAGTCACTCCCAAATCCTGAAACCCTCTCAAAACCAACAAAAAAGTGTTTTAACGCAAATCGAGATGAGTCACTCCCAAATCCTGAAACCCTCTCAAAACCAACAAAAAAGTGTTTTAACGCAAATCGAGATGAGTCACTCCCAAATCCTGAAACCCTCTCAAAACCAACAAAAAAGTGTTTTAACGCAAACCGAGATGAGTCACTCTCAAAGCCTGAAACCCTTTGAGAATAAGCTAAAAAGTGTTTTAACGCAAATCGATGCAGGCGAAATATGAACGAAGTTGACCCCCTCGATCCACAGATTGCCCCCATCCTCCAAGGTGCAGGGCAAACCGTCTTTCACGAAAAATGATGACTTTTATATCGACCTGCTATTTTATAACCGTAAACTCAAACGCCTCTTCGCCATCGACCTCAAACTAGGTAACTTCCGTCACAAATACAAAAGACAAATGGAACTTTACCTGCGTTGGTTTGCCACAATACTATCAGGAGAGTGACGAACAGCCAGCACTGGGAATCATCTTATGTACAGGTAACAAACAATCTTCATATCGAATTGCTATAACTAGACAAAACTTGATCCACATTGCCGAATACTTCACCGTATTACCACTTAAAGAGTTGTTACAGGCTAAACTACAAGAAGCGATCGCGATCGCCCGCTGGCGACTGCCGTATTCCAAAGATGAGCCATCATGAACAAAGCCCAAACCCGATTAACCACCAGCTACCAAAGAGTTTGACTTATGCTGATCCAGAAGATTATCCAAGAACTGCAAGACATCCCTGAAGACAAGTTAGCACAAATTTATGACCTAATTCACTATTTTCGCCTAGGTTTAAGTCAAGAACGTACACAACCCCGCACCCCTGGTTTACTAAAAGGACAACTCGGCGATGCTTTCTTTGAGCCACTGCCAGAAGAGGAACTCCAGCAATGGGAATGAGCTACCTCATTGATACCCATATCTTTCTATGGTGGCTCTTTGACGATCCAAAACTTGATACCACTTGCCGAGACATCATTCGCAACCCTGATCATCGCATTCTCGTTAGCAGTGTTTCTGCTTGGGAAATTGCCACCAAATACCGCATCGGTAAACTACCCGAAGCAAAACAACTCGTTGAGCAATACTCACAGATATTACATCAGGCAAGATTTATAGAACTTGCCATCACCTCAGCCCATGCACTTAGAGCGGGAAGTCTACCAATTGCCCATCGAGATCCTTTTGATCGCATGATTATGGCTCAAGCTGAACTCGAACGTTTACCCATTATTACCTACGACAAAGAATTCCAGACTGGACTGATTCAGGTAATTCCCGACCTCAAGTAAAAACAATGAACGAAGCCGAAACCCGCGCCGAACTAATCGACCCCGCACTCAAAGCCGCAGGCTGGGGCATCATCGAAGGCAGTCGCATCCGCCGCGAAGTTATCGCCCCTGGTCGCTTGGTTGGTAATGGCAAACGTGCTCAATCAGACATCGCCGATTATGTGCTGGTTTATCGTGGTGAAAAACTCGCCGTCATCGAAGCTAAAAAACGCGACTTACCAGATACCGAAGGTTTAGGACAAGCCAAAAAATACGCCGAAAAATTGCAGACTCGATTCGCCTACTCTACAAATGGCATCGGAATCTACCAAGTAAATATGCACACAGGGGTAGAAGGCTACATCAAGCAATACCCCACCCCCGATCAACTGTGGGAGGCAACTTTTAGCGAAGCGAATCAATGGCGCGATCGCTTTGCTGCCATCCCCTTTGAAGACAAAAGCGGTACATGGGAAGCCCGTTATTATCAACACAATGCGATTAAGCACGTCCTAGAAGCGATCTGCCAAGGAAAAAACCGGATTCTGTTAACAATGGCAACTGGCACGGGTAAAACCTTCATCGCCTTCCAACTCGCCTGGAAACTCTTTCAAAGCCGTTGGAACATCAGCCGACAACCCACACTTCGACAAGGCTCAGTGACCACCCGTCGCCCTCGAATTTTGTTTCTAGCAGATCGCAATATCTTAGCCAACCAAGCCTATAACTCTTTCTCTGCCTTCCCCGATGATGCCCTGATCCGCATCGACCCCGAAGCTATCAAAAAACGGGGTCGAGTCCCCAAAAATGGCAGTATCTTTTTTACCATTTTCCAGACTTTTATGACCGGACGGGACGACGCTGGCAATCCTACGCCCAAATTCAGCGACTATCCCCCCGACTTTTTTGACTTCATTATCATTGATGAATGTCACCGAGGCGGAGCCAGTGACGAAAGCACCTGGCGTGGTATTTTAGAATACTTTTCGTCAGCAGTACAACTCGGACTCACTGCTACTCCTAAACGAGAAAACAACGCTGACACCTACGCCTACTTCGGTAATCCCGTCTACACCTATGCCCTCAAAGACGGCATTAATGATGGTTTCCTCACCCCCTTCAAAGTTAGGCAGATCGACACCACCCTTGATGAATACATCTACAGCGCCGAAGACGAACTCATTGAAGGTACGGTAGACGAAGAGAGAATTTACACCGAAGCCGACTTCAACCGCATCATCGAAATTGCCGAGCGTGAACGCTATCGGGTTCAACTGTTCATGGAAGAAATTGACCAAAATCAAAAAACTCTGGTGTTTTGCGCCAACCAACCTCACGCTCTGGCTGTGCGAGATTTAATCAACCAAATGAAGATTAGCACTAACCCTAATTATTGTGTCCGCGTCACCGCCGATGATGGGAAACTAGGCGAACAACACCTCAGCACCTTTCAAGACAACGAGAAAACTATCCCCACCATTCTCACCACTTCCCAAAAGCTCTCCACTGGGGTTGATGCTCGGAACGTTCGCAACATCGTGCTGATGCGCCCCATCAACTCGATGATTGAATTTAAGCAAATAATCGGTCGCGGTACTCGCCTATTTGAAGGGAAAGACTACTTCACTATTTATGATTTCGTCAAAGCTTACGAACACTTCAACGATCCTGAATGGGATGGCGAACCCCAGGAACCTGTTCTCGTCAAAATTGCCAGAGGGGGAGAGAAATCAGGTGCATACAACAACTCTACAACAGATAGTGGTATAAATAGAGGCAAAAATAGAAACGAAAGTACAGAAGTTCCCAGCCCCAAAACAATCAAAATCAAACTCGCTGATGGCAAAGAACGCACCCTCCAGCACCGAATGTCTACCAGCTTCTGGAGTCCAGACGGTAAACCCATGAGCGCCGCAGAATTTGTGGAACGTCTCTTTGGCGAGATTCCCCAACTATTCAAAGATGAAAACGAGCTACGAGCAATATGGAGTCGCCCCGACACCCGTAAAGCCCTATTAGAAGGACTTGCAGAGAAGGGCTACGGGGAGGAACAACTTACAGAAATTAGCCGCCTGATTGATGCCGAGAAAAGCGATTTATATGATGTGCTGGCTTATATCGCCTATGCCTCTGCACCCATGAGCCGCCGAGAGCGTGTCCTCGCTCACAAGTCATTAATCTTCTCGCAGTATATCGGCAAACAGCAAGAATTTCTCGACTTTGTACTGGAGCAATACATCAAAGCTGGGGTGGGAGAACTCGATCGCACTAAATTACCTCAACTGTTAGAGTTGAAATATCATACCGTTCGTGATGCTGTTGAACAACTAGGGAGCGTTGCGAAAATCAGTGAAGTATTTATCGGGTTTCAGCAGTATTTGTATTCACAGGACATAGCAGCTTAAGTAGGCGTAATTTGTGGCGATTGGTATAAGACAAATCCATGATTTGGTTGGTCGAAGAGAGATCCAACAAGCGCCAAGAAAAGATAAACAGAGAATCTCAAGAATCAAATAGGATTGCTATATATCCATCTTTGATAGTTAAAAGCCAGGATGGAATCAATCAGATTTTATTTGTCAATTATAACAAAATAAAAAAAATATGAAACTATCAGATGATACATAAATTTTAATTACATAAGTTTAAGATAGCTAACAGTGGTAAACAGCCCAGGGGAAGAATTTACCACAAAAATGCAAATTTATTGGGCATGGGGCTGCGATTGAATCAGGTTTTTACTGAAAACCTGTGTCTATTTCATTATGTCATGATTGAGCATCTGAGCCTCAAAATAGGTGTGGAATCATTGCGCGTGTTTATTGTGTGTCAGATTGCTCAAAATCCAGCCTATTAATACAGTAGGTTTCAATTAAACACTCTCCACAGCAGCTTACAGAAAAAGTTATTCTGTTACAAATTAACAGACATGAAATGTTGTAGAAGTTGCACTTTATTTAGACTGATAAACCTCAGTATAAACAGTATTTGCTGAATACATGATTTGTAGTAGGAAATGACAAATGGTTCAGGAAGTATGTCTAGGAGAGCATTATGTTTGAGTATCTTCCGGCTTTGAACGACCATAATTTACCGTATCCCGATACGATTCATCCCATCGTTGTACACTTCGTAATTGCGATGGTGTTGTTTGCCTTTGTTTGTGATGTCATTGGCTATTTCACAGGTAAATATCGTCTTTTTGAAGTGAGTTGGTGGAATATGTTTTTCGCCACGATTTCCATCTTCATCGCCATCATTTTTGGTCAGTTTGAAGCAGGCTTGGCAGAACCTTACGATGCTGTTGAGTCAGTGCTGAATTTACATACACTGCTTGGCTGGTCGCTTTCAGGAATCCTTGCAGCCATTACAGCTTGGCGCTATGTGATTCGTATCCGCACCCCACACAAGATACCGTTTTCGTATCTCACAATAGGACTCATTTTGACAGTTCTAGTTGGTATACAGGTGTATCTCGGAGACAACTTGGTTTGGGTGTATGGGCTGCATACAGTACCAGTTGTTGAAGCACTCAAGGAGGGGTTGTTGCAATGAACGCTGAAGTTATTGACCAATTAAAAATGCATCTTGGCGCAAACGGATTGCCCTACGCTATTCCCATTCATCCAAACTTAGTTCATCTCACCCTAGGTTTGTTCATTATTGGGATTGCCTTTGATTTCGTTGGTGTACTGTTTCACCTCCAAACTCCAGTCTTCAAATTTTTGGTAATTCCCGTCGTTCGATCTAACTTCTTTGATGTTGGCTGGTTCAATATGCTGGCTTCTGCCATCATCACCTTTTTTACCGTAGCAGCAGGCTTTTACGAAATGATGCTAGCAGAAGCACCATCTGATGTGAAGAGTGCTTGGGGATTGCACGCGGTGGAAACAATGCTCTGGCATGGTGTCGGTGGTGTCTTCTTATTAGCGTTGATTGTTGGTATGACTGTCTGGAGAGGATTACAGCGCTACGTTTGGTGCAAGAATCAAAGCCAACAAGTGCAGTGGAGTTATCTGCTCTCTGGGGTGACAATCATGTTGCTGATGTATCTACATGGAACACTAGGAGCGCAATTGGCTGCGGAGTTTGGGGTACATAATACCGCCGATATGTTGTTGCGATTGGGTCTTGATCCCAACACGTTGCTGAAGTAACCGAAAACAGTTAACAGTGAATAGTTAACAGTGAGTCCAGCGCTGCAGGCGGGTCTCCCGCCGTAGGCGACTGGCGAACCCGAAGGGTGAACACATGACAACTGATAACTGATCACTGATAACTAATAACTGAATTTGTTGCTATGAAAATCTGGAATGTTTTGATATTGATTGCAAGTGCGATCGCCCTCACAGCTGCTAGTCTCTGGATAGGGCAGCAAGCTTATTCCTGGCTTCCCCCACAAGCTGCAGCAGAATCGCAACTGATAGATGATTTGTTTAGTTTTCTAGTCACGCTCGGCGCATTCATCTTCCTTGGAGTGACTGCAACTCTAATATATTCTGTGACTTTCCATCGCGCAGGCAAGTATGACTTTAGAGATGGTCCCCCGATTGAAGGGAATGTCACACTGGAAGTTGTCTGGACAGCCATCCCGATTTTGCTAGTGTTTTGGATTGCAGGATATAGCTACCAAGTTTACGAGCAAATGGCAATTCGCGGTCCAATGGAAGTTGTCCACCTACATATGCCAATGGGAATGGAATCAGCGTATGCTGCGCCAGTAAACTCCCCAACGCAACCTGTAGAAAACATTGAGGTAAATGCCAAACAGTGGGCTTGGGTGTTCCGCTACCCAAATCAAGGTGTCACCAGTACCGAATTGCACCTACCCGCCAATCACCGCGTTCGCTTGGCACTGCAATCAGAAGACGTTCTCCACGGCTTTTATATTCCTGCTTTCCGACTCAAGCAAGACATTATTCCCAAACGCAAGATTGACTTTGAATTCACTCCTGTGCGCATTGGCACATATCAATTGACCGATTCGCAATTCAGCGGTACTTACTTCGCGACGATGCAGGCGAATGTAGTTGTTGATTCCCCTGAAGATTACGATAAGTGGCTTGCCGAAATAGCAACACACAAGCCATCCCCTGCACCTAATCAGGCAGTTGCCGAGTATACCCAGGAAACAAAGGGACTTATCAAAACTGGCTGGGCTACGGTTGAACCTGCACAGCCTCCTGTAGTCAATTACAGCAATTAGTTAATGGTGAGACTAGCCTTGCAGGCGGGTTTCCCGCCGTAGAGGACTAGCGAGCCCGAAGGGTTAGTGGTTAACAACGAATAATCAACAACAAACAAAAGACAAATGACCAATATTTCTGTCAAAGACATCAGCATGAGTGGTGCGGAACCTCACCACGAAACTGCAACAGGCTGGAAGCAATACTTCAGCTTCAGCACTGACCATAAGGTCATTGGTATCCAGTATATTGTTAGCGCTTTCATTTTCTTTCTTGTTGGCGGCATATTTGCAATGGTGATTCGAGGGGAACTGATGACCCCAGAATCAGACCTTGTTGACCGCACAGTTTACAATGCCATGTTCACCATGCACGGCACGGTGATGTTGTTCGGTTGGACATTCCCAGTACTGGCAGGTCTAGCTAACTACCTTGTGCCATTGATGATTGGGGCGCGAGATATGGCATTTCCGCGCTTGAATGCGGCTGCCTTCTGGATGATTCCAATCGCCGGAACTTTGCTGATGGTGAGCTTCTTTCTCCCAAGCGGTCCAGCACAAGCGGGCTGGTGGTCTTACCCTCCCGTCAGTTTGCAAAACCCATCAGGTCAATTGATAAATGGTCAATTTGTCTGGCTTTTGGCAGTGGCAATATCGGGGGTTTCCTCGATTATGGGAGCGGTCAACTTCGTAACAACAATTGTCAAGATGCGGGCACCAGGCATGACATTCTTCCGGATGCCGATGTTTGTGTGGGCAGTGTTTAGCGCTCAGATTATCCAACTCTTTGGACTACCTGCCTTGACTGCGGGCGCAGTGATGCTTCTATTCGATTTAACAGTTGGAACCAGCTTTTTTGACCCTGCTAAGGGAGGTAATGCGATTCTTTTCCAACACTTTTTCTGGTTCTACTCGCACCCTGCCGTTTACGTGATCATTTTGCCTGTCTTCGGGATTTTTTCGGAACTGTTTCCTGTATATGCTCGCAAACCTTTGTTTGGTTACAAGGTGGTTGCAATTTCATCACTCTTGATTGCTGGCGTCAGCGCTTTGGTTTGGGTACACCATTTGTATGTCAGCGGCACACCAGGCTGGATGCGGATGGTTTTCATGCTCTCGACAATGTTCGTTTCTGTGCCTACTGGTATTAAGGTGTTTGCTTGGGTTGCAACTATCTGGGGAGGTAAGCTACGACTGAATACACCGATGCTGTTTGCACTGGGTGGATTAATATTGTTTGTCTTCGCCGGTATTACTGGTATCACACTCTCCTCTGTTCCAATTGATGTTCACGTCAACAATACGTACTATGTGGTAGGTCATTTCCACTACGTCCTCTACGGCACAGTCACGATGGGAGTGTATGCTGCTATTTACCACTGGTTCCCCAAAATGACTGGGCGTATGTACCACGAAAGCTGGGGCAAGTTGCACTTTTGGCTGGCATTTATTGGCACTAACCTCAACTTCTTTCCAATGCACCCATTAGGATTGCAAGGAATGTTGCGTCGAGTCTCTTCTTACGCTCCTGAGTATGAATTCTGGAATATTATTGCCAGTGTCGGGGCGTTTTTGCTGGGGATGTCCACTTTGCCCTTCATTGTCAACATGATTGCTTCCTGGATGCATGGAAAGCAAGCTCCTAAAAATCCTTGGCGAGCAATTGGACTAGAGTGGCTAGTTTCTTCGCCACCTCCTGTAGAGAATTTTGAGGAAATTCCAGTCGTTGTCTCTGAACCTTACGGCTACGGCAAGTCTGAACCGTTAGTAGCTAGTCAAGCGAATGGTCACAAATAAAGAATGTGGGGTGTTGGGTGCAGTCATTTCTATATCGAGTTTGTCTAGCCCACAACACGAAAACCCCACCCCCAGCCCCTCCCCCTCCGGGTATGCCTTCGGCACGCTACGCGTATGCCTGCGGCACGAAGAGCGCTTACGCCAGTCGCCTACGGCGGGAAACCCCAACGGGAGAGCCAGTTGCCTGCTGTCGGGAAACCCTCCTTCAGCACTGGTCTCACCGCCTGCAGCGCTGGACTCACCGCAAGCGAGGAGGGGAGCCGCAGGCGGACTGGGGTTCTGAGAGAGTAGTCATTCATCAGTATTCCCCTACACCCTTCATTAGCAGATATAGGAGAATTTAATCAATGGACAGTTCTATCATTGCAGAACAGTTAGAGCAACCTGTGCATGAGCATAGTCACGACGAAGAAGGCAACAAGATGTTCGGCTTTGTTGTGTTCTTGCTCTCTGAAAGTGTAATTTTCTTGAGTTTTTTTGCGGGATATATTGTCTACAAAACAACGGCTCCTGACTGGTTACCGGCTGGTGTTTCTGGACTGGAAATTAAAGAACCTGGCATCAACACGGTGGTTCTTGTTGCGAGTAGCTTTGTGATTTACTTGGCAGAACGCGCCCTAGAACGCCACGACTTGAATAAATTTCGCCTGTTTCTTTTAGCAACGATCGCCATGGGAACTTACTTCCTAGTTGGACAGGCGATTGAATGGAGCAATCTTGCTTTTGGCTTTACCACTGGTGTCTTCGGTGGAATGTTCTATTTGCTGACTGGTTTCCACGGTTTACACGTTCTCAGCGGCATTATATTGCAATTGATTATTTTTGCTCGCTCGTTCATTCCGGGCAATTATGACTCAGGTCACTTTGGTGTGAATGCAACATCGCTGTTCTGGCACTTTGTTGATGTCATCTGGATTATTTTGTTTGTTCTCATTTATGTCTGGCAATAAATATAACGGTTCTCGTTTCGATGCAGTACGCTTTGACCCCACCCCTTACCCCTCCCCGCAAGCGAGGAGGGGCGAATGTTCCCCCTCTCTGCTTGCGGAGAGGGGGGTAGGGGGTGAGGTTCCGAGTGCGTGCAATGAACAGAGAATTGCTATATCTCCCCTACACCCGTAGGACGCCATACGTTCTTGCGCCCCTACATCCCTACATCCCTACAGCCTTAAGAGAGGAGAATTTCTATGATTATTGATGACCAGCACTATGATCTGATTATCGTTGGTACAGGTGCAGGTGGAGGTACATTATTACACAAACTTGCACCCACAGGTAAGAAGATTCTCGTCTTGGAGCGAGGAAATTTCTTGCCCAAAGAGAATGAAAACTGGAATGCCGTCGAGGTGTTTGGAAAAGGACGCTATAACGCTCAGGAACAATGGTACGACATTTCAGGAGAGCCTTTTCGTCCCCAAACTAATTATTGGGTTGGTGGTAACACTAAGGTTTATGGTGCGGCTTTGCTGCGGATGCGGGAAAAGGATTTTGAGAAGGTTCAACATCAAGATGGCACCTCTCCAGAATGGTCTCTCAAATACCAGGAATTTGAACCGTACTACACAGAAGCAGAAAAGCTTTACTCTGTCCACGGTAAACAAGGAGACGACCCAACAGAACCTCCTCGCAGCGAAGATTACCCTTGTCCTCCGGTCAGCCACGAACCCCGAATGCAGCAACTTTGCGATGCTATCTCTAAGCAGGGGCTGCATCCATCACATCTGCCTTTGGGCTTAAAGCTCAATGAAAACGATGCCGATGAGAGTTTTTGTATCCGTTGTAAAACTTGTGATGGGTTTCCTTGTAAGGTTGATGGCAAAGGTGATGCTGAGGTGACAGGAATTGCCCCAGCCCTGGAATTCCCCAATGTGACATTGAAGACAGATGCTAAAGTTGTCTGTTTACACACCAGTCCGTCTGGTCGAGAAATTAAAGCTGTTGAAGCGGAAATTGGTGGGCGATCGCATCTCTTTTTCGGTGATATTGTTGTGCTGGCGTGTGGGGCGGTGAACTCGGCGGCGTTGTTGCTGCGATCGCCAAATGAACAGCACCCCACCGGACTTGCCAATAGTTCTGATCAGGTGGGACGCAACTTCATGAAACACCTGATGACAGCAGTGGTGCAACTCAGTCCTAAACCTAACCATACCGTGTTCCAAAAGACGATTTGCCTCCACGATTTTTACTGGGGATACTCGGATTTTGAATATCCGATGGGTCATATCCAGAATACGGGTAGTCTTCTTCAGGAGATGATTCTGACTGAAGCACCGCCGTTGTTGGCTCTTTTGTCAAGATTCATGCCAGGGCTTGGGCTGCGGCAGTTGGCGTCGCGTACAATTGGTTGGTGGTTGCAGACGGAAGATTTACCCGACCCCAATAATAGAGTGCGTATGGAGGGTTCTAAGCTGCATTTGGATTACACGCCGAATAATGTTGAGGCTCATGACCGCCTAATTTATCATTGGACAGAGGTACTTAAAGCAGTAGACAAAGATACAAACAGCGCGGTGGGCATTTATCCTTATAGCAATACGACGATTCGAGTGGTGGCACATCAGTGTGGTACTCTCCGTTTTGGAGAAGACCCGACAACATCTGTTCTCGACCTTAATTGTCGCACCCATGATGTCGATAATCTCTACGTTGTGGATGGTAGTTTCTTCCCATCTAGTGCTGCGGTTAGTCCGACGCTGACGATTATGGCTAATGCGCTGCGCGTTGGCGAACACTTGATTTCACGGTTGAATTAGGGGCAAAGTACGGATGTGATACCAAATCCTCGTTGAAAACCCTCAGAATAGAATTCTCGGGCTACACAAACAAAGCCCCGAAGTTCCCTACGGCGGGAAACCCCAACGGGAGAGCCAGTTGCCTGCGGAGGGAAACCCTCCTGCAGCACTGGTCTCACCGCCTGCAGGACTTCTCTCCGCCTGTGCGGGCTATAAAATTATTGACAGGCTACCTATCGACTTTGCTGAAACAATTCAGACACAACTCGTGCCAATTCCTCTGTCATCCAGTCAGAACCAGTCTCCCGAAATACCTGCACCAACGACTTATAAAACCACAATGTATCCTCCTTGCTACCGTTAAACTGAGTCCAGATAACATCGCCTTGTTGTTGCCATTCTGCTAATAAGGAACGAGCATTGTGAAGTTTATCAGCAAGCGACACTCGTCGCACTGATGGTGAAGCATAGCGCAGATGTTCCAAGTAGCGGGTTTTGCGTTCTAGCCAAGGGGGTTTGGGTGTGATGTCTGTTTCTGTGCAACCATCCACAATTTCCACAACTTGTTCGCCAAATTGCTGCCGAATTTCCTCACGAGTCGCTTTGCCTCCTTGGTCTTCTACGGCATCATGTAAAAGGGCGGCGATCGCCTCATGTTCATTTCCTCCTGCTTCGAGTACCAAAGCCGCCACACTTAACAAATGTGCAATGTAAGGAACACCGCCAAGCTTACGAGTTTGGTTTGCATGGAGACGAGTGGCATATATTAATGCTGCTTCAAATCTTTCTGTCAATTTTGTTGTATTCATTATAGCGGTTCGGGAATTGAGTGCAATACAACCTTGGATTGTCGGATGGGATTGACGCCCGTCTTAAATTGAGGGCGGGCAATCCTCTGCCCACCCCACAAAATATTTATTTTATCCGAGTGAGAAGCGCTATAATCCAATACGGTTCAGTTAAGGATAAGGTAGGTTGGGTTGCGCTACGCTTAACCCAGCAAGCGATCGCCTGGTAACAGCAAACAATCGTCGCTGTAAAATTTCATCCAAAGTTGCGTCGGGTATATCGTGATGATCGCGAATATATTTGGTGTGTGTGGGAGCCAGCATCAGGAAGAAATCCCGTCTCTTTGAGCAGCAGCCGTAGTTTTGCGTGATGAAATTTCGTGTCTTTTTTGTTATTTCCCCACATATCAGAAAAGAAGTCTTGCATCAGCGCAATGATGCTGCGGTATTTGACGATGCTGGCAACATAGAAATCATCTAACTTCATCACGCCATCAGCATGTATTTGCTCGATGTTGTCGAGTAATATAGACCGCAGTTCATGAGGCTGTAGGCCTTCTTTGATGCCATATTTTTCCATTATCCTGCGTTTATCGTTCTCCGAACATGAATCATACGACGGTCGAATAAGGTGGCCAAGATTCCGCAGGACTTCTCCGTAGTCGTACAATGTGTTCTGCTTAAAGAAAGACTCTTCATCTTTCGTCAACGTAAAACTCTTGTCAAGTACCAAACCAAAATCGGTCAAATATATCTGCTCGCCGTCGGTGAGGACGTTGTGAAAATGCGCATCGAAGTGGATGATTCCCTTCATCCTCAAAAAGTCAATCGTCGTGCGTAAGTCATCCAGGGGTTTCTGAAGTTTGTTGGGGTTTTCCCGCAGCCATGTTTCCAGAATATGCGGTATATGCTCTATAAACAGAACCAACTCATAGTTGGCGTTCGCTCTATCTACCACATAATTCCCGGCGTTCGCACTATTGCCCCAGTACTCCACATAACCTTTTAGACGCGACCTATCCACATCCGCCCGCCGCCCAGAGAACGGAATAATCCGATAATGGTACATCAGTGGGAAGGTGGTGATCGCCCCCTCCAATACCCAGTTGGTTGTCTTGATATGGGTTACGAGTTCACGGAAGACCCCAAAACCAGTGGAACCGAAGCCGTAATTACAGTAAGTCGGTAGGTCATAGAGGTTTCTGGTGGAGAACAGGTTGTCATATTCGATGTTCGTAACTGGAACACGTTTCACAAATACCTTGGATTGCCCAAGGACGATGGCGTGATTTATCCCCCAACCCGTGCTCGACTCATTCGACTCACTATTGTCAAACAGAGAATGCAATTGTGCATTATCCAACTGAGCGATTTGTGAACTGAGCTTGAAGTATCTCTTCGTTCTAAGTTCTATATGATTCTTAGCCATTTTCCCCCGTCCAGCCATAGCATGAGAAACCACATCAATAGGATACGAGCAGTAGAGCGTGCACATCAAAGCATTGGTTTGACACGGCACCGATTGAGGCAGCATTTGTTGAACCTCTGGAATTAGCACTAGAAGTGGTGTCAACAAATTGGGAAGATGACTACATCGACAAGCTGGATGAGTGTCAACGCCTTGGTATTCCAGAATACTGGATTATAGATTATATGGCTGTCGCTAGCCGCAGTTACCTCGGTAAACCTAAAGTACCAACGGTTTTTGTCTACTTACTTGATGAGAATGGCGTTTACCAATCTACTGCATACCGAGGTCAAGATAGAATTGTCTCGCGTACTTTTCCAGAACTCACGCTGAGTGTCGAGCAGGTTTTGGCAGCATGATAGAGTCATGCAATAATTACAGAGGTATTGGCGCAATTGTCAAAGTATTTCAAGTTCTAGTAGACCTTATAAATGAAAAAGTTTTGCGAAACTTTGTTGAATCATACTCTTCATCCCAACAACAAACTTAATAAATTGCTCTTTCAAAGACTGATTAATTGGAAAACCTTTTTCTCGCATCTCTTTAATGACATCCATCAGCCCCTGTTTCATGCCTGGCTCTTGTTCAATATACCTGGGCAGAGAATTTGCCAATTTTTCAATCAGAGCCGATACTATCAAAATAGTCTCTTCACGGTTGATTTCTGGGTCAATATATCGTTTAACAGCTTGCTCATACTTATCAATGGCATCTATTAAAGCTTTGGATTCATGAAAGTGAACCAATAAATGCTGATTGTCCCTACTAAATTTATTCGATGTATCTTGTTCTCCTGAAGTTTCTGTATCGAAATATGGTTTTTCTTCCATCTTATTCATGTTTTCCTATTATCATGAGACTCACAGTTGATTTGAAAAAAATCAAGAGATACAGTTAATGTATCTCTAAAAATTTTGCTATTTCTATATATTAGAATTAATGGCTAATCATAAATATAATAATTCATAAGTATTCCCAATCTAATCACTCAATTTTGCACTCGTTGTATTATTAAAATGTGTTTTTCATGTTAACCCAATGAACCTCTAGTTAGTTCTCAGTTTCAGTTAAGTAGTTTTACGTAAGAAATATCATTTCTTCAAACACGTTGAGTATAAGTATAAATACTCTCCATAAGCAACGGTAGAAAAGTTGGAAAAGTGGGTTTTGCACTAGATAGAAAAACCCCCGCCTGACAAAATGACAGGGCAGGGAGCATTCGTGATTGTTGTTGCAGCATATGTTATAGTTCTCAGCTCAAACAAAGGAAATTACGCAAGATTTGCTATTTTTTTATAAAACTTAATCTAAAACTTCGACTTAACCAAGGCGGGCGGGAATTTCCCTTGCTCACATGAAAGAAATCTGAAACGCAAGTAACAGAAATTACCGAAGAAGCAAAAGGGGAGTAAGTCACGGCGGAAATATAGAAAAGTTGTTGCCATGGGATAGTCGTACTGAACTGCAACAAGTATACAAACTAAACAGCTTAGTTTCAATTTGATGTACATTCAACCCTTTAGAGCGATCGCTTTAATTCCCAAAATCATAAGGAAATGTCAAATTTATCAAAAAATATGTCATTGCCAATGGCTTTCATTATCTTCAATTTCTTATTCGGCTATTGTCAACAATTCGTGTATGTGGCGATTGGGCAAAGCCCACTGCCAAAGGCGATCGCCCTCTAGTTCCAACTTACCGCTAAAAAAAGAAGCCCTGGTCAAGGTAACCAGGGCTTTGAGAATAGTTCGTATTAACGACAATCTGGACAGAGCTTATTCATGTAAGGTGAGTGAAAACACTTCCCCCCAGACTCCCAGCCACTGTGATAGCAATCAGCACGTTAGTGAAAAATTTACCCAATTCAGCATTTAGTCCCAGTGCTTTATCTTCCTGACCGCCGGTGAAAAACAATGACCAAGCTTGGTTGGCGCTGATGACTTCAAAGTTGTTGAAATCAGGTCTAAACACAACAGGTCCAAGTAGCTCCGCTTTAGGAAAGTCAAAGTCAGTTCTCATTGTCATTTCTCCAAATTTCATTTATATAGATTGATCAATTTCTAAGAATTCAGCTTTGTATTTACAAGCTACTGAGCCACCCAATCAAACCATGTCCGGTAAGAACTTCGAGCGCTATGAGCGAGACAAAGCCAATCATTGCCAAACGCCCATTGAGCTTTTCAGCATACTCAGTGAAGCCAAACTTCTGGGTTTCGTCCACATAAATCTTGGGTTCAATTGCGTAATTGTTCAATCGATTCCCTTCTTCTACTACGTAGCTGCGTGCCGTCATGGTTTTTTTCCTCTCTTTTGTAAACAATAGTAAAGCTTTGTAAAGAAATTTTGCAATACCTTGACAAAGCCGCTTAAGAGTATAAACAGTAATAAAGCTATAGGGAATTCCGTACTTGACTAAAATAAATTGCCTTGCTATAGACTACATATGCCCCTGTTGTTGCCTTTCGATTAGCATCTTTGCCATTGCTGGGTCTCGGTTCAATGCTTGGTAATTGCTATGCTAGTTGATCCCGGAGTCACCCCTAAGCCCTTCGGGCACGCTGCGCGAACGGGGAATTCAAAATTCAAAATTCAAAGTGTGTCCTACGGACACGCTACGCGTTTGCGCAGCTCCTCCGCAGGAGGCACAAAATTAAAGACCCCACAGCCCTAAGCCCTATGCCTTCGCCACGGCTGCGCCGAATGGGAATTCAAAATTATTTTTTGAATTTTGAATTGATAATTTTGAATTTGAGCGGAGCGAGGGTCACCGCTGATCTCTTAGTAGACATCGATTGTTACAAAAGTAATGGAAATTGAACAAGGCTAAAAGCATGACAGAAAAGGTAAGACCGCGTAAGCAATTTGCTCAGCATTGGCTCAAAAGTGAAAAAGCGCTCAACGAAATTATTCAAGCTTCCCAATTACAATCAACTGACTGCGTCCTGGAAATTGGTCCCGGTACAGGTATCCTGACTCGCCGCTTATTACCGTTGGTACAATCTTTGGTAGCGGTGGAAATAGACCGCGACTTGTGTAAGGTATTGACAAAAGAATTCGGACGCAAAGAAAATTTTTTACTTGTGCAAGGAGATTTTCTAGAGCTAGATTTACCATCCTTGCTAGCACCATTTCCAGCTTTTCAAAACCAGAATAAAGTTGTTGCCAATATTCCCTATAACATCACAGGACCAATTCTAGAAAAACTACTCGGTACAATTGCTAACCCAAACCTTGAACCTTATGACTCGATAGTGCTATTGGTACAAAAAGAAGTTGCTCAAAGGCTGGCAGCAAAACCAGGGTCAAAAGCTTTTGGGGCGCTATCAGTACGAGTGCAGTATTTGGCAGACTGCGAGTTGATTTATACTGTACCAGCTGGAGCATTTTACCCACCACCCAAGGTAGACTCAGCAGTCGTGCGCCTCGTGCCACGCCAATTTGAACCACAAGCCACAGACACGCGACGGTTGGAAACTTTGGTGAAGTTGGGATTCGGGGAAAAACGTAAAATGTTACGAAATAATTTGCAATCGGTCGTAGAACGCGATCGCCTGTCACAATTGCTGGAAAAATTAGAGATAAATCCTCAAGCTCGCGCTGAACAACTCAGCGTTAGCCAATGGGTAGCTCTAGCAAATGAGTTCGGAGATTTGTCTTGACGCTTTCATGACTAGCGTGTCTATACAAAAGCCCTGAGAATTTACGTAAGCACTGTAAAATGCGTTCCTACACCCTAATAGCCCCTGCCAAAATCAACTTACACCTGGAAATCATTGGCGATCGCCCTGATGGATATCATGAGTTAGTAATGATACTCCAAAGCATCGACCTAGCTGACGAAATTCATATAGAAGCAAGCGACAATCAAGCCATAAGCGTTCGTTGCCCCCATCCGGAAGTTCCATTAGATAAAAGTAATATTGCATACAAAGCAGCCGAACTGATGGCGGCAGAGTTTCCAGATGTCTTTGCCAGGTATGGCGGTGTCAAGATCACCATAAACAAGCGCATACCTGTTGCGGCTGGGTTAGCTGGGGGTTCGACGAATGCAGCAGCAGTGTTGGTAGGGATAGATTTACTTTGGAAGCTAGGACTCACTCAGTCAGAGTTAGAGGAATTGGGAGCGCAATTAGGTTCAGATGTACCGTTTTGTGTAGCTGGCGGAACGGCGATCGCCACAGGAAGAGGTGAGCAACTTTCTGTGCTTCCCAGTTTAGACAACATATATATAGTATTGGGTAAATATCGTAGCCTTGCAGTGTCTACCCCTTGGGCATACAAAACCTATCGAGAACAGTTTGGTGATTCCTATCTCAAAGATACCAGCAGCTTGTCAGCCCGTGCAGCAGCTATACATTCCGGACCAATAGTAAAAGCTATCCTAAATAAGGACGCAACCGAGATTGCTCAAAAGCTGCATAATGATTTAGAGCGCGTGGTATTACCAGCATACCCACAAGTGTTGCAACTGCGGCAGACATTTGCAAGTGCTGGTGTTTTGGGGACAATGATGTCTGGTTCTGGTCCGAGTATATTTGCAATCTGTGAGTCGCAACAGCAGGCGGAAAAAGTTAAACTTCAAGTGAGGGAGACTCTTGCTGATCAGGATTTAGAATTGTTTGTGGCACGGATGACATCACATGGGATTCAAGTGGCATCATCGATGTAAGGATTAAGATACGAACCGCAAAGACGCAAAGGACAAAGAAGGTTTTATGAGTAACGAGAATGTAAAGCAGCAACCAGATACTCAAGCGCAGGTTCAACCAACTCCATTACGTTGTTTCACTGGGGCGGTGATTTCGGGAGGGCTTGGGTATGCAGGGTACTCTCTGATGATTGCTATAGCCACAACTTTTGCCACTAAACCTATTCATTCAGATAACCCGATGGTGGTGAATATCGGCTCTGCGGTACGTACCTTAGTTGTAGGTGTGACAGCTTTGGGAACTGGGATATTTGGGATAGTGGCGGTTGGGTTGCTGGCGTTAGGGGTGCAGTTGTTAGTGCAGCAGTTCACACAGAAGAGCTGATACGTGAATGCGTGAATTTGAGCAAAGCGAGTATGGTAAGATTGCAACTCAAACAAATTCGAGTTCCACTCCTTTGGGCGGGTGCTGCTGGAAGATATTAGTTGGCAAGAATTTGAGGCAATTCTCAACGAGTTGGGAGAACACCGCAGCAGTCGAGTTGCATATAGGCAAGGCACATTAGAGATTATGGTTCCACTCCCAGAACATGAGAGAGCCAAAGTCATTATTGGAGATTTAGTCAAAATCTTACTAGATGAACTTCACCTCAATTGGGAGTCGTTTGGTTCAACCACCTTTAAGCGCGAGGAAATGACCGCAGGTGTTGAACCAGATGATTGCTTTTATATTGAACGCACCCCAACTATAAGCAAGCTTATAGTTGGGGAAACTTTGCGCTATACAGTCCTAAGACTACATAACGTTTCCGGGAAAGTTGGCGTTCCCAACGACAGGCATACCCGGAGGGGGAGGGGAACTTTGGCGTAGCTACTCATCGGGGTGGGGTTTCCCCGGATTTGTGGGTAATTGAGCGGACATGATATGACTAATGACTGGAATTCTGGTCAACAGTCGATACTCAACTGTCAACAGATCCAGCAGTCAATGACTGCCTTGACGAAAAAAAGTGCAATTTCCGACACGTATCTGCTGATAAGTCTTTATTTTCTTAACATAAGATGAGCAGTTACTTCAATATCTTTGACTTTAAATAACATTTTTTAACTTTGAATTACGTAATGATTAAATAATCGTGATAGTTGAAAGAATTTGATTTAATAACCCAAGTTGCGGGTTATCTGAGTTCGAGCGCTTCGCAGTCTGAGATTAATGCGATCGCCAATGCCAATTTAGCGGTTGCGCAGAGCGCAACCGTCACTCAGAGTTAGTTCCAATGAAGAG
>JAESFT010000485.1_pt1 | contig 23180 bp, 18 predicted proteins | sample 9269451 | NCBI WGS metagenome assembly JAESFT01 (sample SAMN14502557, study PRJNA617106) | algae metagenome | isolation source: Scytonema hyalinum WJT4-NPBG1 and co-occurring heterotrophs from well... | place: USA: Mojave Desert, Joshua Tree National Park, California | collected 2006-05-25
GCAAGACCCGCGACATCGATATCAAGGTCGCCGCCCAGCTGGCGGAATTGTCGATCGACGAATTCAAGGCCCTGAATCCGCAATTCAACCGCCCGGTGATCGTCGGCAGCCCGAGCACCCAGATCCTGCTCCCGCAAAGCAATGCCGAGAAATTCAAGTCCAATCTTGCGAAATGGGGGCGCGCGCTCTCTTCATGGACTGCGCACCGCGTCACCAACGCCCGCGAACGCATCGAAACAATCGCATCGAAATTCGGCACGACTCCGGAAGTCATCCGGGAAGTCAACAATATTCCGCCCAAGATGCGCTTGAAAGAGGGTTCCACGGTGCTGGTGCCGAAGACTGAAACGGCTGCCGGATCCGATATCTCGGCCGAACTTGCCGACAAGGCCATCATCGCCGTCGAGCCGGACCTGCCGGATTCCCGCCGCATCTCGGTCAAGGTAGGCAAGCGGGATACGCTTGCGTCGATTGCCCAGCGCCACCAGGTGAGTGTCCAGCAAATCAAGACCTGGAACAATCTCGACAAGGAAAAGGTCGCGACCGGCCAGCGCCTGCAATTGCATGTGCCTTATAAGGCCGCTTCGAAGGCAGGCAAACGGTATGTCGCAAGCCCGGTGCAAACACGCAAGGTCGCGACGGCTTCCAATAAAGCAACAACAACATCGAAGACAGCGCCAAAGAAATCAGTGGCGAAATCGGACAGCGGCAAGGTAAAGAAGCGGAGCTGAATGCATTGACGGAAAATTTGCCGGAGAGACACGCATCGACAACCCCGGCAAACGATTCCCGTCTCTGCTGCGGCTTAATGGGACGTCCATGCCCTTATTCCCCTGGACGACACCATCACCTATATCCATCCGAGGTTCCGGCGTCCTACACTTCTTCGCTGATTGAATATGTCGATGCCGCCAGCAAACGCCTGGTATAGGGATGGGAAGGATTGGACAACACATCCTCGGTCGCCCCACTCTCCACCACCTTGCCATCCTTCATGACCATCACCCTGTGCGCCATGGCGCGAATCACTGCGAGGTCGTGGCTGATGAAAAGGTAGGCAATGCCGTGCTTTCGCTGCAGTTCCGCCAAGAGCATCAGTACCTGCTTTTGAACCGACACGTCGAGTGATGATGTCGGTTCGTCGAGCAGGATGAGTTCCGGCTTGAGCACGAGCGCCCGCGCAATCGCAATCCGCTGCCGCTGTCCCCCGGAGAACTCGTGCGGATAGCGAGACATCATTTCCGGCGCCAGCCCGACCTCCAGCAGTCCTTGGGCAACCGCGTCCCGCAGCCCGGTCTTGCCGAGTTGCGGCCGATGCAATGCCAGCCCTTCTCCTACAATCTGCTCGATGGTGCGACGGGGCGACAGGGAGGCGAACGGATCCTGGAACACGACCTGCATCCGCGCCCGCAACGGTCTGAGCGCGTCCCGGCTCATGTCGCTCGTCGACTGCCCGGCAAACCCGATACGTCCGTCGACCCTGGCGGGCGAAAGCCGCAGCAAGGCCATGCCGAGCGTCGACTTGCCCGAGCCGGATTCGCCGACGATGCCCAGTGTTTCGTGCGGCCGCAGCTGAAGGTCGACGTTGTCCACGGCAACGAATTCCCTCTTCTTGAACCAGCCTTGCGGGATGGAGAAGGTGCACCGCACATGCTCCCCGCTCAGCAGGGGAGGTGCATCCTGCCTTACGGTATCGATGATGCGTTCGGGATGACTGCCAAGCAGCTTGCGCGTGTAGGCTTCGCGCGGATTGGAAAACAGCTCGGCCGTTTCCGCCGCTTCAATGAGCCGCCCCCGCTCCATCACGCCGACCCGGTCCGCAAAATGCCTCACCAGGTTCAGGTCGTGGGTGATCATCAGCACCGCCATGTTTTCTTCGCGCTGCAACTGGTTCAACAGTTCAAGGATCTGGACCTGGATGGTGACATCCAGGGCGGTGGTGGGCTCATCCGCAATAAGAAGCTTGGGCTTGCACGCCAGCGCCATCGCGATCATTGCGCGCTGCCTCTGTCCGCCCGAGAGCTGGTGAGGATAGGCAAGTGCTCGGCGCGCAGGCTCCGGTATTCCGGTCTTTTCCAGCAATCCGACCGCTCGCTGGGCTGCGGCGCGGCCATTCATGCCTTCATGCAGCATCAGCACTTCCGCGATTTGATTGCCGACGGTAAAGAGCGGATTCAGCGCGGTCATGGGTTCCTGGAAAATCATTGCCATATCCTTGCCACGGACGCCACGCATGGCCGCTTCGGATTTCTTCAGGATGTCCTGGCCTTCGAAGAGAATCTGCCCTTCGTATTGCGCATCCTGGCTCAGTCGCATCATCGACAGAGACGTGACCGTCTTGCCGGACCCCGACTCGCCCACCAAAGCGAATTTCTCACCCGGCGCAATGGAGAAACTGACATCATCGACCACTGTCGCCGCGCCGAAGCGCACGCGCAGATGACAAACGTCCAGCAGGCTCATGCTTTCCTCCTGACGTCGAGTGCGTTGCGCAATGCATCGCCGATATTGGTGAGCAAGAGAAGGGTCATGGTCAGCACGACGAAGGTCGAAACGGCAATCCACCAGGCGTCAAGGTTGTTTTTTCCTTGTGCCAGCAACTCGCCAAGGCTGGGCGTGGTCGGCGGGACACCAAGCCCGAGAAAATCGAGGCTGGTCAGGGCAAGGATTGCTCCGCTCATGCGGAACGGCAAGAAGGTCACGACCGGCGTCAGGCTGTTGGGCAGCACATGGCGCCAGATGATCTGGCCGTTCGACAGGCCAAGCGCCCGTGCAGCCTGCACATATTCGAGATTCCGGTTGCGCAGGAAATCGGCGCGCACATAATCGGAAAGCCCCATCCATCCAAACAGCGACAGCAGGATCAGCAGCAGGCCGATGCTCGGCTCGAAAATGGATGCAAAAATGATCAGCAGATACAGCTCCGGCATGGAGCCCCAGATTTCCATGAAGCGCTGGAAAAACAGGTCGGTTCTGCCTGCGAAATATCCCTGGATGGCACCGGTGACCAGGCCGAGTATGACGCCGGTGATGGTCAGCGCCATGCCGAACAGGACCGAAACCCGGAAGCCATACAGCAGCCGTGCGACGACGTCGCGGCCGCGGTCATCGGTGCCCAGCCAATTATCCGCAGACGGCGGCGCCGGGTTCGGTGATTTGGAAAAATAATTCAGCGTGTCATAGCGGTAGGGAATCAGCGGATAGATGGCCCAGTTGCCGTCCTTGCGGAACTGGTCGCGTATGAACGGGTCGAGGTAGTCGGCCTGGGTATCGAAGTCGCCGCCGAACACCTTTTCAGAATAGGTTTTCACGATCGGGAAGACCAGCTGTCCGTTGTAGCGCGCCACCAGCGGCTTGTCGTTCGCCAGCAGCTCCGCGAAGAGACTGATGACGAAGAGCGTCGTGAAGATCAGCAGGCTCCAGTAGCCACGACGGTTCTGCCGGAAACGCAGCCAAATGCGCCGCCCCGGAGAAAGTGAAGGTGCGGTGCCGCTCATCGGGCGAGACTTTCGAATTGGACGCGGGGATCGGCCCAGACATAACACAGGTCGCCCAGCAGCTTGACCACCAGGCCGATCAGGGTGAAGAGATAAAGGGTGCCCATTACCACCGGATAGTCCCGGCGAACGACCGATTCATAGGACAGCAATCCAAGGCCGTCGAGCGAAAACAGCGTCTCGATCAGCAGGCTGCCGGCGAAGAATGCACCGATGAATGCAGCCGGAAACCCGGTCACCAGCGGAATCAGCGCATTGCGAAACACATGCTTGTACAGCACGGTTCTTTCGCTCAGGCCCTTCGCCCGCGCGGTCAGAACATACTGCTTGCGGATCTCTTCCAGAAAGGTATTTTTAGTCAGCATCGTCATCACCGCGAAGGCACTCGCCACCGAGGCCGTTACCGGCAGCGTGATATGCCAGAGATAGTCGACCACCTTCCCGAACAGGGACAGGCTTTCCCAATCGTCGGAGGTGAGTCCGCGCAACGGGAACCACTGGAGGAAACTGCCGCCCCCGAACAGTACCAGGAGGAACACGCCGAGAACGAAGCCTGGAATGGAGTAGCCGATCAATACCAGCATGCTGGTCGTGACATCGAAGCGGCTGCCTTCACGTACCGCCTTCGCGATGCCGAGCGGCACGGAAATGAAATAGGTAAGAAAGAAGGTCCACAATCCGAGACTGATCGAAACCGGCAGCTTGGATACGACCAGTGCCCATACATCCTTGTGGTGATAAAAGCTTTGCCCGAGATCGAAGGTGGCGAAGCCCTTGAGCATCTGCCAGAAGCGCTCGGCGGGCGGCTTGTCGAATCCATAGAGCGCCTGGATTTCCTTGACGCGGTCCGCATCAATGCCCTGCCTGCCGCGGTATTCGGAGGCCAGCCTGCCGGGCCCCTCGCCGGTGCCCGCCTGCCCTTTCAGTTCCAGCAAAGCCAGTTCCACCGGACCGCCCGGCACGAACTGGATGACGACGAAGGTGATCAGTATGACGCCCAGCAGCGTCGGCAGCATCAGCAGAATCCGCTTGCCTATGTAGGCCCAAATGTTCATCCGGCACTCCTCATTTCGGCGCTTTTACCCACCAGGTGGAGATGATGTACGGGACCGCCTGATAATAAGGCGGCGGCTCCTCGGGCATACCGAAACGGGTCCGGTATGCGACACGATGCGTGGTCGAATACCATTGCGGCACCACGATATGCTTGTGCAGCAGCACCCGGTCAAGCGCCCTGGTGGCGTTGACGAGATCCTTGCGGCTTTTCGCCACGACAATCTTTTCTAGCAGATAATCCACCGCAGGATCCTTCAGCCCCCAGTAATTGCTGGTGCCTTTTACATCGGCCGCTTCCGAACCGAAAATGTCGTAGAAATCCTTGCCGGGACTTTCCACGGCCGGAAAACGGATGACCGTCATGTCGAAATCAAATTCCTCCAGCCGCTTCTGCAGCAAGGCGAAATCGGCGACGCGCTCCCTGACCTGGATGCCGAGTTTTTCCAATGCACGGACGTAGACGGCGATAATGCGGCCGGAAGGTCCCGGGTCTTCAAGTATCTCGAACGTGAACGGCTCACCTTTTTGATTTCGCAACGCGCCATCGCGGTAGGTCCACCCTGCCTCGGCAAGCAACGCCTGCGCCTTGCGCAGATTGTCACGCAACGACGCCGGCGCGTCAGTGGTGGGCGGCTCAGGCGCCTCACCGAAAACCGCCGGGTCCAGCTTGTCTCGGATCGGTTCCAGCAGGGCCAGCTCTTCAGGGGAAGGCTTTCCGTCGGCGCCGAGGTCGCTGTTATTGAAGAAGCTCTTGGTACGCGTGTACTGGTTGTAAAACAGCTGCCGCTTCATCCATTCGAAGTCGAATGCCAGGCCGAGCGCCTTGCGCACCCGCGGATCGGTAAACTGCGGCCGCCGCAAATTCATCACGAAGCCTTGCATTCCTTCCGCATTGGAGTGTTTCAGTTCCTGCTTGATGATTTCACCGTTGCGGAACTTCGGGCCGTTGTAGCTGCGTGCCCAGTTCTTCGCGCTGTATTCGACCACGATGTCGAACTCGCCCGACTTGAACGCTTCCAGGCGCGCCACGTCATCCTTGTAGAAGCGATAATTGATGCGCCCGAAATTGAACATGCCGCGCCGGACCGGCAGATCGGCGCCCCAGTAATCGGGATTGCGCTTGTAACTGATGCTGCGGCCTACGTCGTAGCGATCGATGCGGTAAGGGCCGCTCGAAATCGGCTCCACCAGCTGGATATTGTCAAACGATGTGCCGGCCGCCCATTTGCGCGAGAACACCGGCACGCCGCCAACGATCAGGGGCAGTTCCGGATTATCGTTCTTGAACTCGAAGCGGATGGTGCGGTTATCCACCACGACGGCGCGCTTCACGTCGGAATACAGCGACTTGAATCCCGGCGCGCCCTTCGTCACCAGCGAATCAAACGAGTGCTTGACGTCCGCCGCCTCGACCGGGTCGCCGTTGTTGAAGCGGGCTTTCGGGTTCAGCCGGAAGGTCATCGACAGTCCGTCGGGGGCCAGCGTCATGTCTTCCGCCAGCAGGCCGTACATCGATGCGATCTCATCGGCGGCGCCAGTGGTAAGGGTCTCGAACATCAGGTCCAGCCCTGCGGCCGCCACGCCCTTCATCGAGAAGGGATTGAACTTGTCGAAGCTGGTTCGCCGGTCAGGGTTGGCAAGGAATAATTCGCCGCCCTTGGGCGCGTCGGGATTGACATAGCTGAAGTGGGTAAATCCCTGGGGATATTTCGGCTTGTCGTAGCGGGAAAACGCGTAAGCGCCGAATGCGCTGCCGGCATGGGCAAGAAATCCGGCCAGCAGGAGTGAGGAAATGAATTTATGCATCTGCCTGTTAAGTTGATCCGTCGACGGAACATCGGGGCACTGCAGGATACACAGCCAATTGAACCGCGTCATTTTACTAAAGGAATCCTGCAAGATGCATATTCATGCCTGCATGAAGGTCACCAAGCTTCGCCGCGCTTTCGCCTTGTTTCTATCATGAAATATTCGACCCGCTTTTGACTTCCGGCATAGATGCTGAATTCCGGCAAAAGTTGCCCGCAGTTGCCCTAAGTTCGCCGACACCCTACAATCTTGGCCAGTTTGAAAATATCGCTCGCTCCCCACGCCGTCCGGCATAGTGTTTAAAGCACCCTGGAATAGACCACGCGGTTCTAACGCTGCCGACGAGCGCCGACCAATCCTCTGGAGTCATCATGGCATTCCTGCAAGGCAAAAAAATTCTGATTACCGGCTTATTGTCGAACCGTTCCATCGCCTACGGCATTGCACAAGCGTGCAAACGCGAAGGCGCAGAACTGGCCTTTACCTATGTAGGCGAACGGTTCAAGGACCGCATCAGCGAATTCGCCAAGGAGTTTGATAGCGACCTGGTATTCGACTGCGATGTCGGCAGCGACGAACAGATCGCCGCCGTATTTTCCGAGCTGGGCAAATCATGGAGCCAGTTGGATGGGTTGGTCCATGCGATCGGCTTTGCGCCGCGCGAAGCCATTGCCGGCGACTTTCTCGACGGATTGTCCCGCGAAGGATTCAAGGTGGCGCATGATATCTCCGCCTACAGTTTTCCCGCCATGGCGAAGGCCGCATTGCCGTTGCTGCGTCCAAATTCGGCATTGCTGACCTTGACCTATCTCGGCGCCGTGCGCGTCCTGCCCAACTACAACACCATGGGTTTGGCTAAGGCGTCGCTCGAAGCCAGCGTTCGTTATCTTGCCGAATCCCTTGGTCCGAAAGGCGTGCGGGTGAACGGCATTTCCGCCGGTCCGATCAAGACGCTTGCAGCGAGCGGCATCAAGGACTTTGGCAAGATCCTGAATTTCGTCAAGGCAAACGCGCCGCTGCGCCGCAATGTCACGCAGGAGGATGTCGGCAATGCCGCCGCATTCCTGTTATCCGATCTGGCGGGCGGAATCACTGGCGAGATCACTTATGTGGATGGCGGCTTCTCGCACATCGTCGGTGGCATGACAGCCGACACGGAGTAAACCGTTCCGGGTGGTTCTTGCCGCAAGGAACCACCCTTCTCCGCCTATTGAAAGTCTGAATTAATCGTGACACCGTGTTCGATTAGTCTGTATAATCGTGGTCTGTGCTTAAAGCAAAACCTTGACGCAAGACAGCACACTCGCAGCATCGCGAACCCTCAGCAATAACGACAAAGCCTCCCCGCCTTTTGGTGTTGATTTTTTAAAACACCCTCCCGGCGCAAAGCTTTTGTGCCGAAATCTCTCAGATTATTTTCTCAGCTGTTTCGTTGGTTGGCGTTGCATTTTTACGTACGTACGTTTCTCAATGAGAGAACGCGCGTCGTTGATTCTACGGAAGAACACAATGACATTTGAAGCACTAGGCTTACACACGTCCATTCTCAAAGCACTTACCGAAGCTGGCTACACCGCTCCAACCACGGTTCAGTCGCAGGCGATTCCCGCCGCGCTGCAAGGCCGTGATCTGCTGGTTTCATCACAAACCGGCTCAGGCAAAACTGCGGCGTTCATGCTGCCCGCCCTGCACAAATTTGCATCCGCCGAGCAGCAGGCAGGCGGCAGAACATCCAATCAGGAACGCCAGGGTGCACGTGCCCGCGGCGAGCGTCCCCGTTTCCAGCCGGCGCAGCCGAAGATGCTGGTCCTGACGCCGACGCGCGAATTGGCGCTGCAGGTAACTACCGCAACCGACAAATACGGCTCCCAGCTGCGCCGCGTACGCGCAGTCTCGATCCTCGGCGGCATGCCTTACCCGAAACAGATGCAATTGCTGGCGAAAAATCCGGAGATTCTGGTCGCTACGCCAGGCCGCCTGATCGACCACATGGAGTCGGGGAAGATCAACTTTGACCAGCTGGAAACGCTGGTACTGGACGAAGCGGATCGGATGCTCGACATGGGCTTTATCGATGATATTGAGAAGATCGTTGCCGCAACCCCGGAAAACCGCCAAACCATGCTGTTTTCGGCCACACTCGATGGCGTCGTCGGCAACATGGCCAAGCGCATCACCCGCGATCCGCTGGTGATCCAGATCGCCGGCTCGGCGAGCAAGCATGAGAACATCGAACAGCGCGTGCACTTCGTTGACGATCTGTCGCACAAGAACCGTATCCTCGACCACCTGCTGCGCGATGCATCGATGGACCAGGCTGTGGTATTCACCGCCACCAAACGCGACGCCGACACCATCGCCGACCGCCTGAACATCGCCGGTTTTGCTGCGGCGGCACTGCACGGCGATATGCATCAGGGTGCCCGCAACCGCACCTTGGACGCGCTCCGCCGTGGCCAGGTCCGGGTTCTGGTCGCGACGGATGTGGCCGCGCGCGGCATCGATGTGCCAGGCATCACCCACGTATTCAATTACGATCTGCCGAAATTCCCGGAAGATTATGTGCACCGCATTGGTCGTACCGGCCGCGCGGGCCGTAACGGCCTGGCGATTTCGCTGGCAAATCATGCGGAAAACATGAACGTCAAGCGGATTGAGCGCTTTACCAAGCAATTGATCCCGGTAAATATCATCGAAGGTTTCGAACCGAAGAAAACAGCATCGGCGCCGCGCTCGTCGGCCCGCAAGCCGGGCGGCTGGAAACCGGGCGATAACCGCGGCAATGCAGCCAAGCCGGGCCAGCGCACGTTCAGCAAGCCCGGCGCTCCGCGCAAGGAAGGCGGTTATGGAAAGAGCACGCGCTCGGATGACGGTTATGGTGCCCGCCGTTCTTACGGCGATCGCTGATCTCGCGCCATACACGCGCTCTGCGTGAGAAACAAATAAAAAACGACCGCTTCGGCGGTCGTTTTTTATTGGCCTGCAGATTCCGGCACTTTCAATGTTTGCGCTGCTTTTATAAATCTTCTACATCGCACAGGTACGGAAGCCGGCAAACATATCGTCGCGTTCCGGCAGAAGAAAATACCGGAATTTTGACGAGCGCATGCGCAACCTTGTCATGAACGACGCACCGCGCAGCACCTGGTGCGAACCAAAATACGGCGCCGAATACTCGCGCCAGGGTCCCGGCACGAATCCGGGATACGGTTCGAACGGCGAACAGGTCCACTCCCATAGATCACCCCAGCGCAAAGCCGGATGCGCGGAAAGGGCAGCAAATTCCCACTCCGCCTCGGTCGGCAAGCGCCGCCCTGCCCACATGCAGTAAGCCTGTGCCTCGTACAAACTGACATGACGCACCGGCTCGTTCGCCGCCAGGGCGGCCGGCATGCCGAACCGTTCGCAACGCCAGCGCTTCCCGTCACGGACCCAACCCCGCGGGGCGGACCGATCCTGACTCATCAGCCACGACCTTCCGGCCAGTGTCCAGAATTGCGGATTCTCGTAGCCGCTGTCGTCAATGAAATCAGTATATTGCGCGTTCGACACCAAGGTGGAATCCATCTCGAACGCTGGCACATAACAAGCATGCGCCGGCTGTTCATTGTCGAACGAGAACCCGGTTCCTTCCCGGCTTCCCAACTCGATAGTTCCGCCTGGAAAACGAATTTCTCCTTGCGCCCACGAAGGAATCGCGCGCCCGGCGATGTCCGCCGGCAGACCGGCACCCAGTACCTGCAACATCGCTGCCAGTCTCTCGCCGCAATAATCTTCATACGCCAGCGCGAGCCGATACGGATACAGCGCCTCATCGTTATTCAGCGAGCGGCCGAGCTTGTCGAGTACGCGGTCCAGCACTTCATGGCAATAGGTCTTTAATGCGCCGACGCTCGGCAGATCCAAGGTCCAGCGCTCGCGGTGCGGCACGGTATTCGCGTCGAACCAATCGTCGCCCTTGGTTAGCATCGAGCTGCGTGCCGCCGCCATCGGCGCACTGGAGCCGGACTCCCTAAGGACATACCATTCGGCGAACCAGCCTATGCGCCCGAATTCCCACAAGGGCGGATTCAAAATAGGCAGAACAGGAATGCGTGCGGCGACGTCGAGGCCTTCCTGGACAAAGCTGTCCAGCAACGCCAGCGTATGGTGCCGGGCGTCCTGCAAAGCACCTGCCAATTCGCTGGCGGTAGCGGTTCGAAAAGAAAAATTCATTGATGAGGCCGGAACATGGAAAGAAAGAAATCTTGGCTTTATTATCGGCTTCGCATCGCCGAAAGCCAATAACGGAAACCCGCAGCAGGTGCTGCCCTCACCTTAGGAGAATCGCCATGAGCATCCGGATCAGAGCAGCGGAAATTGCCGACACCGCCCGCATCGCTACGTTGTTCAACGACTATCGTCAGTTCTATGGCCAGGCATCGGATCCCGCCCTTGCCACCATTTTCATTGCCGAGCGACTCGCGGGCGGTGAATCCGTCATCCTTCTGGCAGAAGACGATAATGGAGACGCTCTTGGTTTCACCCAGCTTTACCCCTCCTTTTCATCAGTAAGCGCCTGCAGGATATGGATATTGAATGACCTGTTCGTTGCGCCTTCAGCACGCGGACGAGGTATCGGAAACGCCTTGCTCGACGCAGCGAAATTCCATGCCTCCACTTCCGGAGCCAAGCGCCTGGATCTGTCCACGGCTCGTAGCAATCCTGCACGACGCCTGTATGAAGCAAAGGGATATATGAGGGACGATGAGTTTATCCACTACACCCTGATGATTGATTGATGCACTCAGCACCATATTGCGCCGTCGAAAATTTTTACATTTATTGCAAAATCACAAAAGGAGTGCCTGTACATCCTTGATTTAAAAAGTCTTTTTTCTGGGCACATGTCTTGCTAAGAGGAATCGTCGTATGACTAACCAACTCAAAGGAAAATCATGTCCCTGCTCAAAAGACTTTCCATAATGGCTGCTTTTGCGACAGCAAGCATGTGCGCCAGCTTTACTCAAGCCGCTCCAACTGTCTTCTTTGGTGAAAACCTCAATCCGGGCGGCAATGTGTTCGGTGACCCGGTAGCAGCCCGCAATCTGTTCCTGTCGAATTTGTCCGGTGGTGTCGGCAATCAGACATTCGAAACATTCGCTGCCGGTACAGCATCACCGCTTGCCCTCAGCTTCCCAGGCTCGACTGGCAGTATTACCGCGACATTGAACGGAAACGGCCAGGTGATGGATTTTCCTGGCGCTGGCCGCTTCAATACCACTGCCGGCGGATCTAAATACTGGGAGATGTCGGGCAGCTTCAGCATCGATTTCAGTGATCCGATCGCCGCTTTCGGTTTCTACGGCACCGACATCGGCGACTTCAACGGCCAGGTCACCCTGCAACTTGCTGGTGGCGGCACCACCGCCCTGACCGTCAACAATACTATCAACGCAAATAATGGTTCACTCCTGTTTTTCGGCTTCATCGATCCGACACAGACCTATACGAAGATCACCTTCGGTAACAGCGCGGCCGGCACCGATTTCTTCGGCTTCGACGACATGGTGATCGGCGATCTCCAGCAAGTCCGTCAAGTGCCGATCCCAGGCACTGTTGCCCTTCTGGGCTTGGGACTTGCCGGCCTGTTCGCTGCACGCCGCCGCAAGCAGTAATCTTTGCGCCAGTAGGAACCCCGCTGAGGCGGGGTTTTTTATTTTCCCGTCGTGCACACCTGTTGTCAGGATCTGGCCAACCGGATTCCGGTAAATTGCCAGCAGGCGCCAGTCGGAAAAAAGTTGCGGTAGGTAACCCGTGTATGCCGGGCGGGCGTAGCGCATGATGACCCACGCAGTACGTACTGATTCGCCATGAATTTTCCGTTATATTCACCGATAGCACCCTCTGCGGGCGAATACCCCGGATAAGGCGCATAGCTGCTGGATGTCCATTGCCATGCAGCGCCATACAACTGGCATAACCCGTCCACGGCAGGCGCGGCAACAGGATGGAGGCGGTAAGCGTTTATCGATCCGGCTACCTCACCCATCGTCGCTGCGGCACGTTCCCATTCCGCCTCGGTCGGCAGCCGTGCACCAGCCCAGCGGGCATACGCGTCGGCTTCGAAATAAGACAGGTGGACGGCAGGACGCGCAGCGTCCAGTGGCTGCAGTCCATACAAGGTAAATTCCTGCCACTCTGAATCGGTATTCCGCCAATAGAAAGGATGCGCAAGCTGATTGTTGCGTACCCAGTCCCAACCCTCGGACAGCCACAGCGAGGAGTCAGCGTAACCGCCGGCTTCGATGAACGCTAGATATTCCCCGTTACTGACCAGGCGCGACGCCAGCGAGAACGATTCCGTAAACACGCGATGGCGTGGCGTTTCATTGTCGAAGCAAAAGCCGCCGCCGGAATGACCAATCTCCGTAATACCGGCTTCGAAGTCCTGCCACGACAGGGATGATGCCGCGGCGGACGGTGCTTCAAGGGAGGCGTTGCGGTAAGCCGGATAAAGCGGATTTATGGACAGCATGTGCTTGACGTCGGTCAGCATCAATTCCTGGTGCTGCTTTTCATGCTGCAACCCAAGCTCGGTCAACGCCGCCACCTCACCGGCGGGCTTACCCTTGGAGAGAAGCCGGACAATCCGCTCGTCCACGTTGCGCCGATAGGCAAGCACTTCCTGCATGGATGGCCGGGTCACCAGTCCGCGCTGCGGGCGCGGATGTTTCTCTCCAATTCCGTTGTAATAGGAGTTGAAGAGCACGCGAAATGCCGGATGGTGAGGCTGAAAATCCGACTCGAAACGTTCGAGGATGAAGGTTTCGAAGAACCAGGTGGTATGCGCCATATGCCACTTGATGGGACTGGCATCCGGCATCGACTGTACACAGCAGTCCTCGTCCGACAGCGGCTCGGCCAAGGACAGGGTGTGCCGGCGCACTTCACCGAAATCGGCGAGCAGGTTGTCAGGCGTATGATTCATTTTTCCCTTCCCGATGCGTCACACTGCGCGCGCATGGCATACCAGGAACCAGCCGCGTTCATCCGTCCAGGTGCGCGTTGTCCCGAACCCTGCCCTTTCCAGCAGCCGCAGGAAATTGTCAGCGGTGTACTTGTAAGAACACTCGGTATGGATGCGTTCGCCTTCGTTGAATCGGCGCCGGCCCTCAGGCCAGCGGACCTCGACGTCGCGGCATGCCTCAAGATGCATTTCGATGCGGCTTTCGTGTTGATTGAAGAATGCGCGATGGCGCCAGTCGCGCGGATCAAAATCGGCGCCGAGCAGCGTATTCAGATGCAACAACAGATTCAGGTTAAACGCGCTGGTCACGCCGAGCGCGTCGTCATATGCCGCATCGAGCGTGGCCATGTCCTTCACCAGGTCAACGCCGATCAGCAGGCCGCCGTCGCTGCGACATGCTTCTCTGATCCGCGCAAGGAAGGTGGCCGCTTCATCCGGATTGAAGTTGCCGATTGACGACCCGGGATAGAAAAAGAGGCGTTTTTCCTTCCGTACGGCCTGCGGTAAATCCAGCGATAACGAAAAATCCATACCGATACCCGTCATCTTGATATGCGGATAGCGTTGGCGAAGGGTAGTGACGGCATCGCGGAGAAAGTCGACCGAAATGTCCACGGGGACGTATTCAACCGGCTGCAGCGCTGAAAACAAGCGCGCCGCCTTGTCGCAATTCCCGGCGCCAAGATCGATCAACGTGCTGCCGCGGCCGATGGACCGCGCTATGTCGGATAAGCAATTGTCAAAAATCGCCGCTTCGGTACGGGTCGGGTAGTACTCCGGCAGCTTGCAAATCGCCTCGAACAGTGTCGAACCAAGCGCGTCATAGAGATATTTGGGCGACGTATGGGCATGTTGCGCAAGCAAACCTTCGCTCAGTTCGGCACGAATGGCGTCCGCGTCCGGGAAGTAAAGCTGAATAAAGCCGTTATGCAATTTCTGCGTTCCGGTTGTTGTCGCGCTCCAGGCTTGCCTGATCCCTGCGGACGGTGGTTGGAAGGGATTTTCGTTATGATAGCCAGTGATCGATGCATTCAATTGATGCAACACAAGTATTACCACCCAAGGAGTGAATTACTACGGTTTGCCTTGGACAAATTACATTCCTTTTCTATACGCTGCCAATATTACCCCAAACTCCCAACTAAGGCTCCACGCCAAAGGTCAAGCACATGCTGGAATTACGGCACCTGAGCAAGTCGTATGCGAACGGACGACAAGTATTGCACAACCTGTCTTATACATTCCATGCCGGCGAGTACGTCGCAATCATGGGTGATTCCGGTGTCGGCAAATCAACGCTGCTGAACCTGATTGCCGGACTGGATACGCCCGACAGCGGCGATATCGTGGTCGACGGCACGCCGATGGCATCGCTCGATGACGACGCGGCCACCCGGATGCGACGGGAAAAGTTCGGCTTCATTTTCCAGGCGTTCCATGTGCTGCCGCATCTGACGCTGGAACAGAATGTCGCTCTGCCTCTGCTCCTGAACCGCAGCCCCATGAAACGCGCCGTGCAGATGCTTGATGCCGTCGGACTGGGCGGCAGGCGCCGGGACTTTCCCCGCCAGTTGTCCGGCGGAGAGCTGCAACGGGTAGCGATCGCGCGTGCGCTCGTACACCGACCCAGGCTGATTCTCGCCGATGAACCGACCGGCAATCTCGATCCGGATACCGCGCACGAGGTGCTGACGCTGCTGCGCAGCGAGATCAAGGCGAATGGCGCGTCCTGCCTGATCGTGACGCACTCGCATGCCGCCGCCGCTACCGCTGACCGGGTTTTGTCCCTGACCAAGTCCGGACTGCATGCAGCAACCGCAAAGGCTGCATGAACGGCGACATCCTTCCCGGCTGGCGCATCAGCAACTGGCTGCTCGGCGGCGAATGGCGCGCGCACCCAGTCCGCGCCTTGGTGGCGATCGCCGCCATTGCGCTCGGCATCGCCCTGGGATTCGCCATTCATCTGATCAACGCCGCCGCGTTCAACGAGTTCTCCGCGGCCGTGAAGAGCCTGTCCGGGCAGGCGGACCTGCAGGTACGCGGCGCGGCCCCCTATTTCGATGAAGCGCTGTTTCCCCGCCTGGCGCAACGGAAGGAAATAGCGTTGGCGAGTCCGGTGCTTGAAGTGGATGCGGCGGTGCCGGGCCAGAACCAGGCATTGAAGTTGGTCGGGATCGATGTTTTCCGGGCTGCGGCGATCGCCCCCGCTTTGACCGGCGTGCCGGACGAAGACCGGGTATTCGATACGCTTGCCGACGATGCTGTCTTTCTGTCTCCCGCCGCCATGGAGTGGTTGAAGCTGAAAACCGGCGACACACTCAATCTGCAGTCCGGCACGGGCACGGTGTCCCTGCGCGTGGCCGGCGGCATCGTGCGGGCGCAGGCCGGCCAGCGGATTGCAGTCATGGATATCGGCGCATTGCAATGGCGGTTCGACCGCCTCGGCCGTCTTTCCCGTGTCGATCTGCGGCTGACGGAAGGCGTCGACCGCGCCGCATTCAAGAACACGCTGACGCGGGAATTGGGCGGCGGCTTCGCGGTCACGGAAACGAGCGATCAGGAGGCGCGGACCGCCAGCATGTCGCGCGCTTATCGCGTAAATCTCAATGTGCTGGCGCTGGTTGCCTTGTTCACCGGCGCCTTCCTGGTCTTTTCGACGCAGGCGCTGTCGGTGATCCGACGCCGCAGCCAGCTTGCCCTGCTGCGCGTGGTCGGCCTCGGCCGCCGCGCCTTGCTGACCCAGATCCTCCTGGAAGGCGCGGTGCTCGGCGTGATCGGCTCGCTGCTCGGCCTGGCGCTGGGCTATGCGATTGCGGCAACGGCGCTGCATTTTTTCGGCGGCGACCTGGGCGGCGGATACTTCCCCGGCGTGCGGCCGTCGGTACGGTTCACGCCGGTGGCAGCGGGCTTGTTCTTCGTTCTCGGCATCGCAGTCGCATTGCTTGGCTGCGCCAGCCCGGCATGGGAAGCGGCGCGTGCCAAGCCGGCACAGGCACTCAAGTCGGGCAGCGAAGATGTGATGCTGTCGCGTCTTTCCTCGCCCTGGCCTGCAATCACCTGCCTGGCCGCAGGAGCGTTGCTGACCCAAATGCCGCCGGTATTTTCGTTGCCGATATTTGGTTACCTGGCAGTCATGCTGCTGCTGATCGGCGGCATTGCCTTGATGCCCCGGCTGGCCGCCCTCGTCTTCGCAGCGCTATCGGGCGTGGCGCAGCGTGGGTCGAATGTAGTCGCGACCCTGGCGCTGGCCCGGCTGGCGAACGCACCTAATCAGGCATCGATCGCACTGGGCGGGGTGCTGTCGAGTTTCAGCCTGATGGTCGCAATGGCGATCATGGTGGCCAGCTTTCGCGTGTCGGTCGATGACTGGCTTTCGCAGGTGCTGTCGGCGGATTTGTACGTACAGTCCGCGACCAGCGGCAGCACCGGCGCCCTGAATAGCACCGAACAGCAGGCAATAGAACGCACGCCGGGCATTGCCCGCGTGGATTTCCTGCGCATCCAGCAGCTGACGCTCGATCCTGCACGGCCGAGCGTGGCGCTGATCGCGCGCACGATCGATGTGCTGAATCCCGATCGCACCCTGCCGATCATGGGCGAACCCATGACGACATCGCTGGCGCCGTCCGCGATGCCGGTGTGGGTATCGGAGGCCATGGTCGACCTGTACGGTTACACCGTCGGCCGCGAGGTGACGCTTCCGCTGGGAGGCCGGGAGCATACCTTCACCGTGGCCGGCATCTGGCGCGACTATGCACGGCAATCCGGAGCGATACAGATGCGGCTGACGGACTACCAAAAACTCACCGGGGACACCGACATCAACGACGCCGGCTTGTGGCTGCAACCAGGCGTAAGCCCCGAGAAGGCGATCGCCGCGCTGAAGCAACTACCGTTTGCGGGCGCACTGAAATTTTCCGAGCCGGGCGAGATCCGTGCGATCAGCCTGAAAATTTTCGACCGCAGCTTCGCGGTGACTTACCTGCTTGAACTGGTGGCGATCGTCATCGGCCTGTTCGGCGTGGCGGCGACCTTCTCCGCACAGACACTGGCCCGTGCCAAGGAATTCGGCATGCTGCGCCATGTCGGCGTCACCCGGCGGCAGATCCTGGCGGTACTGGCGTCGGAAGGCTGCCTGCTGACTGCGCTGGGAATCATCGTCGGCTTCGTGCTCGGGTGGAGCATCAGCCTGATCCTGGTATTTGTGGTGAATCCGCAATCTTTCCATTGGACCATGCAGCTGCACATGCCATGGGCGGGTCTGATTGCAGTCGCGGCGGTGCTGCTGGCGGCGGCGGGCGCCACGGCGCTGGCGTCCGGACGCTATGCGGTATCCGGAGATGCGGTACGTGCGGTGAGAGAGGATTGGTAATGCATATAGTGAAATCATGCCGGCTGGCGGCGCTGATCATGTTGCTGTCGGCCTGGGCGATTGCCGCCCCGCCGCAGCTGTCGCCGGTCGTTCCCGGCCAACCGCTCTCCTTCCCGCAGGACTTCGGCGCCCATCCCGACTTCCGCACCGAATGGTGGTATGTCACCGGATGGCTGGAAACGCCGGACAGAAAGCCTCTCGGCTTCCAGGTCACGTTCTTCCGCTCCGCGACGGACCACGATGCAGCCAACCCGAGCAGCTTCGCCCCCAAGCAACTCATCATCGCCCATGCGGCGCTGTCCGATCCCGCCGTCGGCAAGCTGCAGCATGACCAGAAAAGCGCCCGCGAAGGATTCGGGCTCGCCTATGCAAAACAAGGTGATACCGATGTCAGGCTCGACGACTGGCGCTTTGTCCGTTCAGCCGACGGAAAGTACCGTGCCGAGATCAGGGCGCGCGAATTCACTTTCGACCTGACTCTGGCGCCGTCACAGCCTGTCATGCTGCAGGGACAGAACGGCTTTTCCCGCAAGGGGCCGCAAGCGCAGCAGGCAAGCTATTACTACAGCGAGCCGCAGTTGCAGGTCGCCGGCACCGTCGTCCGCGAGGGCAAGGCGGTGAACGTCAGCGGAACGGCATGGCTCGATCATGAATGGTCCACCAGCGTGCTCGATCCAGAGGCATCAGGCTGGGACTGGATCGGCGTCAATCTTGACGACGGCTCCGCCCTGATGGCCTTCCAGATACGCAGCAAGACCGGCGAAAAACTCTGGGCGCATGCCGCTATGCGCAGCCGCTCGGGACAGATCACCCACTTTGCCCCGGAACAGGTTACCTTCACGCCGCTGCGCCGCTGGCAGTCGCCGCGTACCAATGCCTCCTACCCTGTCGCCATGAAAATCGATACAGGCGCCCTGACCTGGGAGCTGGCGCCGCTGCAGGACGACCAGGAACTGGATTCGCGCCTGTCCACCGGCGCGGTCTACTGGGAAGGCACGGTGACCGTCTCACGGGACGGCAAACCGGCAGGCCGCGGATATCTCGAACTGACCGGCTATGTGAAGCCGATGAAATTATGACAACGACCTCTTCCCGGCAGACGGAGAAAGGCAGTCTCGCCGTGCTCAGGCGCCTGCTGCCCTTTCTCCTGCCCTACAAGCGCCAGTTTTTACTTGCCGGCATTGCGCTGGTGATGGCTGCCGGCGCGACGCTCGCCATTCCTTATGCATTCAAGCAGATGATCGATCTGGGATTCGGGGGCGCGGGTACCAGCAGCCGGGACCATATCGACCTCTACTTCATTGCCCTGTTCGGTGTGGCCTGCGTGCTGGCGCTGGCAACCGCCGCCCGCTTCTACATGGTCTCCTGGCTGGGCGAACGGGTGACCGCAGACCTGCGCAGCGCGGTGTACCGGCATGTGGTGATGCAGAGCCCGCAATTCTTCGAAACCACGCAAACCGGCGAGGTACTGTCTCGGCTGACCACCGACACGACACTGATCCAATCATTGGTCGGCACGTCGATCTCGATGGCGCTGCGCAATGCGTTGTTGTTCGCCGGTGGCCTGACAATGCTGTTCGTCACCAGCATCAAGCTGTCGTCCATCATCCTGGTGCTGCTCGCCGTCGTGGTGCTGCCGATCGTGTTTTTCGGTCGCCGCGTACGCAGGCTGTCGCGCGATTCGCAGGACCGGGTCGCCGATGCCTCGGCGATGGCCGGCGAAATACTGAATGCGATGCCGACGGTGCAGGCCTTCACCCATGAAGCCGAGGAATCGCGCCGCTTCGGCGCATCGGTGGAGCAAGCGTTCAGAACGGCCATGCAGCGCATCCGGGCGCGATCGCTGCTCACGGTGGTGGCGATCCTGCTTGTCTTCGGCGCCATCGTGTTCGTCCTCTGGCTCGGCGCGCACGCGGTGATCCGGGGCAGCATGACGGGCGGGGAACTGGGACAGTTCATTCTCTATGCCGCGATCGTGGCGGGCGCCATCGGCGCGCTGTCCGAAGTGCTGGGCGAGGCGCAGCGGGCGGCCGGCGCAGCGGAACGGCTGCTGGAACTGCTGTCGGTCGAGTCGCCCATCCAGTCGGCGGCCAATCCGCGTCCTTTGCCTCCACGCGCCGCCAATGGCGCAGCCGTCAGCCTGAAGAATGTGACCTTCCATTACCCTTCCCGACCGCAATATGCCTCGCTGTCCGGCTTGTCGCTGGACATCCAGCCAGGAGAAACGGTCGCTATTGTCGGCCCGTCCGGCGCGGGAAAGACAACGCTCTTTCAGCTGCTGCTGCGTTTCTACGATCCGCAGCAGGGCGCCATCCTGCTCGACGGCGTCGACATCCGGCAGCTCGATCTCGGCACGCTGCGCAACGCCATCGGCGTGGTGCCCCAGGAAACGGTGATCTTCTCCGCCAATGCGATTGACAATATCCGCTATGGCCGCGCGGATGCGAGCGACGAGGAAGTCATTGCCGCGGCGAAGATGGCAGCGGCCCACGAGTTCATCGAACGCCTGCCGGAAGGCTACCGCTCCTTCCTCGGCGAGCGGGGCGTACGCCTCTCCGGCGGCCAGCGGCAGCGCATCGCCATCGCCCGGGCCTTGCTGAAGAATCCGCCCCTGCTGCTGCTCGACGAAGCCACCAGCGCGCTCGACGCGGAATCGGAGCGCCTCGTGCAAGGTGCCCTGGAAGCGGCGATGATGGGACGAACCACGCTGGTCATCGCGCACCGGCTGGCGACGGTGCAAAGCGCCGACCGCATCATCGTGATGGAACATGGCCATATCGTCGAAACCGGCACCCACGCGTCGCTCGTGGCGCGCGGCGGGCTGTATGCGAGCCTCGCCGCCCTGCAATTCTCACCCGGCATGGCCACCGGTTAACACGGGTAAAATACCCGACGACGCGACTACAGGAAAAAACATGCGCCAATACCTCGACTTCATGCGCCATGTCTATGAACATGGCGTCGAAAAAACCGACCGCACTGGCACCGGCACCCGCTCGGTTTTCGGCTACCAGATGCGGTTCGACCTGCAGGAAGGCTTCCCGCTGCTGACGACGAAGAAGCTGCACACCAAGTCCATCATTCATGAACTGATCTGGTTTCTCGCCGGATCGACCAACACCAAATATTTAAAAGATAACGGCGTCTCGATCTGGGACGAATGGGCCGACCCCGACGGCAATCTCGGCCCGATCTATGGCTATCAGTGGCGGTCCTGGCCGACGCCGGACGGCCGCCACGTCGACCAGATCGCGCAGGTGCTGGAGCAGATCCGCACCAATCCCGATTCCCGCCGGATGATCGTCTCCGCATGGAACGTCGCCGACATCCCGCAGATGAAGCTGCCGCCCTGCCATGCGTTTTTCCAGTTCTATGTGGCTGAGGGCAAGCTGTCCTGCCAGTTGTACCAGCGCAGCGCCGACATTTTCCTCGGCGTGCCGTTCAATATTGCGTCATATGCGCTGCTGACGCACATGATGGCCGAGCAGGCCGGGCTGGACGTCGGCGATTTCGTCTGGACCGGCGGCGATTGCCATCTGTATTCCAACCACATGGACCAGGTACGGGAGCAGTTGTCACGAACCACCTTTCCGTTGCCGAAGCTGGTGATCAAGCGCAAGCCTGAGTCGATCTTCGATTACCGGTTCGAGGATTTTGAAATCGAGGGGTATCAGTCGCATCCGCATATCAAGGCGCCGGTGGCGGTTTGATTGCATGGCATGCACCAGGGGAATCGCGTTGAAGTGCAACGTTGCTGTCTCCGTATCACCTCAGCCTGTCGTTCCTGCGAAGGCGGGAACCCAGAGATGCCTCACCGCTGTGAATTGTTGTAGGTGGAGCATCCCTGGATTCCCGCCTTCGCGGGAATGACAAGTATTGAAGGACAGTTGGTTATTCGGCCAGGTGCGCCAAGCAATGCAATACTACGTCTACATCCTCGCCAGCCAGCGAAACGGAACGCTTTACATAGGTGTCACCCGCGATCTTGTCAAGCGGACCTGGCAGCACAAATCAGACATCGTCGAAAGCTTCACATCAAGATACGCCGTTCACCTGCTCGTATGGTATGAGGTTCACGCCTCGATCGGCGCCGCCATCACCCGTGAGAAGCAACTCAAGAAGTGGAACCGTGACTGGAAGCTGCGCCTGATCGAAGAAACCAATCCAACCTGGCAAGACCGCTATTACGAATTCACCGCATAACCAAACCGATATGACCTCCCCCAACCTCACCATCGTCGTCGCCACCGACGCCCAACGCGGCATCGGCATCAACAACACCCTCCCTTGGCGCCTGCCGGAAGACCTCGCGCATTTCAAAAGGGTGACCATCGACCATCCGATCATCATGGGCCGCAAGACCTTCGATTCCATCGGCCGGCCGTTGCCGAATCGCCGTAATATCGTCATCACCCGCAATCCCGGCTGGAAGCATGACGGCGTCGAGGCGGTTGCTTCGCTGCAGGCGGCACTGGACCTGGTGGGCAGCACCCTCACCCATGTGATCGGCGGTGCGCAGATCTACGCGGAGGCGCTGCCCCATACCAGCCGGCTGATCGTCACCGAAATCGACCGGAAGTTTGATTGCGATACCTTCTTCCCCGCCATCGATCCGAATGTATGGAAGGAAGTCGCGCGCGACAAGCACCATTCTGCCGAACAGGGCTTCGACTACGCCTTCGTCACCTACGACCGGATATAGAACCGGTCCGGGAATCTTCGACCGCGCTGACCGTCCAATGGCGGACATATCGATGCAGCACTGCCTCCCACGCGTAGCCTGACCAATGCAACGACTTTTGATCATCGCCGGATTTGCACTGCTGGTCATTGGACTGGCATGGCCATGGGTGTCACGGCTGCCGTTCGGCCGGTTGCCGGGCGACATTCATGTGGTGAGGGAAGGCTTCAGTTTCCATTTCCCGGTCGTGACCTGCATCGTCATCTCGGTCGTCATATCGCTTGTGCTCTGGATATTCCGCCGATAGGGGCAGATTTCGAGTAAATGGCGCCACCAGCGCTCCCGAATGGGAAGTTTCACGCAAAAATCGCCTGTTTTTCCAGCACAGCCGCCGCATATCTGCGAAAATCCGCTTTTCTTTTTTCGACGCCCAAACGGATCGGCGACGATCTGCTCCAGCGCCTCTGCTTCCACAGGAAACCTGATGAAATTTCGCTTCCCTATTGTCATCATCGACGAAGATTTCCGTTCCGAGAACACCTCGGGCCTCGGCATCCGCGCACTCGCGGACGCGATCACCAAGGAAGGCATGGAAGTGCTCGGCGTAACCAGCTACGGCGACCTGTCCCAGTTCGCCCAGCAGCAATCCCGCGCGTCCGCTTTCATCCTGTCGATCGACGACGAGGAATTCGGGGCCGGTTCCTTCGAGGAAACGGACCATGCGCTGAAATCGCTGCGCGCCTTCGTTGAAGAGAT
>JAESFT010000486.1_pt1 | contig 23178 bp, 18 predicted proteins | sample 9269451 | NCBI WGS metagenome assembly JAESFT01 (sample SAMN14502557, study PRJNA617106) | algae metagenome | isolation source: Scytonema hyalinum WJT4-NPBG1 and co-occurring heterotrophs from well... | place: USA: Mojave Desert, Joshua Tree National Park, California | collected 2006-05-25
ATTGGTATGAATTGCAAAGAAATTTATTCACTTTCGTTGTGCGTGAGTACATTGTGGACAATCTCACCAAGACTTGTGCTGCCTAGTACACATGGATGATGTTTTTTGTCAATGCGTAAGTCCTAAATCCGTTCTTTTACTGTTAATGGTTTCAAATTTCCCCACTGAGCATTAACAATCAGAACTATCGCTGTTATATATTTGCGCTCTTTGTTAACACTCAAAACAATTTAATTTTTGTGAGTAGACGTTACCACCACATCCCAAATATCTATTGTGTTCACATATTGATTTCGCTTTTATTTAGCCTTCTTTATTGTTTGTTGTTTACTCATTAGCTCGACTTTAAGCCGAATCAACTATTAAATAATCTAATATTAATATACATGAGAAGATGTGTTAAATCAAGAAAACTTAGAATCAATAAACCCAGAATAAATAATGTAGCTAAGCCTATGTTCTTTGAAGGAGATACAAAGGACGCATATCTATACTAGTTTTGCGCTTCCCTACCCAAATAAGAGCGATTATGGATAGGAACTGCGCTCAACATTCTTCAAAAATACTTCTAGATAGTTGCACCTAAGCAAACTTCTGAGAGTTACCTGCTCTGTTGTTTGCACCCAAGGTATGTAGATTACTGCGACAAGGTTACGTTTTTTAGGTTTAGTCACCGTTGTGATTTTGGCAGGTAAACCTGGGTTATTGCCATCCTCAAACATCTCCTTCGCCAAAGCTTTAAAGCCTCAACTAAAGATTTGAATGGAGACTACACTTGAATCCTTAATTCTACCACACTCATAACGGGTTGTCTCTCATTGCACAAGAGTTGGGACATTAACCTTCAACCGCTTAAACATAGCCTCCCGCGCTTGTATGGCAAGGGGATCATCCAGCGATGATAGAGTGATAGGCTGTTGATACTTAAGCCGCAACGCTGTTTGAATCAACCAGTCAGCGACAAAGGGATTTTTCGGTAACAGAGGACCGTGGGAATAGGTAGCTATGGCATTCTGATAAAATGCTCCTTCTGTCCCATCCTCGCCATTGTTACCCAAGCCGTAAGCCACACGCCCCAGTGCTTCCACCTTTCCCAGCTTGGTGCGTCCGCCGTGATTTTCAAAACCAATCAAATACGGTTTGCTACCCGTCATCTCCTCCAAGTCTCGCGCCAGACGAGTCGCTGTCACTTCTATGACTAAATTGCCAATACAGCGACGGACATTTTCCCCAGGATGCACGGACACCAAATCTAATATGCCCAAGCCTTCAATCCGCTGTCCAAAAGCTGGTTCATAATAGTGTCCCAACAACTGGGGTGAACCACAGGTAAACACTCCTGGAGTCCCATTTTCAATCTTCTCGCGTATTGCCTCCGCCTTTGCTCCCTGCAAATCGCGCATAACTATTTCTTGCTGACGATCTTGTGCGCCACCACCGACAATCACATCTACCGAACGAATATCAGTGACTGTAGCACTTTGATCTAAAGGTAATACTTTGACATCGTATCCTCGCCACTGACTACGGCGTTCTATACAGATGACATTACCCCTGTCACCGTAAGTACTCATCAGCTTTGGATACAGCCACCCGATTGTTAACTCATACTGTTGATCACTCATATCTCTTAACTCGTAACTTCTCACTTATGATTTTTCTTTAAGGACAGGTAGTCACAGGATTGCCACATTGCTCTTCTGGTGCTAACCATCCTTTCAAGTTTTTGTATTCAACAAACGCCCATTGTCCATTCCCGCCCAAAAGCTTCGCCTGAGTCGTTGCAGGAATTTTTCCTAACTTGCGGCTTTGAGTACTAGGGCTAGCATAAACAAAAACGCCGCCGTTGCTACCATAGCCGCGAGTGCTAGTCCCTAACAAGGGAGCATAAACCCATCCTTTTTTACCCGAAAATACAGCTTTTCCTCCTATAGTTTCGGCTTGACTTATTTGTACCCAATCGCCTTGACAAGCGCTAACAGTCGCAATCACACCTTCTGTGTTTGTGGGGATCTTAGCAATGACCCGCTGGTTGGAACCAGGACTAGAACGCACATTCAAACCTTGGGGATCTTTATCAATAATGTATGCATCAAATCGACAAGGTCGCTGTTTTGCAGGTGTTCTCTGTGCTAATAAGATAGATTGGGCTTTTGTGAGCGCATAAGAAGTCGGTATTTTTTGAGAAAATTGGCAAGCCGTAAAGCTAGCCAACACCGTAGAGACAAAAGCTATGTGCTTCATAACACTTTTTCCTCTAATTACAAAATCTTCCGACCTGTCAGTACTTCTCGCACTTCCAGCATGGCTGAATAAGTAGGAAGAATGTGTAATGTTTCATTTTCTGGTGTGTGTTCCAGCGCAGTTGCAATTGCTTGCCGTAAATCTTCTTCAACAATCAAATTAAAATGACTATCAGAAGTCTTTTCGCTGTAGCGTAGACGCAGCGCCATGTCATAGAGGCGATCGCCACTCACAACTAAAGTCCCTCCCCGTTCCACCAATTTCTCTGTATCTACATCCCAAATCCAGGATACATCAGTGCCATCGGGTGTCCGGTCATTCAACACAAGCAGTGTCGTTTTATCATGACTTTGAGTCACGACACGAATTGTTTCATTCGTTCCTACCGGATTTTTTGATAACAAAATTCGTACCCGTTTACCGTTAATTTCTAAGTCTTCAGCACGACCAAATGCAGCTTGAAAGTTGTTAATCGTATCCAGGATAGTCGCTTCATCAACTCCTAACTCGCGAGCAGCAGTAACGGCTGCCAAAGTATTATATTTGTTGTATAAGCCCACAAGGATTTGGGGAAAATCGCTGCTCTCAAGTTTGGGTTGACTTCTACTAAAGCCGCATTTAGGACATTGGAAATCTCCTAAATGAGACAAGTAAACACCTTTGTAATCTAAAGAGTGTCCGCAATTGGGGCAGAATATAGAATCAACGGCGTGAGGAATTTCATCTAGATAATTTTCTGGCTCATTTAAGCCAAAGAATAATACCCGTTGGGGTAACTGCTGACCAAGATAAGATAAAGTTGGGTCATCAGCGTTAGGAATAACAACTGTTTCTGGTGGAAGCGTAGAAATGATTTTTGTCCAGCGCTTGCTAATTGTGTCAACTTCCCCATACCTATCGAGTTGGTCGCGGAACAGGTTTAAGCACAGAATAATCCGAGGCTGAATCGGTGTCAAAATCCTCGGTAAGATATTTTCATCGACTTCTAAAATAGCGTAATCAACATCCAGATTGCCTACTAAGTTGGTATTTTCCAACAGTGCTGTCATCAAGCCGTTTTCTAGATTCGCGCCTGTAGAGTTGTGAGCAACGCGATACCCTTTGCGTTCTAGAATCGTGACAAGAAGCAGCGATGTGGTCGTTTTGCCATTGGTACCAGCAATCAAAATCACCCCGTTCTTCACTTGCTGAGTTAATAACTGCAACAGTCGGGGTTCAATGCGACGCGCCAGAGAACCTGGTAAAACACTAGCTGCACCCAAGCGCAGCGATCGCACTCCAAAAGTGACGCTTTTTGCGACTAACACAGCAAAAGCCAATCGTATCCTGTCTATCAGTTGAATTTTGTTTCCCACATCAGTACCCTAGTATGCTTGAGTGTTACTACTTTGTAACTCTAAGTTTCAAATTTAATCATGTATTTTCGCCAATCGTTGCCAAAATAGCCAGTCGAGGAGATGACAGATAATAGAGTACAGGTGACATTTTAGTTAACTTATTATTCCTTGTCCCCTTGTCCCCTTATTTCCACCCCAGTTTGCTAAATTCAGCACAAAGTTAGAAAAAAATAGACGTGAGAAGGTTCGTTTTGATGAATGGCATAGAGTGGCGCTTTTTACAGAATCTCATTCCAAACTGGCGGCGGTTGTTGTCCATATTCCTGCTGCTTAGTTGCCTGTCATTTGTAGATATGCAATCAGCCTTTGCTGGTATCGACGACGACAGATATGACGGCAATCTTTTTGTGGTTTATGCGGGGAATGGTTCACTGGTTCCTCCCAAAACAACGCTAGCAAAGGCTTTAGCGGAGCATAAACCCACCTTTTTGGCTTTCTATGTAGATGACAGCAGCGATAGTAAGAAATATGCTATTGTCATTTCAACAGTACAAGAATTTTACGGTCGGGCAGCGGAAATTATACCCGTTAATGTGGATACTATCCCTGCCAAACAAACCTATAGCACCACGGAACCGGGTTATTACTACTCTGGGGCTGTTCCCCAAGTTGTCGTGTTCAATCAGTCAGGTGAGGTTGTTTTGAATAAAAAAGGTCAAGTCCCCTATGAGGAAATAGACGACAGGTTTCGAGAAGTGTTTGATTTATTACCTCGTACCGAATCCGTGCAATTGAAGCGGCGATCGTTCAATGAGTTCAGTAGTGAGTTAGCTAAGTAACTAGTGGGGCAGACCAAATTTGTCTGCCCTGTTATTTAGTGTTATTAGATACCACAAAGCCATGAATTCTAAAGGATAATTTGTACGAACAATATTTAAAATTTATTGAGAACTGAGGACCTACGAAATCAGAAATAACTAACTCAATAAATAATGACTATTGACCCTTCCGGTTCGCCAGTCGCCTAGGTCGGGAAACCCCTTCGGGTTCGCCAGTTGCCTACGGAGGGAAACCCTCCTGCAGCACTGGTCTCACCTCCTGCAGCGCTGGCTCACTAATGACGAATAGAGTGTGCTCTGATGTCAAAGGTTTACACTACCGAGCAACTAATCCAAATTCTGCGGTCTGAACGCCAAGCTTGCCTTAAGGGAAAACGCCTGAAGTTAGCAGTTACTGTCTCTGGCAATCCTGTCATAGACCAGTTTATCAGAACCGATGGGCTACAAAAGTTTTCGGCATACCAAGATTTTAAAGCTACCATTCACGAATACCAAAGGGAACATCAAGTTTCAGGTATTGTCTGGCGTGAAGTTACTGTTAAAGGTAAAACTTTGCGCTATCCAGAAGTAGATGCTCAGTTAATTGCTTTATCCAGTGACATAGAAACATTAAAAGCAGCGAAAAATTCCATATTGGAATTTTGGAATGAAGTCACTGTGGGTATGGACTTGTACTTAAGTTTTAATCATGGCAAAGCGTATCAAGAAATTATAAAAGCTGATGTAGATAGAATTGCTCAGAGAACAGAATGGACAAGTTTATGGAAGTGGGAAAAGTCTAACTTTTTGGAAATAATATTACATTTAGGATGGGGGAAACCAGACGAAGCCTGTTATAAACGAGGATTTCCAATCTCAGGCAGTGAGTCGATTCATGCCGTCAATCCAGGTAATCGTCCAATTGGTTGAGTGAAAACTAGAATCGCAGAGCAACGACGGGATTTACACCCGCATCTCCTGGTGTATGCCGAGGAATTCTACTGTTTGAACTACGTTGCTGTCGGCAGTGGACCGAATCAAACGGTCTTCGTTCGTGTTGGCAGACACGTGCTTTGCCATTAAGCTACACCGCCTAAAGAGAGAACTTTGAATTAGTTAATAGTAAATAATATATTGATAACTCTACCTTTTGGTCATCAGCTATTAGTTATAGTTACTAATTTTTCTCCACTTCCCTTACTCCCCCTACTACTCCTACTCCCCTCACTCCCGCCACTGCTCCTACGCCGCCCAATCCCCCTCCTCCCCATCTTTCCTCTTCTTCTTCTACTCAGCCATATACTGTACCATTGGGCATTGTCACTCTCCGGAGAATTGCGGCACTCAGGTCAGCTCCTAAGATATTTGCTCCTAAGAGGTTGGCATACCTAAGATCCGACCTGCTTAGGTCAGCTCCTAAGAGATTTGCATTCCTGAGATTAGCATTCCATAGGTTTGCTCCGCTTAAGTCAGCCCCAATCAGGTTCGCCTCACTCAGATTGGCGTTTCTGAGATTGGCACCACTTAAGTTAATTCCACTCAGATTAAATCCACTAAGGTTATATTCGCTCAGATCAGAGTTTTTCAGATTCACTCCCGTCAAGTCAGTTCCAGTTAGGTCAGCATCTAGTAAGTTTGCCTGAATGAGATTAGCTTTGCTGAGTTTTGAGCCGTTGAGTTTTGCTCTGTACAAGTTTGCTCCACTCAAGTTGGCTGCTCTGAGATTAGCACCCTTGAGATTTGCGCCGTGTAAATCTGCTCGGCTCAAGTTCAACTGGCTGAGGTTGAGTCCACTCAGGTTTGCTCTATCCAGATTAGACCCTTTGAGGTTGACACCAGTTAAATCAGCTTCGCTAAAGTCTGCTTGTCTCAGGTTCGCTTTGATTAAGTGAGATTTGCTGAGATTCGCTTTCCTGAAGTTGACTCTACTAAGGTTGGCTTTGCAAAAATTCACCTTTTGCAACTGAGTTTCACTGAAGTCAAATTCACTCAAGTCAGTCCTGCTAAAGTTCACTCCATTAAGGTTAGCTCCTTGGAGAACAACTCCAGTCAAAATAGCGCCATTGAGATTTGCGCCAGATAAATTTGCATTACTTAAGTTGGCATGAGTGAGATTTGCTTTGTAAAGCTTAGCCTGACTTAGATCTACTCCTCTCAAGTCTGCCCAACTGAGATTCAGCTCTCTGAAGTTCACTCTTGTGAGGTTTGCCCCACTCAGGTTTACCTTGCTTAGGTTGAGATATATCCTCTCGGGATATACGCTCCTCGTTCTAAACTCGTTCCAAATCGCTACACCTTGAGCCAGTATGGAAAGGAGTTCAGACTGAGAAACAAAATTCGGTTTTTCTGGCATTGCTTTGTATGAAGGGGAGCGCTTAAGGGAAAATTGCCAATAGCTAACAGCTTAAGAGTCTTACGGCTTCTCCAAAGGGAAATGCTTCCAAGTCCAGTCCACCAGCAGTGACTACCCACAAAACAGGAAAAGCAGGACGTTGTTGGGGAAAAGTCCCGTATCCATCGGTGAGGTAAACACAGACACCACTACTATGCCAGTCAGCTTGCTCACTAACTGTTTCAAAAAAGGGGACAAAAGATGTCCCCCCACCACCCATTGGTTTGGGGAGTTGGCTGTTTATTGTCAGGTCGTAGGGTCCGTAGACATCTGCTGCTGCATAATAAAGTTGACATTTTAGGTGCGGGTAAGCATTGATAATTCCTGTGACTTCGCTAAGGAAAAGTCGTAGCTCATGGTCGCCTACAGAACCACTCGTATCCACAGCCACGAATACCTGCACCGTCTCACCTTCAAGCGCTTCTAGGTAAAGCCGTTGACCAATAAAGCGGCGGTCAAAGCCTGTGAAATCTGTGGGTGTTTGCACTAGGTAACGCCATAGGTAGGAACGCCAGTTGAGCTGCCCTTGGCTTAACCCTCCCAGTTCTCGTTGCCATCCTGCTGGTATACTACCCTGGCTGTTGCTAGACCGCGCTACGGCGATCGCCTGTTGCATGGCGTTACGCCAGTAAGCTTCCAAAGCTGCTTGTTTTGCCTGGTCTAGAATACCACCACATTCATTAGATGCAGAAGTTCCATACAACGGCTCATATAATAAGTCTGTTTCACAGTTCGGATAACGCTTATTCTGTTTCAGCAGTAATTCATAAATCTCCTCGACGCTCAAATTCTCTAGCTTTGGGTCACGTAAAGCACCCGCAGGTAGTTCAAAACCCTGTTGTTGGGCAATCATGCCATTGACAACGATGTCTGCGGCAATGTTCCACTGCATTCGCTCCCTAGCACCACGACGGGGAATATGAAGCAGAGCAGCGTGCAAGACTTCGTGTAACAATAAACCATCGACTTGGGATGATGGAAGAGATGCGACAAAATCGGGATTGATAAATATGTCCTCTCCATCCGTAGCTGCGGTAGCAATTTTTTCAGTCGAAATGACGCGAGCAAACAGCGCTAAAGTTGCGAAAAAAGGTGACTTCATTCGCACCCGCAGCATAGAGGCACTGATAATCTTATTTGTTTCTCTTGCTAATTTCATCTTTCTATCCCTAATTTTAAGAGCTTTTTCTCGCTCTTGACGGAATTCCTCTAACAATTGGGGAAAATATTTCAAGTCATCTATAGCAGTTCTATCTGAAACGTAGACGCGCTCTTCGGCGTACAGGACGCCAAGGGATGAAAGAAGAACCGAAAAGTATAATCTTACAACTCCTTAACGGATGACTGAATTATTATATTGATTCTGATGCTGGATAAAATTTTGTAGCAGATTTAGCGTTCAATTTGTCTATGTATGCATAAAATCCTTGATTATGTAAAAATGCGAGCAGAGAATCCAGAAACTCTTTTCGAGTCATTGCTGCAAAATTTGGTTTGGTCATAATACTCTCCAAAGTTAATGACAATTTATCAAGATGACTTTCTTGTTTCTAGCCAAGAAAAATATTTGCCTAGTTTTTTTCATCTACAACTAATGATATAAATCGAAAATTCCATTTTTATTGTCCAGTAACTGAAAATGAAACAAGTTAATTGCTGTAGTGTGGGATAAATAGTTAAATCAGTGAACAGTGAACAGTGAACAGTGAACAGTGACCAAAAAACTGGTAACTGATAACTGATAACTGTTAATGATCCCAGACAGTTTTCACACTGGCACAAATCTACTCAAGCAAGATACTCTAGCTGCTATTAACAGCATTCTAAATTCTACAAACCCATCAACTCTTGAAAGTCCTTAATAAACTTTTGAAGATTCTCGTCTTTTTGTACCAATTGCGCCAAAGCACCGATTTGTTTTTTACTTCGCATAGTGCGAAACAAGTCTGTAGCAAATAACTGTACCCATTCCATTGCTGCTACTTGAGAAATCCAAGTAAAGGCATTGTAAGCTTGGTGAGCATCTGCTGCTCGTATTGCTAAACCAATAGTTGTGGCGTAGCGCACAGAAGGTTCAGACGGAAATTTGATGGCATCACCTCTACCTGTAAAAATCTGAGTTAAATTAGGCAGGTTGTCATAAAGTTTGATGTAAGCATTAAACTCAGCAGCTGTTGCTGTTCCTACAGCAGGAGCAATATCCAGTCCAACTGTATGCAGCTGACTTGCCATCTCCCATGAGCGAGGAGAGGGCCAAGCAGGTTGCTGCGGATCAAATTTGTGTAGTAGGGTCGTACGGAAAGAGAGAAAAGCAATGACTTGCTCGTGAATTTTCGCAGAAATAGCGTAATGTTTGAAACTTTGAAAGTCTGGCTCAACATGCAAATGTAAAAAGCGATTCGCGAGTGGAGAAGGCATATCAAATACAGCCGCTCGGTCTTCTTTACGGTTGCCTGCTGCCCAAACGAACCAACCTTCTGGTACGATGTAAGATCCAACACGACGGTCAAGAATGAGCTGTTGAGCGACACCCTGCATTGCTGGAGGAGCCATATTTAGTTCATCTAAAAACAAAATCCCTCTGCCAGAACTAGGCAGAAATTCCGGTGGATACCACTTAGAGACACCATCCTCAGGCACTGGCAAACCCCTTAAGTCAGTGGGAGCCAGTTGGGAGAGGCGTACGTCTATGAAGTCAATTTGATGTTTGCGAGCCAGTTGCGCGACGATGCTGGATTTACCAATACCAGGAGGTCCCCAAATCATTGTGCTGAGAAGCAGGTTCTGGCTCAACAGATTGTTAAGGTAGGCTTTGAGGTCTGCTGGTGTCATGGGATTTTGGACCTTGGATGAATGAAACCAAGCTGGTAGGACTTTTTACCCTACCAAGGTGTGATTTGACACTTAAATCATTAGAAATTTTTCTCCTAATTTCAACAATACTTTTGTCGGGTATTGGGGTTAGGCGTGACATTACACATGGTAATATCATCGCTGCTACTTACAAGAACTTGGCAGCAGTTCTGGAGGAGCGCTTGATTGCTGGCAACTCATTGAGCTAAGTCTATGCTATGTGCAGCAAGTTTTTACAGGCGATTTCCACCAATTTTTTCTTCCACTGCCTCTTATCTAAGGATAAAAACATGGCTGAGGCTGAGTGGTGATAGTTGACTCTTACGATGCTGTTTCACTCAAGTTAAACAGCTTTTTTAGCATATAACGCACCCATTACAAATTTAACATAGTCATTCTATTTGACTATGCTAAACTCAACTATTCATAATGTAAGTATAAAGACACAAACCAGTTTTACAGAGAAATTAGATTTTTAGAGTTTAAACTTGACATGAAATCTATTCAAAGCCTCTGCTCTTCCGAATGACCGCCCTTCAACGTCTGGGCTTTTAACTCCAAGTAAATAGCTCAAGTCCATCAAAATAGACTGATTTATTCGTGTATTAAAGCGTTTATTACTCTTCAAAGGACTTGAGCTATTTGCTATTGATTGAAATCACTGGCAATCAGGAACAATAAATGATAATCATGCCAGAGATTAGTTGACGACATATCACCGTTAAACTACTGTAGATGGTTGCATTTGACACAGTAACAAAGCAAACCATTGATTTGAATCAGTCCACACTCTTTGTGGTACTAAACCCTTTGCTTTTAACTCCTGTTGGATAAAATTGAGATCAAATTTGCGCGAAATTTCAGTGAGGATAGTTTCGCCAGCTTCAAAATGAACACTCAGGTTCAAGGCGTGTAATTGAACGGTTTGCGATCGCAAACTCCTAAGATGCATCTCAATTTGGTTTTCCGTTTCGTTGTAAAACGCCCAATGTTCAAATTGTGTTGTGTCAAAATTGCCTTCAAACCGCTGATTTAAATGCTGCAACATATTGAGATTAAACGCCGCAGTCACTCCTTGGCTGTCATTATAGGCAGCTGACAACAAATGTTTTGGCTTTTGCAAGTCTACCCCCAATAAGAAAAACTCTCCCACTTGCAGGGCATCTGTAATTTGAGAGAAAAATACATCACACTCTTGCGAATTCAAATTACCCAAACTACTTCCGATAAAACAAATCATCCTAGTGGGTAATTGAGTCGGCTCGAGTTGTGCCAGCGCCATTTCGTAAGTTCCCGCCAGAGCTTGAACTTGTAATGTGGGATAATCTCCCAGGAGCGCAAGAGCGCTGCTTTCCAACATCCCTGCACTGACATCAATTGGTACATAGTGCAGAAAGTAGCCAAATTGATGATAGGCATCTAGTAAAATGCGCGTTTTCGTAGAGCTACCGCTGCCAAGTTCCACGAGTTCGCAAGAACCTGTGATTTGAGCAATTTCCGGGGCGTACTGTTGCAAAATTGACGTTTCCGTTCGCGTCAAGTAATATTCTGGTAACTCACAGATTTGCTCAAATAGCTCAGAACCCAGGTTATCGTAGAAGTAACGCGGGGGTAAGGACTTGGGTTTTTGAGTTAATCCCTTAACGACATCACTTCCAGCACTAGAAGAAACAACCTTAGTTGGTTCCAACAAACGCTTAATTTTTAAGCGCGTTTCCACAGTATTTTGAGAACTTACCTTGTTGCTGGCAGCTTTAGATATTGACATTCAACCTCCGTTTGCTTGGTGTGATAGGTTGCTTTTGAGTGCAAACCTCCAACCTGAGCCAGTGAAACACACAGCCATACCCGATAACATCACGCCTGAGCAAGATTAATTAGGCCTAACTGTTATCTTTTGGGATTTTTCCATTAAATTGACAACGATTGGGTTTGTAGTAGGGCTTAAGTGCTACTACAAACTATTGCCTAATCAGCAGCACAGCGAAAACCTGCTAAAATTTGGCGCACGCAGGGATGATACCAGTTGCGAAAACTACAACGCAGCGCCCAAGGACGAGTTGCCCAGCTAGCACCTTTTAAAACACGGTGCTGTTGGTCAAAATAAACTTGCGAGTACCCTACGTAAGGATAACTTTGGAAACCTGGGTAACCATCAAACCAGGAAGCTGTCCATTCCCAGACATTTCCCAAAGCATCATACAAACCATAGAAGCTTTGCCCAATAGAAAAGGCATCTACAGGCGTTGTTTTTCCTATGAAATTATCATGGTTACAATGCTTGAGCGTTGGTTCTTCATTTCCCCAAGGATAAATACGACGACAATGAGCTTGTGCATCCCAACTCGCTGCTTTTTCCCATTCGGCTTCTGTGGGTAACCGCTTACCTACAAACCGTGAGTAGGCTTCTGCTTCGTACCAACTAACACCACATACTGGATGATGATCCCACATGGGATTTTCGCACCAGTAGAGGGGTTGTGTGACCTGCTCAGTTTGCAACCATTCCCAGCCGACTTTAGACCACCAACGAGGATTTTGATACCCTTGCGCTGCCATAAATACTCGATATTGCGCGCAAGTAACAGGGTAGCGATCAATCCAGTAAGTTTCTAAATAGGCTCTGTGCAGGGGTTGTTCGTTATCCAAAGCATCAACTGAACCATCACCCATCTCAAATTCGCCTGCTGGGATTTGAATCATCTCGCTCAGATCATGGGCAGGTGGAGAGACAAGGGAGAAGATTTCTCCTTGTCCCCCTTGTCTCCCTTGTTTGCCTTGTCCTCTCTGCTGCTTACCCAATTCCAAAACAAAAGAAATGATCTCGCTGTGTTGACTTTCGTGCTGAAGTATAAAGCGCCAAAGACGCTCTTGTTGCTCTACATCCGCTACTTCCAGGTAATGCAAAACTTTTTCTCTGACTGTGTCTAGGTAATAACGGATTTCCTCTAGATTTGGCAATTTGACGCGCTCTTTTTTGGGTAACCCATCCGCTGCAAACAGCTTGCGGTATCGCGGGAACAAACACGGTAAACCTGCACTGCGTTCTAGCAACCATAAAGACTCGGTGTAAGCAATATGCCCCAAATGCCATCCAATGGGGCTAAAGTCGGGATGAGGTTGACAGCAAAAAGTAGCTTCGTCAACCCCCTCAAATAAGGCGAGAGTTTTGGCACGACATTGGGAAAAAGCACGAAAAAATGTTTCTTTTAAACTAGATTTGTGCAATTTGGATATCACAGTCTTCTCCAACACTGATGATGCTATTCTCAGAGCAAGGAATCCAATTTCCAGTAAATAGGGGTTCCGATGCAATGATTACGGACTTAGGGAAAGTGGGATGATCAACTGTCCAGTACAGAGAGGGAGCAGGTGATTTTGTGCTAAAGCGAGAAGCAATGAGGCGATGTCCATCACTGATGATTACATTAGCCAAAACATCGCTTTGATAACTTTGCGCTAATTCTTGAAGCTTAAGCAACGTTATTTGTAAAACCTGCTCTAAACTTTTACCAGGGTTAGCTTGCCACTGGCTTAGCAGCAAAGCAAAAATATGTTCTGAATCTGTCGTTCCCCCTATCCACTGGTAAATTTCATCGTTTAACAGGCTGCGTATTGGTCTGTAAAGCGTCTGTCGAAACTTGTCGATTCTACCATTATGAGTAAATAGCAGACGTTGGTACTCAAAAGGCTGACAGTTACTAAAATCGAGTGCTTGACCTGCTGTTGCGCTGCGAACATAAGCTAGCATACACCCTGACTCAACATAACGGCTGAGGTTTGGCAGGTTAATGTCATTCCAAATAGGCAGTGTACTTTTGTAGGTAAATGGTTCGATATCCTTTTGAGGATGATACCAACCAACACCGAAGCCATCAGCGTTCACCACTCCAGAGAGCATTTCGCGGGGTTGATAGCTTTGAACGACAAGCGAGTGTTCAGGCTTGTACAGGAGAGGCTCGAGAGAAACAGGTGAACCGAGGTAGGCAAGTAATCGGCACATAAAGGTTTTTGCGCTCCATGCTGTAGAGATTAAGCTTTGAAGATGAGATTTTCCTAAATAGAGGATAAATTTCTGCTACAATAATGGGTTAGCTCCTTATAGTGCAAAAACTTTACCTATCAATACTTTACATATAGTTACATGATTTTAGCGTCATACTTTTGTGTAGTGGTGGAGGAGGAGGTGGCTAACCAATTCAAAATTCGCATTTTTGAGAAATTCAAAATGGAAAACAGCAATTATGACAAGCATCTTGCCTGCCAAATATATGCAAATAAAATGTGGGACAGTTAGTAGTTAGTAGTACTGTTTGACAACTCACTAATAACTAATAAGTCTTAATAGGAAAATTCCCAAATCTATCAATAAAATTATTTTTTAAAATAGAATCTTTGGATTCTAAGAGTACCTCTAAGAAAATTCAGGAATTAACCTGAAACCCCGACTGAGCGCCGAAGGCAAGTCGGGGTACTTCATACAGAAGTAACACGCCACCTAACGCCAACAATTGCAGCGCTGCAATTGTTTCAAAGTTGTTCTCTACTTTGTGCCGCCACTGGCTCTGGTAAATAAAGCCGTTCTTCGCTAGCATCGTATTCAAACAGCTCTGCGTAGCGTCCCCAATCAACTGCTGTAGCAAATTGTCGCTCGGCTTCTGGATGCGGAAAATGTTCGTCTAGTAAATCTAGAAAGAAATCTGCTCGCATTGACCCATTTTGTTTTTCTCGCAGCGTCTGTAGTATGCTAACCAACATGGGCACACGTTGCAGCACTTGCTGCCGGAACAGGTCTTTACTTCCCAAAATAGTTGTGGTGGCAAAGTCGCGCCCAATTTCAGTGAGCTTAACATCACCTTGTGTGACTTCTGCAAAGCCGAGCATGACAGCAGCATCAAGAATCGGCAAGGGAAGCGTCGCAGTGCTTCTGGGGATGGAAAGGTCCGCTTCAGCATAGGTTATGGAAGTTTTCCCCAAATGGTAGACAGTCTGATTTAACCATCAAAGTTATAAATTCTGTCTACTTTCTTATCGTCATAACCAAGCCATTTTCACAAGGGGGACAAGGGGGACAAGGGGGACAAGGGAGACAAGGGAGACAGGGTTAAGATGTATGAACGCAACTTGGTATGAGTGCAATACATCAAGAAATAAAAAACCACAGATGAACACAGATGAACACAGATAAATAATTACTTCATTCAAACGAGAAGCGCTATGTATAGCAATTTGCAACCTTGCTTTGCCACATGAGTTTTGATTAATTTGTGTATCATCCAAATCCTGTAGAGACGTTGCATACAACGTCTCTACAACCCGGCTCCTAAATTCTGATTCCTGACTCCTGAGTTCTGCTATAATCCTCTAACTTGACTGATTAGGATGAACTGATAACTGAGCACTTACTGCTCTCAATTTCTCTCGTAGTTCCGTCCAGTGAACACCCGCGAGACTAGGTAAGACAACGTGAGCTGCTCCCACTCGTTCCGCAGGACCAAGTCCTACGGCAAACATCCCAGCCGCAAGCGCCGCCTCAATACCTGCTGCTGCATCTTCGACGACGACACATTGTGCAGGTTCGAGTCCTAAGTGTTCGGCTGCGTAGAGAAATAGCTCGGGTGCTGGCTTGGGTTGCGTCACGCTATAACCATCGGCAATCACATCAAAGCGATCGCTAATTCCCAGTTTCTCGATCACTGTGCGAGCATTTTTGCTTGCAGAGCCAAGCGCTATCTTGATACCAGCTTGCTTCAACTCATCCAACAACGCAATTGCCCCAGGTAATAAATCCCTTGGTGTCACTGTTTGGATAAAATCCACATAGTAGCGGTTCTTGCGCTCCATCATCTCCTGGAGTTGTGTCTCTGAGTATTGCTTGTTACCAACTATTTTCAGCAGTGAGCCGCGACGAGACACACCCCGCAGCCCTTCGTTTGCTTGGCGATTAAAGAACAATCCCTCTTCATCTGCCAGCTTCTGCCAGCCTAAGTAGTGATATTCTGCGGTATCTGTGATCACACCATCTAAGTCGAAGATAACTCCCCGAAGATCCAGAGGCGTTAGGTGATCTTGCCCAGGACGTAAATCGAACTCGTGCCACTCGCCACGCCAGTGCAGTTTGAACTGCAAACGTTTCCAGCCAGGTGGCAGTTGTGGCGTTGCTACGGGTCCATTTTCCGTAAGTTGGACACCACCAAACCCGAGAACCACAGCCTGCCAAACACCACCAGCACTAGCCCCATGAATTCCATCGTCAGCGTTGCCACGGACATCTTCAATATCCACCAATGCGGCTTGCATAAATCGTTCGTAAGCCTCTTTTGATTTGCCCAAATCTGAGGCTAAGATGGCGTGAATCGCTGGTCCCAATGACGAACCATAAGTAATGTCCGTACGGGGTGCGTAGTAGTCCCAGTTTGTCTGTAGTATTTCTTGGGTGTAGGGAAATTCTTGTGATTGCCGCATTAAGTAGAGAAGCATCAACACATCTGGCTGCTTGAGGACCTGCCGTTTGTTGCCAGCCTCAATGCCTAGAATAGCTTGCATTGAGCGGGTACGTGGTTCGTAGTCAGCCAAGTTGATATCTTCTAGTTGGAAAAATCCCTCGAACTGCTCGATCAATCCTGTGGATGAATCGTAGGAAATCCATATATTGGTGATGATGTCTCGCCAACGCGAAAGCCGTCCTGAGGTCAGTTGCAGTTTCTGCTCTAATGTGCTTAATCGGTCGGGGTAGGTGTTACGCAGCCAGTCATACACTGCGATCGCTTTCTCTAAGTGCCATTGCACCATCCGGTTCGTAAACACGCTGTTGTCTGCGAGTTCGTGGTACTCATCCGCTCCAATCACCCCACGAATCTCATACCGTTCGTCCTTGGTGTCATACTCAACACGACTCCCCCAAAAAACAGCGGTATCCAAAATAATTTCCGCGCCGCAGTCCCGCATCCACTCGTCGTCGCCAGTCAGCTGCCAATAGAACCAGACGGCGTAAGTAATATCAGAACTAATATGGATTTCGCGATCGCGACACCAAATCCTAATATCTTCGCCGTAAAAATCATTAGGAGGCAACCAACGCGGTGTCACTTCATCACCAGTATCCGCGCTTTCCCAAGCATACATTGCCCCCTTGTACCCGTAGTGAGATGCCTTGCGTCTCGCTCCATTTAACGTATGGTAGCGGTAAGAGAGCAAGTTGCGAGCGAGTTTTGGTTGAGTGTAAGTGAAAAAGGGCAGAATAAAAATCTCTGTATCCCAAAACACATGACCCCGATAGCCAAAACCCGAAAGTGTTTTCGCGGGGATACTGACTTTGTCATCATACAGTGGGGCACTGATCAGTAATTGAAAGATACTGTACCGGACGGCAAGTTGAGCTTTGGTATCCCCTTCAATCAAGATGTCGCTTTTGTGCCAAGCTTGATCCCAAGCTTGTACATGGGCATCTATCAGCACCGGATACTCAGGCAGTTGAGCAAGTTTTTCACAAGCTGCTTGAACTGGATTATTCACATCTCGCGATGTAAAAACTGTTACCAGCTTATCTACCGTTATGGTTTGTCCTAACGAAGCCACGAATGTGGTAGTCAAAGTAGGATAGCCTGGTGGACTGGTGACTTGTATCGGGGCATCAGTTCCCGATACTGTCATTCCCACAGCCATCCCCAACGCGATGCGGGTGTTACGAGTCTGGAGGTGCAGCCATGTTCCTTGGTCGAACTTGCCCTGATCGATCAATTCCCAGTGGTTGAAACCTTGATTTTCCGGATAGCCGTTGATGCTAGCCTGAACTTCAATTAAACCGTCAAAATCTACTGGCGTTACCTGACAGCGCAGCCCCAACACATGCTCATCCGCGCGACTGGCAAAGCGTTCAAAGTAGAGGTCTATTGTCTTCCCGCCTGGGCTTCGCCAACGTACCTTACGGCTAAGAATACCTCGATGCAGGTCAAGTTGCCGCTCATAGCTCAATATCTCGCCGCGTTCCATCCGGAAGCGATCGCCATCAACTATGATAACCAGCGGTAGCCAGTCAGGACAGTTGGCAAGTTCGGTGTATACAAGAGGAACATTATCATAGACCCCATGAATGAAGGTTGCTGGCAAGGCATTAGGAAAACCTTCCTCAAAACCACCCCGTGTTCCCAAGTAACCGTTGCCAATTGTGAAAACGGTTTCTCTGTGGTGAATCTTGTTGGGGTTAAGCTGGGTTTCAATGAGTGTCGAATCTGTATAAATGAAGTGGTGGGAATAATCTTTTTTATCCATAACAAACAAACCAGGGTTTTTGAGATGAAGCCGTTACCTTTGCATGTGTTGTTCTAAGATTTTTTCAGCCCTAGGTTTGTAGAGCAAATGGAATAAACTTTCCAGATAACGAGATCTGGCTTCGCCGCTTTCTTGATTGACAAAGTTCCAAAAGCTATAGATTTTCGCTAACAATAACAACTGCTTGCTGTGTAACTGCCAGTTATATTTGTTACGGATGTGCTGAATCGCCCACTCTGATATTTTATCCCAGTGTTCTAAATAAGCATTGCACTGGTCAACAAAGTTCAATATCTTCTTGGCTGTTCCTTCTAGGTCTGTTGGATTAAGATGAAAACGATTTTCTCCATCTTCGATAATTTCTAAGGAACCACCAAATTGAGTGGCGAAAGTTGGCAACCCGGAACTCATCGCTTCGAGAATGGTGCGTCCGAAGGCTTCAAACCGGGCAAAATGGACGAAAATTCCTGCAAAATCCGCAATAACACGGTATGCTTCTCCAAGGTCAGTAATGGGGAGGTGTATTCCCACCCAACGGATGTGACCATGAAGATTATACTCGTTGATGATGTTGTGGAGTCTTTCGATTTCTCCTGCTTCTTCTGGATTTGTCGCTTCGTGCGGATGCAACTTATCAGTCAAAATAATTAAGTTGCAACGCTCTTGCAATTGCTGACTTTTGCCAAAGCATTCCGCCAAACTTGCAAGGTTATCAAGAGGAGTCATCGCACCAACGGCGAAGATGGGTCGCTTGCTTTGGTTCTCTAGGTGTCCTAGAATTTGGGGGTCTTCGCTGGTAAAAAGTAAGTCTTGGACTCTTCTGCTAACAGTAATGTCTCGGTCTTGTATCTGGTTATAAGAGAAGAAAATCTTTTCATTCACCCCTGGCGCTACTGTATTGAACTTAGGACTAAATAGGTCAATCCCATCGACCACATGATACAGCTCGGGCATAGTAAAACATTTGTAAGACTCATACTGACCCAGTGTATCCGGTGTCCCCACAATTTCCTGGTAGGTCGATGTGATGATGAAGTCCGCAGCGTTCATGCCGATGACGTCGGCAGTGTATTGTGCTGAAAAATGGTATTTCTCTTCTAAATTCTGCCAGTACAAGTTGCTGAATAAATTTTTGGGTTTTTCTAAGGAGTGAGCAATGTTGCACTGGGTGACTTTCAGACGGCGCGCCAGCAGAAAGGCAACTAAGTTACCATCGCTGTAGTTGCCAATGATCAGATCAGGACGACCCCCAAATTGAGCTAAGAGTTCTTTTTCTGCATCGAGGGCAAATGTTTCTAGATACGGCCAAATCTCATATTTAGAAATCCAGTTTTGCGTGACATTCGGATTAAACTCAGCAAAAGGAACGCGCAAAATCCAGGCATTTTCTGTTGAGTCAACTTTTTCAATGCGCAGGTTACACAGTGTTCCTTCGCAGTTGGGAATCAGGCGCGTAAGAATAATGACTTGGGGTTGGATACCAAGGACGTCTAATCCAGCAAGTTTGATTTCTTCTTGCAGTTTATTTTCTAAGTTACGCGCTTGCTCAAGAACGTAGATCACTTGACCTGTTGTTTCAGGTCTTCCCAAAGCACCTTCTTGAGAAATCCAACCGTGTATGGAAACGAGGACAACGCGAAAGACTGTTGGAACGCGGGAAACAAACGCTTCTAGGATGGCTGGTTCTGGAGTGAGAATCAGTCGGTCGAGGAGTTCTAAGGTTTCACGCACCCGCGATGCGGTGTTACCCCAACCCGCTTCAAAACCGAGTTCTTGGAGGTCTAAGCGAAATTTCTCGTAGGGTTCGTTGGGCGGACGTTCGTTGAGGAAACTCAGGGCTTGCTTGACTTGTTTCGCTAGTTGGATAACTGAGACAATGCGATCGCCCAGGAGCAAGGGAACGCCATTGTAGGAACGTTTGTGAAGAACATCAAATAATAACTCTAACCAGTATTGCGGGTCACTCAACACTTGAGCGGACAGGTAACGGTTGAGGAAGCCTAGACCTTGACCAATGTTTCTCGGGTCGCTAATTCTGGGGTAACCGTGGTAGAATGGACTGAAGTCTATTTCTAAAATTTGCGGTTGAAAGCGGTTAACGAGGCGATCGCGCGCATCTAATAAAGCTTGTGGCGTCATCTGTTCAAAGCCACTCATGTTTGCTCCCAAGAGCCAAACTTCTTGGCTACCAATCCTTGGTCGCAGAATAAACCAAGTATTTTCCTCTTCTAAAATAATTTCATGAGTATAGTGTATGAGTTTTCCTATAGAGGAAGAGTGGAAAAAGTAGGCTGGCTTTTGGGAATGCTGACAGTAGTCGGCAAAAGCTTGCGAAATCTCGTTTCTCAGGAAGTACCTTTTGTCTAAGGCACTCAGAGCATTGATTACCTGACGCAGAGCAGTTTTTTCATCGCTGTTTAGGACAGTTTGAACAAGTTCATGCATAGCAAATTCCTGAACATTAGCTAGACCAAGACCTCATTGTTCTCCACTTAACCTACAAAATAACTCACTCTGTTCTCGTAGAACGGTTCCAACAGAAAATCATTTACCCCCTACCTTAGCGCATATCCCACTTTAGGGATCAGCTTCTACAGAAAGGTTTTAGGTATCTGTTTACAATTTCAAACACCTGGTAGCCAGTCATATTTGGGTTAATTCTGGAAAAAATGGTAAGTAATATATATAATTTTATTTGCTCTAGATAGCTTCTTGACAAAATCATTATTAATTCATAATTCATACTTTGCAGTTTGTAATAATTATGAGTTATCAATTACCAATTACGAATTATGTTGATTTATCAAAGGAGAAATAAAAATGTGCATCGGCAATTAATGCCCCCGTATTCATGCGTGGGGTAATCATTATGAATTAGTAATTATTAATTTTGACACTCTCAGGGCTAAAGCCACTGAGATTCTGCGGACAGAGTACACTTGGGTGATACTTTTGGCATCGCCCAGAGTCTAACTCTCGCTACGGTCGTCAAACACCGTCTACTCAGTAAGCCTAGGTCTAAGCCTAGATTGCTGGCTACTTTACGCAATATGTTTGCCGCCCCATTCAAGTCAGCATTTACAATCGACCCATCACCAGATTGATATAAGCCGCGCTCAATACGCTTTCCTGATGCTTTCCACCCTTCTGGCTTTTCGCCATACTTGGGTAGGGAGTCTCCATCTAGATAGCTTGCTTTTGAGGTGTACGACTCTTCAGTTTCTTCAAATCTAATTCCATGTAACTCACAAAGCTGTTTTAGTCGGTCTTTTAGCTTGCCTAAAGGCATTTGAACAAACTTTTGATTGTTCAGTCTGCCCATATTGGCATTAGCTTTAAAACCTTCGTTCCAGCCAATTACCAATGTTCCAATACCATAATGCAGACAGTGGTTAATAATTAGTTTTGCAGCTTTGTTGATGCCGTCACGCATTTGATGGTTGCGTTTACGGGTTACACGATCTAGCCAGTTATCCCAGTAAGCCTCTGGCTTGCCTTCCTTGCGTGTTGATACTTTTTTGTTCCATAGTTGGTTCATTGCTTTCATTGCACGAGCATCAACCAGTAGAGAATTACCTAAAGTATCCACGCAAGCGGCGAGGTTATCAGCAGTGCCAAGGTCGATAGACATTGATTGATTAACATCTAGTCCATGATGAAGCTGACGCACCTCGTAAGACATTTCAAGGTAAAAAGCACCATTCTTCGGAAGAATAGTAAATTCTTTAACCTTTGAGTAGTCAACATTTGAAGGCATCGGGAGAAAAAATTCTGAAACACTAAACCAACGCTTAACTGTTAGCCCTAAAGAAAACCTAAGTTGACCATTAGCAAGTGTTGGTCTTTGTCCTCCAGAATTCGGGTAAGCCACTTTAAACAACTTGGAACCTTTAAGGTAGTCGGGTGGCTTAGGTTTGAAATGCAATTGCCCTTTTAAATGTAGCTCTCGAAGTTGCTTGAAAGACTTAAACGCTTCTGCCACAGACATTAATGTTTGTTGCATTGGCGTTGATGGCAAAGACTGAGCAAGTGTCGTCTTTGAAACTGATGGTTCAAAAGCCAAATCAAACTTTCCAGTTAGTAGTTTCCCAGTCTTAAAAAAGGTTTGACGAGCAAAGTAAACCCCACAGTTATATAACTTACCAGATTGTTGACAGAGGTTCTCTAACAACGCTTTGGTTTCATTGTCTGGAGATAGCAATATTTGCTGAACTCCCATTATCTTCCTAGCTTTACCCACTGGTTCGACCTCCCAGGCTTTTGTTGACTGCTTCATACTAATCGACTAAAGTAACAGTGTCAACAGCTATTGAGAGAACAACAGATAAATTATGCTAGTTCAAGAAGACTACAAGACGCACAACCACGTTAAATTCTTGGTTAATTATCATTTTGTGTGGATTCCAAAGCGTAGAAAAAAAGTTTTAGTTGGTGAGATAGCAACAAGAACACGTCAAATCTTTCTAGAATTAGCTATAGAGAAAGGATGGGATATTCTAGCTTTAGAAGTTGCGCCAGACCATATTCATCTGTTTGTTAGTGTTAAGCCTACAGATACCCCACACCTTGTGGTTAAAGCATTTAAAGGACGTTCCAGTTTTTATCTACGTAAAGAGTTTCCACAGTTAACAAAATTGCCTTCGTTGTGGACAAATAGTTATTTTGTTAGTACGGCAGGCAATGTAAGCAGTGAAGCGATTAGACGTTACATTGAAGACCCGCATCACGGATAATACAAGAACACGGCGATTAAAATCGCCCGTGTCGCTTCCCTCTCAGGGCTAAAGCCACTGAGTTTCCCGCATCCCGCGTATCTCTATGATTTATTTTGACCTCTGGACAAAACCCACCTTATCCGCATCCTGAAGCGCAAAGGTCATATACTAGTTTACTCAAACCACAAATAAACCCTATGCCGATTTCTAAAATAGAAGCCAAGCAGCTTTTACAGCGTCTTATTTTTGAGGATGCAAGTCCTCAGGACTGGGTGCAGGATGTTTGGGGATTGAGTCCAATATTAGGAGACAGTGCAGCAAAATTGCTAGAGGTTTTTGAAGCGTTGATAGAATGTTGTCCTGAAGAGAAATTAGAAAATTTGCTGCAAAGCTTTTAGGACTTACGCATTGACAAATATTTAATACAGGACTTACGCAACTGTCACAAGCGACGGTGCGGCTGCGCCGCACCGAGCGCCAAACAACTAGACAATAAACATGGGAACATTCGGGCGTTTTAGTTGCTGAACTAAATAATTGGACAATAA
>JAESFT010000487.1_pt1 | contig 23159 bp, 23 predicted proteins | sample 9269451 | NCBI WGS metagenome assembly JAESFT01 (sample SAMN14502557, study PRJNA617106) | algae metagenome | isolation source: Scytonema hyalinum WJT4-NPBG1 and co-occurring heterotrophs from well... | place: USA: Mojave Desert, Joshua Tree National Park, California | collected 2006-05-25
TCAGCGTTTGACGATAGGTGAATGCGCCGACGACCACCGCAGTGAACATCGCGGCAAGAAGAAGATAAACCGACAGCTTGACGCGAATCGAATTCATGCGGCGTCCGGCTTGGGAATGAAGTAGCCGACACCGCGCACATTCTGGATGAATTCCGCGCCAAGCTTGCGCCGGATCGCATGGATATAGACTTCCACCGTATTGCTGCCGACCTCGTCGCCCCAGCCATACATCCTTTCCTCGAGCTGCGCCCGTGACAGGATCAGTCCCGGCCGCAGCATCAACGCTTCGACGATCGCATACTCGCGGGCCGATAGCTGGACCGGCTGGCCGTTGTGCGATACCGCCCTCGTGGCCGGGTTCAGCCGCACCCCCATTACTTCCATCTCGGGTTCGGCATGTCCGGCGCTGCGGCGCAATCCGGAGCGGATGCGCGCCGACAATTCATCGAGATCGAAGGGTTTGACCATGTAGTCGTCCGCCCCCGCATCAAGGCCCTTGATGCGGTCCTCAACATCGTCCCTGGCGGTAATAACGATCACCGGCGTATTCTTCTTCCTCGCCCGCAACTGCCGCAACACCTGCAATCCGTCCTTGCCGGGCAGACCGAGGTCGAGCAGGACGATGTCAAAATGCTCGTTCATCAATGCTGTATCGGCCAGCTGGCCGTTGCGCACCCAGTCCACCGTGTATCCGTCGTGGCGGAGCGAGGTACGGACGCTCTCGCCGATCATCGCATCGTCTTCCACTAGAAGCACACGCATGTCGATTCTCCAGGCGGGATGGATCAATGGACACACCGCATCACCCGAGCTCGAACGCCTTGCTGATGATTGGGTGACTATGTCATGCCGGCGATTTCCCGGCTGACCGGATGCCGCCGCAGGTTTGCACATGCGATGCGGTGGCCCGGATGAGACGTGATGATGCCGGGTCGATTTCTCTTGTGTAATGACGCCGGACGGCCGAGGTGGTTCCTGGATTGCAGCTTGAAAAAATCAACGCCGCCGCATGGGATGTGAGGCAGCGTTGATTTTGATTGCGGAACGGCAGGGACGCGCTACGCGCTTCCTGCAGGCATCTTCAGCGGTCGTCGGTGGAGGGTTTGCCTACCGGGTCCGACATGTCGTCCTGCTGTTGGTCATCACCGGAAGGATTTCCTGCGGCGGCCTGCGAAGATTGTCCTTCCACGCTGCCCAGCACCGCAACTTCATCCTGTCCCTGTCGACCTGCCGTATTGCCGGCCTGTCCGGTGCCTTGCGCCACGCCCAGTTCAGCCACGGCGCCGGTTTCCTGCCCTGCCTGACTGCCGGCATCGACTGCCGCGTCGCCGTCCGGACTGGTCACCTGTGCTCCACGGATTTCACCGCGCCATTCGCCGGTCTCCGATCCGCGGTTCTCGATGAACTCCTTCAGGCGCGTCAGGTTATCGGCCAGCCGCTCTGACATCTCGTTCTCGCCGCCGCCGGCGGACGATCCCGGCACCTGGTCCTGTTCCGCATCCATGGTCATCGTCACGCGGGACATGTCCGGCCCGGCCGGCTGAACCTCGATCCGTCCCGCATTTATCGGGCCGCTCATGTTATGCCAGGCAATGCACTGGTCCGGGATCTGTTCGGTGATCTCTGCATCCCATTCCATGTCCTGGTCCGCCATCTTCGCTTTCCAGTGCAGATGGGTATCATCGAGTTGCTGCACCAGTTCAACATCCCGCATGAAGCGCGGATAGTCCTCGAACTGGGTGAGCTGGTTATAAATAACATGGACCGGAAGATTGACTTCCACTGACTGCTGAATCCTGGGCATGATGCATCTCCTAGTTTCCTGGAATTCGGTACTGGCAGCTTAAACATCCGAGCTGCGTGTGCTCGAAAATGTCCCGCGTTCGAGATCGACACGCAAATCGCCATCACTTACCTGTCCGTTCTGCCTTGAATAGAGTGACAAGGCATAATCCTTCATCGCCATATCCCGGTCGTCGTCATCCATTTCCGCCCACGGTTTTCCCTGGTGGCGTGCAATCAATTCTTCAATGGAGAACTCGACCGAACTATCCACGCCTTTTCCTTTTATCGTTGCCTTGATGCCTTCCATATTCATTTTCCTTTGGTGAATGTACAGAGTGGTCGTTGGTTTGCAGTCCGCATGCGCTGCGGGCAATCAATGCATACACGATCATCCGCGGCGGTGTGTGTAGTCACGGCAATGGACTTTCTTTGCATATCCAACAGTTAAACCATTAAGAGCCGCCCCGCCATCACGCGTTCCGGCGTTGCACACTGCCGCTTTTGATAGCTATCAAAACGAACCGCACTGTCGATTGCTTGTTCCGCCTGGGAAGATGCATGAATGAAATGGATTGATCGCACGTCCTAGAAGCGATAGCTGATTCCCGCTGTCGCATGAAAGGAGCGCAGTGGCGTCTCTGCTTCGCCCTGGAAGACTCCGACCTTGGCCGTACCGCTGTTGTACTTTGTTTCCAGAAACGCGCTCACCCGTTCCGTGAACTGGTAGCCGACGCCGCCCAGCACCTGGAAGCCGAAGCCGGATGACCGATAGCCGGTTTCGTGGTACGCCCCCGCAACGGTGTTTTCGGAATGCGGGCGGTAGTAGGCAAGGCCGCCGCCGATGTAGGGTGTCAGCCTGCCGCCGGCCAGCCCGGTATCGAGCCAGCGGTATAGGCCGTTGACGCTGAGCACATTGACGCCGTGCGATATTTCGAAGCGCTGCACATACCGGTCCATCGGCGCGACGACATTCACCGGCGCACCTTGCAAGATGCCATCCACTCGCACCGCACGGCCGGTTTTCGCATACATCTTGTAGTGCGTGAAATCGAGCGCGACACCCCACGACGGCGAGGCGTCGAAGAAATGCGTGAGGCGCAAACCATAATAGGGTGCCGGCTTGAACGGATCGGCGCCCCACTCGACGTCGCGCAAGGTGATGCCGGTGCCGCGACCCGGCTGATTGATGCTCAGGTCGCTGTCACGGGTATGCGATGTCCCGGGGTAGATGGAGAATATGTTCTCCGCAAATGCAATCCTTGGAGCGAACGGCACGCTTGCTCCGGCGGCAATGATGACAATCGCCGTTTTCGCTTTTCTGCAATGCATGACCTTCTCCTGAAATCCAATCTTTCAAGATAGGACGAGTACAGCGAAGAGACAGCGGAATCGCGCGCAGGCAAGCGCATCATCAAACTTCGGAGCCTGCCAGTCATCACCAGAAAATTTTTCGCTCGATCTGGTTAATGCGGTTACAGGCCTTGTTCGACCATGTCGAGCACCCGCTGCCCGATGGCTGCGGTCTGCGCGTCGTCGAGGTGGCGCAGCGGTCCGTCAAGCACCAGAACGGCCAATCCATGAACTGCCGACCAGGCGAGGAATTCGGCGCCCTTGCGGCGTTCCGGAGAAAGCGCCCCGACCTCCGCAAGAGCGTCAAGTGCCGCCGACAGATGTTGGAATGGCGACAAACCGCTGCTTCCTGCCTTGGCCGGACTGGCCGATCCGTCGAGATTGTCAGGAACTGAAAATGCGGTACGGAACAATCCGGGCTCGGCGCGCGCGAATTTTATGTAGGCGGCACCGATGGCACGCAACCGCCCGCGCGCGGCTTTTACGCTGTCCTTCTTTTTCGGCAAGGCGGCGAGTTCATTTTCGATTGCAAGGGCGAGCTGCACCTGTGCGGCGTCGCATACCGCTTCAAGCAAGGCCTGCCGGTCGGCGAAGTGTCGGTAGGCCGCATTGGGGACAACTCCCGCCTGGCGCGTCACTTCCCGCAGGACGACCGCATCCGGTCCGCCGCCGCGTGCCAGTTCCACGCCCGCTTCCAGCAACGCTCGGTATAAATCCCCATGCCGGTAAGTACTGCGCCGTGGAGGCTGGGACTCTTCCCGCGGGTTTTCTGCTTTGAGATTTTTCATGAATTTTATTGTGGACGCCGTACACAAGCCGTACTAATATGGACACTGTACACAATATTCATTCTTCTTACCAAGGAGTAAAGCAATGAATGCCAATTCTTTCCATGTGGTTGCAGAAGCGGAAATCCGTGAACTGGTCAATGCCTGGCTGAAAGCGGCCCGGAACAGGGATGTCGAAGGCGTCGTGGCGCACTACGCCCCGGACATCGTCGCCTACGATGCCGTCTCGCAGTTGCAATTCATCGGCGTCGATGCCTACAGGAAGCACTGGGAGGCCTGCATGGCAATGTGTTCGGGGGAGATGATTTTCGACGCGCCCGAACTGCACATTACCGCCGGCGCGGATGCCGCCTTTGCGCATGGCCTCATTCGTTGCGGCGAGAAGATGGAGTCCGGCGAAGAGAAGGCATCGTGGATGCGGATGAGCGTCGGTTATCGCAAGCACGACGGCAAATGGCTGGTAGCGCACGAGCATTTCTCGGCGCCATTCGATATGGAAACCGGAAAAGCACTGTTTGAACTGCAGCCCTGAGCTGCCTACCCGATCATCAAAACGACAAGGAGATAAGAAATGACTCAAGCCCAAGTGAAGCCGGTGCCGGAAGGCATGCACACTGTCGCACCGCACCTGGTCTGTGACGGCGCGGCCGATGCGATCGAGTTTTACAAAAAGGCGTTCGGCGCGGTGGAAATCGACCGGCTGCCCGGCCCCCACGGCAAACTCGTGCATGCCATGATCCGCATCGGCGATTCGCCGATCATGCTGGTGGATGAGTTTCCGGAGTGGGGTTCATTCGGACCCAGGTCGCTCAAGGGTTCGCCGGTTACCATCCATCTCTATGTGGAGAATGCCGATGCGCTGTTCCAGCGCGCGGTCGATGCGGGCGCAAAAGTGGTGATGCCAATCAACGAAGCATTCTGGGGCGATCGCTACGGCAAGCTGGAAGACCCGTTCGGCCATCAGTGGTCAGTCGCCAAGCACGTACGTGACGTGACGCCGGAAGAAATCGCGCAGGCAATGCAGCAGCCGATGACGCAAATGTGCACCGAAGCGACAGCCTGACAACCTGTCCTTACCGGGCGGACCGGCCTTCGCCTCCGGTTCGCCGCCAACCCTGCCCTCCCCTTTCGTCCATACCCCCGCACGAATCGAAAGACTTCGCCTATCGCAGGAACGCGTCGGCATGCGCGTCATGCCTGGAAGGCCGAGCGTTTCGATCGAAACAGCGCAGACAGATACCGTTGGCGCGGTAAAGTGCGTTTGACCAGCCCGCAGTTAGGTTGAACGTGCCCACTGGCTCGCCCATTCAGCCAGAGTGGCTGCCGGAACCGGTTTCGAATAGACATACCCTTGCACCTGGTCGCACCCCATCTGCCGCAGAATGGCAAGCGTCGCTTCATCCTCGGCGCCTTCTGCCACTACCTTGAGCTTGAAATTGTGCGCGAGATCGATCACCGCCCGCACGATCTGGGCATCGACCACCGACGAAGCCATATGTTCGACAAACAGCTTGTCTATCTTGAGTTCGACCAGCGGAAAACGCCTGAGGTAAAGCAGCGACGAGTATCCGGTGCCGAAGTCATCGATCGCCAGGCTGAATCCCAGCTTGGCCAGTGCATGCAAGGTTTTGATGGACAGCTCTGCATCGTTGAGCAGGGTGCTTTCCGTGACCTCCAGTCCGATCTGATCGCAAGGCACGCCCCAGACATTCGCGGCTTGCTGCAACAGGGCGGGCAGACCGGGCTCGTTGAGCATGGATGCGGACAAGTTCACCCACAGTATGCCGATACGCGCACCCGCAAGCACCGTCACATATTCCCTAAGTGCGGTATGGACAACGAAACGGGTCAGTTCACCGATCATGCCGTACCTCTCGGCGGTATCCACCAGGAGGGTAGGCGTCCAGCCGGAGCGCGCATCCGCCGGCCAGCGCACCAGTGCTTCGATGCCGGCTACCTGACCGGTATGCAAGTCCACCTTGGGCTGGTACGCCAGCGACAGACGGTTTTGCGCCAGTGCGGATTGCAGGGCCGCCATGACAGTGCGGCTCATTTCGCCGATTTCCGTTCCGGTCGCGACGACGCTGTAGCGACGGCTGGCGGCACGCGCTTCCTGTTGCGCGCCAAGCGCGGCCTTCAGCATGCGTGTCGCGGTGGTACGTGTCTGCCCGCACAGTGCGACGCCAATCACGGGTCGTACGGTCACCACCGGATCGCAATCGGGAATCGGTCTTTCCAGCAGGCGGATCAGATTGGAAGCCGCAAGGTCCGCGATCGTGGGCGACGATAGCTGTGTCAGCGCAACCCATACTTCATCGCTGGACGGCATCGCGAGGTAGTCACTTTCCCGCAGCACGGATCGGACCCGACGCAACAGTTCTTCCCGCACGGCCGCGCTGCCGGCTTCGTCGAGTATTGCTTCCAGCCGGTCGCTGCGCGCGAGCGAAACCACGAGCAAGGCGATTGTCGCCGGCGGGCTTCGCTGTTCGATGTTCGCGTCCAGCCGCCTGACGAATTCCTTCGGCATGAGCGAACCTGTGTCGACGGCCGAATTAGCCTGACGCCACTTGAGAAAATGCTGGCGCAACTTCATTGCGCACCGAAATAAAAGTCGCGCGAGTCGATTCCGTAGCTACCGTCAGTCAGGCCTCTGCGTATCTGCAGGTTGCGGCGCTTGCTGCGGGCATTGTGCTTGAACATGTCGATCTGCATCGGCGGCGTACGGCGGGTTTTGTCCTTATGAGTCACCAGCAATATGCGCGGCTCCAGGCGCCGCAGCGGGTTGTGCTGGATGACGATGGCGACATGGCCGCTGTTCAGTTCGACCAGCGAGCCGATCGGGAAGACGCCGATCGATTGCACGAACTGCTCTATGAGGGGACCGAACCAGCGGTTGTCGGCGCCGGCGAACAACTGCTTGATGGCGTCGAAAGGCGAATAGGTCTCGGCATAGGGACGCGGATTGATCATCGCGACATAGCCATCCACCACGGCAGCCATGCGACCGTAAATGGATATCTCGTGCGCGGACAGTCCCTTCGGATAGCCCTTGCCGTCGATCTGCTCGTGATGTTCCGCGATCGCCCGCAGCACGGCAGGCGGCAACATGTCGGATTCCGACTCGGACAGCATGGCGACACCGAGATCCACATGCTGGCGGGCGCGTTGCATTTCGCTATCGTTATAGCGCCCTTGCTTTTCGAGCAGCGACGGCGTGAGCTGGGTCTTGCCCAGATCGAGCAGTATGCCGATCATCGCGAGGTCGGCGAGCGGTTCGCGACCGAAGCCGAGATGCCGCCCCATCGCCGTCAGGTAAATCCCGGCCTCCAGGCTTCGCTGGTAAAGACGGTTGTCGGTCTGGTGTATTTTCGCCGCCCACATCATTGCGCTAGGGTGGGCAATCATATGCAGCGCCAGGGATTCGGCTGCCCGCTCCACCTTGCGTATATCGGTGGTATGGCGCAATGAAATGCCGGTCGTGATGTCGTCCAGCAGCCTAACCGTGGTCTTGCAGGCATCCAACGACGCCGGGACGGCGAGCCAGTTGAATTCCGGCTGGGGATAGGAAACCAGCGGTATCTCGGGCGGCACATAGGACGGCCTGGACGGCGGTGGCAATGCGTCGCGCGATCGGGCTCGTACTTTTGCCCCACCACCGGGAAGAAGGCGCTTCCACCATGGCATGCCGCCGCTGGCGGCTTCGCGATCGTAGCTGATGTTGGAAGACGCCGGAGGTGACGACCCGTTGCCGTTTGCGAGGAAATTCTGGATTGCCAGTGAGGGATCACTGGAGCCGAGGGCCGCATTCTTATCGGCAATCGTCATACCGCCGAGGGTGTCCGCCTCCTGCAGCCCAAAGTATTTGCCGCTGCTGAGAATACGATCGAGATATTCTTTGAGTGCCGCATCGTGGCTGCGGGTCGGATCGACATTGACATACTGGGCGACCTTTTGAAGGATCTCGATCTGCCGCTTTTCGGTGATGAGGACGCCTTCGAGCTCGAACGGCGTTTTTTTCCAGCCGCAGTCCACGTCGGATACGAACATGCCCAGGCGCAGGTCGTACACCGGCAGGCAGACGTCGTATGCCAGTGGTTTTTTTAAAGGTTGACCCGGTTTCAACATGTGTATCGCCAAAAAGCAACACTAACTCCGGCAGCAAGAGGAGCGTGGCGCAACCAATAAGATTCGCGGCTGTAAGGTCCAACAAGACCGTGTGTGACTTAGGCAGAAGACATTTCTGGAGAGAAATGCAAAGCCTGACGGCAATTATATACGCACTGGAACCGTGAACCGAACGCCGCATGGCGATTTGCAACAGGGCGAAAACAGGATGGGAAAAGGTTTCGAAACGGCAGGGGCGGTGCGCTGCCGGCACGCGGAATGCCGGCAGGAAGTCGAGGCGAACCGGTTTTCAGCCAGGGATTCAGGTCGACCAGGGTTTATTTGACAAGCACCGCGAGCGGTTCGGCGCTGCACCGGGGAGCGCACGCTTACGGAAGTATGCCGGGCACCGCAGGCGCAGTGCCGAACTTCGCGGCAGCTTATCAAATACCGCCTAGGCGGTGGCCAGCGCCTTGTCCATCAGGCGTGAGGTGGAGATCCAGAACACGTAGCTCAATACGCCGACCGACACGAGCACCACCCAGAACTCCATGCGCCATGCGCGCATCGTCAGGAAACCGGCCGGTTCGGCACTGGTGCAGACAAGCGTCGCGGCGGTCATGCCGACGTAGTGCATCATGCAGACCGCGATGCCCATCACGAATGCGGCTGCCAGCCGGTAGGTCCACCTTGAGACATTGAACGCCATCCACAGCGCGGCGGCAGCGGCGCCGACCGCGATCAGGACCGACAGTCCGACAGTGGAAAGATCCAGCGACATGGTCGCCCGCATGTTCATCGCGTACATGCCGATGTAATGCATGGCGGCCACGCCGAGGCCGGCCAGAAGGCTTCCGGTCAGCCATCCCGAAACCCGGAATTTGCCCCGCCCGCCGGTAAGGTAGAGCGCCAGGCCGGACAAGCCGATCGCGGCGATCAATGACCCGATCGTCGGAATGACCTCATAGCTGACGTTTACGCCGACTCGATAGGCAAGCATGCCGATGAAATGCATTGCCCATATGCCCACCCCGCCGAGCGACACGGCCGCGCCTGCCACCATTGCCCAGTCGGTTCGTCCGTCGGGGCGGATCATCCACCGGGCGCACTGCAAGGCCGCAAACGCGCCGAACACGGATATCACGTACGACAATGCAACCAGGTTTTCCCTGTACTCGGGCGTCAATACTTGACCTGCGACGGGCTCCATATTCTTCCTGTATAAAAGATTGTCCAAGACAAAAACTTAACTCAAGGCAATTATTGCGTGTATTAAAGTTATATGCAATACATTGTCCATGACATATATCAATCGGATCGATTAAGATCTACAAAGGTTTTCATTTATACAACAGCGTATTCCCGGCATCGTCCGGTTACTTGAACCATGTGCGGGGAACCCGGCGCGGAACGACGCTCTAATGTTTTTTATTCAGTCTGGAGCCGGCAATGTCCGTTGACGCACGCTTGCAGGCGCGCCCTTCCACACCCGATGGCCCGGCCAAGTCGGGCATGCAGAAATTCGATGTCGGGGGCGCACGCGATAGTTACTTTTACGTACCTTCCCGCTACGATCCGGCGGTCCCGGCGCCGCTGGTATTGCTTTTGCACGGCGCGGGCGGCCATTCCCGGCACGGGCTGGACCTGTTGCAGCATCTTGCGGACGATAGCGGCCTGATCCTGATCGCACCCGCATCGACTTCGCATACCTGGGATGTGATTGCCAACCGGTCGTACGGCGCGGATGTGGCCATGGTGGATCAGGCGCTGAAGCATGTGTTCGCCCACTATGCGGTGAACCCGGACCGCCTGGCGATCGGCGGCTTTTCCGACGGCGCGTCGTATGCGCTGACCTTGGGATTGGCGAACGGAGATTTATTCACCCACGTTATCGCGTTTTCGCCGGGTTTCATCGCGCCGATCACGCCGCGCGGACAGCCGAAGGTATTTATCTCGCACGGCAACCAGGACGAAGTCCTTCCGATCGAGCCGTGCAGCAGGAAAATCGTGCCGCGGCTGCGCCGTGCGGAATATGAAGTGATGTATGACGAATTCGACGGCGGCCACGCCATTCCCGGTGAAGTGGCGCAGTTTGCGGTGAATTGGTTTCTCGGGCGGATTTGACGCGCAAGCGCGTGCCGGCTAGGCCTCGTAGTGAAAGCCCCGCTTTTCCAACGGGTCGTCCATGTAAAAATCGTGGAACATGATGACACCGTCGTCCCCTTCCGAGGTTTTGGGAAAGGCCGATATTGCAAACTGCAATACGTCGCCGCTGTCGTACAAGTCCAGCTCATCCATCGGCTTGACCTCGACGGCGCTTCCGTCCGTCGAGTTGCCTGTCATATGCAGCACGCTTTTCAGAAGCAGCGCCCGTCCCGCCGCACTGTAGAACTGCGCCTCGGTCGCGATCGGCGCCACATGCCTTTTGATGTCCCTGAGCGTTGCATGCGCCCATTGTTCACGATCATATGACACGCCTAAGTCGAATTTCGGATACACCGTTTGCACAAGAAAATCCTCCAGCGAAGGCGCATCCTCGCCGAGCGGCCGGGTCAGGATAGCGCTCAATAGCACCGCGTCGCGATTCAAGGGATGCGTCTTGTCCTGCACACTGTCGCGAAGGCGCCCGACCAGGTGGGATAGTTCCAGATCCTTGTTGCCGTGCCTTTCTTCATCAAGCTTGCGAACCGCATCCCATGCCTCGACCATCGGCAGCAGCGCCCTGCCGGTACCGGGGTCCGCGAACAATCGGTTCAGCATGTTCAGGAATTCCTGCTTGATGCGCATGGCATGCTGCTGCCCGATCCATTTTTGCCTAAGTCCCGGTGAGCCGGGGCGAAATACGGTTTCCGTGTTTGGTGGGCCGCTCGGACCGGCAGCGGCGGTAGGGATTGATCGATCCGCATGCTGCTTTGGTTGATTGGCAAGCGGCGGGACTGCTGCGGACAAAGGCTGCAGCGGATGGTGCGGAGGAATCATGATTGTGTCGGAACAGAAGGTTCATTTGATCTTGCAATGTCGCGGCCGATAGGTGGTGCAAGCCGGATTCAAGGTGTGAGTGGGAATTACTTCCCTTTGGTTCCCGGCGTGTTCGACGTTGCGCCGGCCCGCTTGGCGCGGGCTTCCACGATGAAGTACACCAGCGTGGCCACCGCCAGCGGTATGAGGTAGTAGAGGGCGCGATAGGCGAGCAGAGCCGCCAGTAGTTCATGCCTTGGCATTTCATGCGACAGCAGCGTGACGAAGACCGTCTCGATGACGCCGAGGCCTGCCGGCACGTGGGTAATCACACCGGCGATGGCGGCGACCAGCAGCACCCCGAGCACCGTCGGGTAGGCGATCTTCTGTTCCAGCAGCATGTAGACGATGCCGCCGATCAGCATCCAGTTGGCAGTGGACATCGCCAGTTGCACCAGCGCGAGCCTCAGCGACGGCAGCGTGATGTCGTGTCCGCGTATCGTCCAGGTGCGGCGGCTCGAAAATGCGCACAGCAACATGTATGCGATGGCGGTCGCAAAAAGACCGATACCCATCGCCCGCAGTCCTGTGGTATCGAGCTTCCAGTCGGGTGGCGGCGCAATCGGCCACCACCAGAAGACCAGCCCCGCAAGCAGCAGATACCCGAGCCAGTTGGTCAGCATGCTCATGCCGAGCACGCGGGTGATGACGTCGGCATCCAGGCCGAGCCGTGAATAGAGGCGGTAACGAAATGCGACGCCGCCGATCAGCGAACCCATATTGAGGTTGAAGGTATAGCTGATGAAGGTGACGGTCATGACCTGCCGCGTTTTCAGCGGATGGCCGGTAACGTGCCGGCCCAGCAGATCAAAGCAGCTGTAGAGTGCATGGCTCGCCGCGGCAAGGGCCGCCGCCAGCCACAATCCCTGCGCCGATCGCCGGCCGATCGCCGCAACGACTTCGTCCCACTCGACCGAACGCGCCTGGGTTACGAGAAGATAGGCAACCACACCGAAGAACGCGATCTTCACCGCACGCTTCACCCATGGCCACCAGGGCCTGGATGTCAAACCTTGCCCTGCAGGACGTCGCGCCGCGTCGGATGTGTCGTTCACGACCACGCCTTTTCATCCAGCCGGTCCGCCCCGTTCCGGATCTGCGCCGCCCTCAGCGGCGTCAGCTTCGGCGCATGGGCGGGCAGCCACCCGGCCCAGGCAGGAAACCGCCGCAGCAGCGGGAACAAAAAGAAGCTTCTCACCTGGCGCAATGCGCTGGACTCCTGGAGGTCGGCGGCTTCAATCCGCTTGCAGCTGTTTTGCATCAAGTTCTGCAGGTTGTCGGCCAATTGCCGGTTGAAGGTGCGATCGCGGATCATGACGTTCGCTTCCAGGTTGAGCGTCAGACTGAGCGGATCAAGGTTGCTCGACCCGACTGTCGCCCATTCATCGTCCACCAGCGCCACCTTGCCATGCAGCGGCCGGTCGCAATATTCGTAGATGCGCACGCCGGCGCGCAGCAGGTGGTGATACAGCATCGCAGCTGCGATCTGCACGATGCGCATGTCCGGATTGCCTTGCAAAATGAGCGTCACTTCCACGCCGCGCCGGGCCGCCTTGCGCAGCTCTCTCAGGAAAGCATAGCCGGGGAAGAAATACGCATTGGCGATGATGACCCGCCGGCGCGCCAGGCGGATGGCGACGCGGTAATGCCGTTCGATATCACGCCTGTGGTGGTGATTGTCGCGCCAGACGAACATGGCATCCGCCGTGCCTGTGACCGGTGGCGATTTTGGCACCGCGTCGGCGAATGACTTGGGACGGCGCTGATACCAGCGCCGGTCAGGGTTGCCTTCGACAATCGCATCATAGGCGAACTTGCGGATCTGCCCGACGATCGGACCTTCGATTTCAATCGCGTAGTCCTGCTTCGCCTCCGGACCGAAATCGCCCAGATGGTCGGCGGAATAATTGATGCCGCCGACGAAGGCGCGCACACCATCCACCACGACGATCTTGCGATGCATGCGGCGAAAGTAATTGATGCGCCGAAATAGCTTCGGCGCGGGATCGAACACATGGATCTTCACGCCGGCCGAAGTTAGCGAAGCGATATATTCATCCGACAGGTCCGGCGAGCCGAACGCATCCACCGTAACATCGACCCGCGCGCCGTTGGCGGCGGCGGCGAGCAATGCGGAATGCAGTGCCTTGCCCACCTTGTCCTCGTAGAGGATGAAGGTTTCGAGCACCACTTCCTGCCGTGCGGCGGCGATCACCTCGAATACCCTCGGGAAGAACTGTTCTCCGTTTTCAAGCAGGGTGATCTTGTTGCCGCTGGTCCATCGCTGTTTCACTGCGGGCTTCCTTGTCGTTGGCGTGCCCGCAGCAATTCAAGGACGGCCGGATTGCCGTCATCCGCCGCAGGCGCGCATCAGGGACAAGTATGTCGGGTATGGCCACCGGTGCGTTGCACTGGCTCAACGACTGCGCTGTTTGGAATTTCGAGGCGAGCCGCGCGGATTATTCGATCCAGGAAAATCCCTGCCGGGCAAGTAATGCCCCTGATGCATCCGGGCCCCAGCTGCCGGCGGTATAGAGTTGCGGCTTTTCGCCGAGTTCCTTCCATCCGGCCAGGATCGGGTCCGCCCACGACCATGCTGCTTCGAGTTCGTCGCGCCGCATGAAGTGGGTAAGGCGTCCGCGCACCACATCGATGAGGAGGCGTTCATAGGCCTCCGCGCGTCGCTGCGAAAACGCCGATTGCAGATCGAGGTTCAGATTGACCGGCAACATATGCATGCCACTGCCCGGCTGCTTCGCCATCAGCTGCAACTGCACCGATTCCTCCGGCTGAAGCCGTATCACGAGGCGATTGGCGCGGCTGCGCGGCGCGTCCGGAAAAATGGAGAGCGGCGGATCGGCGAATTCGATGACGATCTGCGACAGTTGCTTCTGCATGCGCTTGCCGGTGCGCAGGAAGAACGGCACATGGGCCCAGCGCCAGTTGTCGACATAGGTCCGCAGCGCGACAAAGGTTTCGGTGCGGCTGTCCGGCGGCACGCCGGCTTCGTCGCGGTAAGCCTTGACCACTTCGCCGGCGGCGGCTCCGGCAGTGTACTGGCCGCGCACAGTATCGCGCGCGATGTCGCCCAGCGTCATGCGGCGCAGCGACCGGATTACCTTCAGCTTTTCGTCGCGGACTGCATCCGGGTCGAGCGACACCGGCGGCTCCATCGCAATGATGCACAGCAATTGCAGCAGATGGTTCTGCACCATGTCGCGCAGTGCGCCGGTCTCGTCGTAGAAGCCGGCTCGGCTGCCGACGCCGACGGTTTCCGCAACGGTGATCTGTACGCTGACGATATTCGGCGCCCGCCAGAGCGGTTCAAGGATGCCGTTGCCGAAGCGCAGCACCATCAGGTTCTGCACCGTTTCCTTGCCGAGATAGTGGTCGATCCGGTAAATCTGCGATTCGCTGAAATGCTTTCCCACTGCCGAATTGATTTCACGCGCCGAGTTCAGATCGTGGCCGAGCGGCTTTTCGAGTACCACGCGGCTGTTGCCATCGATCATATCGCTGGCGGCGAGGTTTTCGCAGATGGTGGTAAAGAGGCTGGGCGCGGTGGCGAGATAGAAGGCGCGCTGCACGCCCTGCCGCGACGACTTGGCAAGTGCGGCGTACCCGGCGGCGTCGGTTGCATCGAGACAGACATAATCCAGCATGCGAAGAAATTCCCGCCATGCCTCCTGCTCAAAGTTCCGCTCGTTGATGAACGGCTGCGATTTCGCCTGCACGAATTCCAGATAACCGGCCCGGTCATAATCATGACGCCCGGTGGCAATGATGCGGGTCGAGGGCGGCAGGTTACCGTGCAGATGCGCCATGTACAACGCCGGCAGCAGTTTGCGGACCGACAGGTCGCCGGCGCCACCGAAGATGATCATGTCGAGCGGAAGGGATGGAGCGGAGGATGTTGCAGTTGTGATCATGGAAATGTCGCTGGCGCGGCGGCCGGTGTTGATGAAGTCCGCGCCAGTTTAAAGCAAACGAAGGACAAAACAAGCGCGGCAAGCAGCATCGGCCGGTTGCCCTGACCTGCACCAGTGCGTCAGCTTAGCTTCCCAACGCGAGCGCTAGCGCTTTTATTACAGTGCAACGCATCCATCCTCAAGACACGCACCTGCAGCCCGAGATATTCGATTAGCCCCTGCGCAGCCGGAATTTCGTTGAATTTCTCCGCTACCTCGACACCGCCAAGCACGATCAGGCCATGCTGATCAAAGGCCAACACGATGTGCCGGGCAGCCAAGTCATCAAGCGTGAGGCGCTGCCACGTCGAACAAATCGTTCAGCTCCACCAGCCGCTCGGCGATCAATACCTCGATCGCCCGCAGAGAACCGGCGCCTGCCATGACATCACAAGCGCACACGGCAACGGTCCTGCGCGCAGGAAAAGAGACGTTTGTTTATATCTTGGACTGTTTCGGAGGAACTTTTTTTGTTGGATTGCCACAGAGACGATCTTTCTAGCGTAGCCAACTTGGTCAGTACATACCAGATTATGCCTATCAAGCGATTTTTGCCCGCAAGGCCGTTAGGAGCCGCGCAAAAATAAATAAGTAAAGCTTTCGAACACTCGTCCTATAGCGAGAACAAAAAAACGCCATAAGTTATTCCTGCGCGGGCCCTAAGCAAACGATGCCTCTTTATGAATTTCGGAGATTGCAAATGGATCAGCCAAGATCGGCACCTTGCAATAAGACCACATTAATACCCGCATGGTGTATTAACTCTAACAAATGATTTTCTCCATGCATTCCAGGGGACTCATTGAGGAAGCTTGCACAGTCTTCATTGTCTTCCGAAAAAACCTGGAATACATAAAGCAATATTTGCAGATTAATCAACAGATTGACCCACAATAATAAGGTACCAATAGAATGACTTCGCCTATATCACGCTCATATCCCACGACTCGTCCTACACATCTTAACGAACCGTTGTTACCTACCGCATCGACGAGCGTACCAATCCTAACGTCTTATGCAGAAACCGCTGGGCAGACTGCACTTGCAGCTCACAATGCGTGGAGCGGGGCGGCGATGCGGAGGCGTCTTCATGCTGCAGCAGGCGGTGTAGCGAGAACCGCCTCGGCGGCATACCATGGATCGTTTGACATTGGCCTCGCAGCATATAACAACATTGTGAAATCAGCCGGATCGGCGGTTATAAACACCTCGGTTGCAGCGGTGAAGCAACTTGCGACATTCGCCCAAGAATCGATGACAGGAGTAGCGTTCGTAGGAGGGCGTGCAGTGTCCGGCAGAGCAGATTCCGTACTAAAGTTACCGCAGTGGCTGATACCTTCATCAGTGAAGGATTTGTTTACGTCCGATGGAAGGGAGCTATCGGAAAAAGGCTTGAAATTCATAAAAAACGTTGTCACTTATGGCGGCGGAGCAGCTGCATCTTCTTTTATATCAGTTACCGATTGTCGGCATATCTGATTCGTTGGGACGATGCTCCGCTCAGGCCACTTCAGATAAACTTGAAGAGGGCAACTATACAATGCCGCTCGTGCTTACGGGACTTTTGGCCGGTACTGCAATTTACCGGATTAGAACGCTCATAAATAGCATGGATCTTCGCGACCTCGATGCAAAGCAAAAATCGAGTGTAATAGCCGCCCATTTTGGGATATCGCCGGAAAAGTTTGATGCGATGCCGGATGCCGAAAGGAAGAAGCTGGAGGAGAAAGCCACACGAGACTGGCTGATGTTGGCAGGCGGCGCTGCGCTCATGCCAGTAGGCGCGTTCTCCATGTGCCTGATCGGAAAATTATCTGCGGCAACCGCCCTTTCCAATCCGCTTTTCATGGCGATAGCAACAAATATGGTCAAGGAAGTTGTTCGTGGATCTATTTATGGCGGCCTGCGGGAAACAGCCCAAGAAATACTTACAGGCCCGAAGGCAGGAGATGCAACCCTGACCCATTCGGAATCATGGGGGTCGGCAGTCAAATATGGGGTGATATCAGGCGCAGTCAACTTGGGGCAAAATGCAGCGCAACAAGCCATTCTCAATGGATCGAGTTTGACTCGTGAGAATACTTGGGGGCAGAAGATTAGTGTCCTGACGGCATTTGCGTTCATAAATGCAATTGGCGAATCGCTTAACTGGACGGACCTCGGCTCGGATCGCACAAGAAAATGCGCCGAGCTTGCGAAGGAAAAACTCACTGAATACCATCAGGGCCATGGAATGCCGGAACCCACGCCCGCTCAACTGGACGAAGTGGCAAAACAAGCCGAATTCGCATTTGAATTAGGAGTCAAGGATCAAAGCTACGCTGAAGCACTCCGCAATATCTACCGCAGGTATGTAGGGTCAATGCTCGCGCGTGAAGGGGTTTATGCATGTTCGAATGCAATATCCAATACCATGTCAAGTTTATTAAAACTCATGGAGGGAGCAAGCGGCGGCAAAGGTTCTTTTAATATTCTTAACAACATCCTTATCGGTTTTGGCACCACCTTTACCTATGCTAAATTCGCCGCATGTGCGCAAAGCCTGGGAGTGCGGAGAGGCATACGCGCTGAGAGCGGAGGAAAAATCGCGTCAGCCTCCGAATCTTCGTCAGCCTCTTCCATCAATTGGAGTTTTTTAAATTCCATTAAAGAGGAAGGAAGCCATAGCGGAGCAATCCAAAGAAGCGTAAGTGTCTACAGCGAAGAACGAACCGGAATCGATTACGAAGCGCTCAGAGAAGCAACTGTAAAGGCACATAGCATCGCTGACATTAACATTGAGCGCGGTGCGCCAAAAGGACTCAGACACCGACATATGTCTGACATCAATTAGAGTTAACGCGAATCCGCCGTTCTCCTACGTCTCCCTATCTGCAGCCACTTGCGCAAGTCGCACGCGAAACTGGCGCTTGTGGTCGATTCGATTCTTTCCCATGCCCATGCGCTCAGCGTCACGAGCGCACGGGCATGGGGAGGCACTCCATCCCTTTTGCCGTGCGTTGATCAGCACATTGACGCCGATGGCTTCCATGTCAAACCAGATAGCGCCCGAGGCGATGCAGTCCAGCACGGCAACGGCTCCAGCGCATAACGCTTGCCCTGCGCGCGCCGAACATCCCGCAGTTCAGACAATACGCCACCGAATAGCATCCTTGCTTCCGCCTCTTGTTTTGAAGCTTGCAAGGTCAACACGGTTGATCAGAAGTTAACAGCCCTGCATGCAATAGAGGGGCTGTGCATGCCAGCTTAGAACCGGTAATTAAACCCCGCCAGCGCGCGGAAGGAGCTTGGCGATGCATCCTGATCACGATGCGAAAAACCGAGGTGCCCGGTGCCGCTGTTGAACTTCGCTTCGACGAAGGCGGCCATGCGCTGCGTCATCCGATACTCCAGGCCGCCGAGCACCTGGTAGCCGAATCCGGAAGCCTGATCGTTATAGTCGTGCGCATCGTGATCGGCGGCGCTATCCGCCTGGGAGAAGCGGTAAGCCAGTCCAGCACCCGCATAGGGCTGCAGCCGCCCGCCGGCGAGCCGGGGATTTTGCCAGCGGTAGATGCCGTTCAGGCTGAGGATGTTGACGCCGCCGGAGATGTCCATGCGCTGTGCCTGCCTTTCCGGCATTGCCAAGCCGTTCGCCGGGCCGCGCCAAAAGTTTTCCGACGCCAGGCCGCGTCCAAGCGCGCTGTAACCGGTGCCGTAATGGCTGAAATCGAGCGCAGCGCCCCAATTCGGATGCCGGCTGCCGAACTGGCTGATGCGAAGGTTGTAAAAGGACGCGGAATTGTAGCGATCGCCTCCCCATTCGACGCCGCGCAGCGTCAGGCCTGTGCCGGTCCCAGACTGGCGCAAGGCCGGGCTGCCGGGTAAGGAAGCCGTGCTTTCGTAGAGAGAGAATATGCCGTTCGCGGCCGCCGGCGCGGGGAGGACGAGAAACCCGGTGATGGAAATGGCACACAGCACGGTCGCATGGCTTCCAGTCATGATGCTCTCTCTGAAGTTAGGATTTCAGGATAGGCTTCAGCATCGAAACTTGCCAGCCCCAAGCGCAAGAATAATGATTTAGCGCAAGTTTTTGAGATTTGCCAAAATCTCAACGGCCACATCATGTGTGAATGCGCCTCGTGCGGCACTGTGCGAAACGGTGATATCTTGCCGCATCCGTTTAATCTTTTAACAAGGACGCCATGTGCAACCGGTTATTTCCGTCAATTCGCTGACCAAGACATATGCGTCTGGATTCCAGGCGCTCAAGAACATCAACCTCGATATCCGGCGCGGCGAAATCTTCGCCCTCCTCGGCCCCAACGGCGCCGGCAAAACCACCCTCATCAGCATCGTCTGCGGCATCGTCAATGCCAGCAGCGGCACCGTGACGGCGGACGGCCACGATATCGCCCGCGACTACCGGGCGGCGCGTACCAAGATCGGGTTGGTGCCGCAGGAATTGTCGACCGACGCTTTCGAGACCGTCTGGGATACGGTGAAATTCAGCCGTGGCCTGTTCGGCAAGGCGCCGAATCCCGGTTATCTGGAAAAGGTGCTGAAGGATTTGTCGCTTTGGGATAAACGCAGCTCGAAAATCATGGCCTTGTCCGGCGGCATGAAGCGCCGCGTGATGATTGCCAAGGCGCTCAGCCATGAACCGAAAATCCTGTTTCTCGACGAGCCGACCGCAGGAGTCGACGTCGAATTGCGGCGCGATATGTGGGAAATGGTGCGGCGGCTGCGTGAAAGCGGCGTCACCATCATTCTTACCACCCACTATATCGAGGAAGCGGAGGAAATGGCCGACCGTATCGGCGTGATCAGCAAAGGTGAAATCCTGCTGGTCGAGGACAAGGCGGTGCTGATGCAGAAGCTGGGCAAAAAACAGCTCACGCTGCATCTGCAGCATCCGCTGGACGCGGTGCCTGCCGATCTGTCGGCGTACCGGCTCGAACTGTCGTCCGACGGCAGCCAGCTTGTCTACACCTTCGATGCGCAGGGTGAACGCATGGGCATACCGGAGCTGCTGAAGAAACTGGATGAGCATGGCATCCACTTCAAGGATCTTCAGACCAGCGAAAGTTCGCTGGAAGAAATCTTCGTCAGCCTGGTGAAGGGAAATGGTAAAGGGGAACGACCATGAATATCCATGCAATCAAGGCCATATATGTTTTCGAGATGGCGCGCACCTGGCGGACAATACTGCAAAGCATCGCATCGCCGGTGATCTCCACCTCGCTCTACTTCATCGTGTTCGGCTCGGCGATCGGCTCGCGCATGGCGCAGATCGACGGCATCAGCTACGGCGCCTATATCGTGCCTGGGCTCATCATGTTGTCGGTGCTGACCGAAAGCATTTCCAACGCGTCGTTCGGCATTTACATGCCGAAGTGGGCAGGAACAATTTATGAGGTGTTGTCGGCGCCGATTTCCGCCTTTGAGATCGTAATCGGTTACGTCGGCGCGGCAGCAAGCAAATCGGTAATCCTCGGATTGATCATCCTGGCCACCGCCCGGTTATTCGTCGATTATTCGATTGCCCATCCGTTCTGGATGCTGGCCTTTCTCATCCTGACGTCGATCACCTTCAGCCTGTTCGGCTTCATCATCGGCATCTGGGCGGATGGCTGGGAAAAGCTGCAGATCGTTCCCATCATGATCGTCACGCCGCTCACTTTCCTTGGGGGCAGCTTTTACTCCATCAACATGCTGCCGCCATTCTGGCAAAAGGTGACGCTCTTCAACCCGGTGGTGTATCTCGTCAGCGGATTCCGCTGGAGCTTTTATGGCGTGTCGGATGTCGGCGTCGCAATCAGCCTCGGCATGACCGTCGTGTTCATGGTGCTGTGCCTTGGCGGAATATGGTGGATCTTCAGGACGGGCTATCGACTGAAGGTTTGAATGCGTGATGCCCCTTCCCTTGCCGGGCACCCGGAAAGGGAAGGAAAAGCGCTACGTCACTGCAGTCGCAGCAGTGCTACGTACGTGCATCCTTTTGACCCATCGCACTTGCCTGCCCGCTGATCATGTTGGCTTCGAACGCCTGCATCTCCAGACCGAGAGCCGACATGTCCATGCCGGACTGCTCCACTTTCGGGAACAGTTGCTGCTCTTCCACCTCGACATGCTTCATGACGGCCTCCGACAACTGGCGATACATCTGGTCGCACTGCGGGTCGTCTTCGCCCATCGCTTTGATCTGATCCAGCATCTGTCTTACCTGCTGATGCTCGTCTTCGCAGGAATCAACCAGCGACGCATCGGCTTCATGCACACGCGGATAAAAAACCGTCTGCTCCAATGCATCATGCAATTCCAGATTCATCAGGATCTGCCGGCCGGCTTCTTTCTTGACGTTCATGTCCTGCGAGTTCAGGTAGCTGTCGAACAGCTTGCTGACAAGTTGGTGATCCATCCGCAACGCCTGCAGCGGTTGATCGACCGGAAACCCGGCACCGCCGCGACGGTCATTGACATCCATTTCCATTTGAAACTCCTTTATGGGGAAGAGCTTTGAAAAGCAAAGCCCGGACAAAGGAGTTTAGGAGGCGCCCTTGCGATTGCAAGGACGGCAGTAGGGTTATTCCGTATATCGTCCTGCGGCTCAGGTATTGCGCGGATGCACAATGCCCTGCAGCAGCTCAGCCAGGCCGTTGCCTTGCATGACACGTATATTCTTCTGTGACGCAAATGTTTTCGCGTTGTCGGAAAGCTGGCCGGTCATAATGAAAATGCTCTCGCGCGCCTCGGCTTTCTCCGCTGCCATCTGCAGTTCGCGCAGCGGTTCGATGCCGGCGCCGGCGGCCTTCCAGCGCTTGGCGCTTACCAGAACGGTCCGGCCCGCCTTGGCGATCTCGAAGTCCGCGGCCGGACCGGCGAGCCGCTTGACGTCATATCCGTCACGCCTGTAAGCCTGCTCGATCGCATTGGCAAAATCGCGCCAGGGCATGGCATTGATGGTCTCGATGAGTTCCGCAACACGCGAGGGACTTGGCATGCGCAGCTGCCGCCAGGCAGCGACAATGCCGACCACCAGAAACGGCAGTCCGGCGGAAATGCCGTAGGCAGCCACCTGCCTCGGCAGCATCGCACTCGCCGCCAGCGAAATCACCGCAGCGATCAGGATGCTGATCCACCACGGCGAGCGCAGCAGGATCGCAAACAGCGACTTCTCGGCCATCTTGAGTTTCATGCCTCGCTCCGTGCGCTGCCCGGCTGGTAGCACCAATGCCAGGGCTCGTAGATGAACCCGAGCTTGTTTCCGCGCGGGTAGGATAAGGTGAATCCGAAGCGGGACGCATGCAGCGACAGCCACCGGAATGCGTCGGTATGCTCGAACGGTTCCTCGGTCGCCTCGCAGCCCGGCGTGTTGATGTCGATTGCACGGCCACTGTGATGTTCACTGTAGCCCGGCGGTGCGCTCAGGGTCAGGATGGTTTCGATCGGCATGTTCTTCGCAAGCTTGGCGCGGATGATGTCGGCCTGCCGCTCGATATTGCGGAACGCCGATACGAGTTCGATCACGATACCGTCTTCGCGGGCCGACTCCTTCATCGCTGCCCAGGCGCGCGCTGCCTCGGGAATGAGCAGGTACTCGCTACCGTCCGTGCCGGTTTCGGCAACGACGAGTTGGGCCGGCTCGGGATGAAACGGGATGGGATTGCGCGCAAGGATGGCGGCGGTGATGCCAAGTTCATCCAATACCTGGCGGATGTGGTGATTCAGATCGTCATTGACTAGCATCGGGTGAATACCGGGACAGGAGTATGTGGAAGCGCGGCGGCCAAGCCGTCCGCGCCGAAGTCCCGTATTTTAAGAGAAAGCGCCAAGCCGTCCTAATCGATGTGAAATTCACAAATCGCCGAACGAGTTGCGCCAAGCCACCCACCCACCCTTCGCGGAACACGGCGAACCGTCATCCGCTTACCTGTCGATTGTCGAATCGGTACCTTGCCGGTTCGTCTTCTAGCCGCCCCAACTTCGGGCGCCACGCTCGTCGACAGATCTGATTTGTTGGCCGACCTGCTTGACCAGCATTAGCCTTTCGGGATAAAACGCCGCCCAGATATTGATGCACAGGCAGACCTGGTCTCTATCCAATGTGGGCGGGGGCTCATCCGCCGCATCCTGGATGCAGGCGCTGTTCCCGCTCCGCTTGATT
>JAESFT010000488.1_pt1 | contig 23097 bp, 25 predicted proteins | sample 9269451 | NCBI WGS metagenome assembly JAESFT01 (sample SAMN14502557, study PRJNA617106) | algae metagenome | isolation source: Scytonema hyalinum WJT4-NPBG1 and co-occurring heterotrophs from well... | place: USA: Mojave Desert, Joshua Tree National Park, California | collected 2006-05-25
TGACCACGAGCGTGTCGCCCTCACGGCAGAAGTCGAGCGCCGCCTCCAGCTGCGGGCGAGGTCCCACGGACGAGACCTGCTCCTGGAACAGCTTCTTGCACCCGGTCTGCTTCAGCTCCCTGAGCTGGGCCTCCAGACCGGCTTCCTGCTCCAGCGTTGACGTTCGAGCGTAACCCACCAGCATCAGCAGCCTCCTGGTCCAATAGGATCATGGAAGGATGCAACCCGGCCGGTCCAAATGTCAACAGCCACGCTTGTGGACCGATCTGCGTGGATCAGTGGACCGGTCCAGTAGAGCAGGGGCTATTGGAACCGGCGGGTCTCAATCAAGCGGCGTCGGGCTGCGGAGTACGGCAAGGCGCTGGTCACCGAACTCTAACGCTAGAACGACCGCAAGGACGGCGCGAAACTCACGCTATCACTGATCAAAATATGGAGGGTTTCTGCCCCAACCGGGTAGGTCAAAATGAGAACCTCTCATCCCAACAGCCCGGCAGAATTCATCGATGAGGCCAGGGACCGTCGCGGATGCCCAACGCGCGAGCTTAGGCGAATGGCACTCACCGACCCAACTTGCGCCAGTCAATGGAACGTCAGCGGCTCGAAGGGCTTTGAGCACTTCCCTGGGAAATAGGTTAAACGCTCGATGTTCAGGGGAGTGATGATAGAGCCGGTTCCGGAGAGAGCTTAGTAACAGAACTCTGCTGCGCATACGCCTACTAAATTTGGTCTTGATCCTATAGGTGGCGAGAAAGCGATCTATCTTTGCTCCGAGTGTCAGATCCTGAAGCTTGCGCAGTTTAGTTCTAACTGCCTCTGAGGAACTTACCGAGATGCTGTATCCTAACGTCTCGTTAACGTAGCATTCGATCGCAGCGTGGTAGAGGCAGATCGCCCCAGGAATGAGCCAGCGCTGCCCAGGTCCTTCCTCCGCCTGACCTGCATCGCGCCGTAGTTTTTCTGCCGTGCGCCATAATGTGGGGGCGACATGCGAGTGACCCATAATTTCGGAAAATCGGCGGTGAGCGACCACGTAGTCACGCCGTACCACAGCTTATGCGCTCCATGGGCGGCAGTCTTGCGCCGTTCCAACGCTTACCAAATCTTTACCTCGGACTCTTGGCCAGCACGAGCAAATTAGACGCCTGTCACCTGCAGCATGATAGCGAGAAGCATCGCCGGCGGCGGTGGCTGACACTGTTCCGACGCAAGGCTCTGAGACACCTATTCCTTGACGAGTACAAGTGAGTTCGACCATGCGAATTGGGCCTAAGCTCCAGATCCGGCGAGGAGCTGCGTTACCATATTCTCGGCCGTTGGGAGAGATGATTGCTGTACCACACGGCCCCGGACCGGGACTAACTTGGTCACTGGGCTCGACATGTTCCCCGCGTGGATCACGCATTCCAGTGCCCCTGCGACCGAGACTTCCCCGGCTTCCGCCCAAATCTCTACACTAAACAGCTCCTCATCGGTCCCGTGTCGCCATTGGCCACACGTCAAACTGAACTCGGCTACAGGGTGGAGCGGACGTCCGGGCTTGTAATAGAAGAGGTTTGGATCCTTTGGCTGAGGCGAACGAGCTATCAGATGATCTAGATCCAGAGCTCGACCGGGCCTGACCTGGAAAGTTGAGTTCAGCTGATGGACACGCTCCAACATATCAAGTCCGCCAAGCGCTACAAAGGGCGCTGGCTGCCAACGACCAGCCGGCCTCTTCGGAGGAGGGAGCAGCTTAAATGGGTCCCCCTTCTCGCCCTTCTCGTCTTGTCGAGCAGGCGGCACAATCAAAAAGCTTCCCTTCACCCGGAGCGTGAGAAGGACATCGGTTGCGGGTCGCGATCCTTCGTTCACTGCCTTGAAGGCGAGGACCGGTCTGCCGTCCTGCCGCTCTAGCGCGTGGTGCAGATTGCGCAGACGGCTTTCGCATACTTCCAGCCAGGTGGCATGCTCTTCCCGGTACCTTTGGATCTCCTTATCCGAGACCGGCGTGAAGACTTCACGGAATGGGGAGAAACCGCGGTGCTGCGGATTTCGCTCGGCACGCTCACGCGGACCAAAATCCTTAGCTAGTGGGAAGCAGCTAGAAAGCGTGCCGACCAGTCGAGATACATCTGCGTCTGTGAGCGCCTCATAGCGCTTCTGTTCGAACTCCAGCCGGTCTAGCAGAGCCCCGTGTGCGTTGACACAAGCCACAGTAACGTGTGGCTCCGACTCCTTGAGGCGTGCGATCTCCTCCTTGAGCGCTCGGATTTCGCGATCGGCCTCCGAAGGCTCCGGTGGCAGGAGCCATTCCTCTGGCACTGGCAAAAGCGGCATACCCAGCATGCTCGCACTCGCCATGGGACCGACGTCGTCCGTGAGGAGATAGGCCTCCATTTCTGGATGCTCATCAATGAACGTTTGGACTGTCCCAACCAATTCATCATCTGGACGCTCATAATCGAGCATATCCGCGTGAGCTGCCGATGGCCGGATCTTCAAGTTGATGAAGAGCTTTACGGTTGGTCCAGCTTCACGAACGACCAAATGGTCAGTACCCCCACGAATGATCGCCCGCAGCATGCTCGAAGCTGCCCTCGCGCGTTTTGCCCGCCGCTCATTCCCCTTGCTCTTGTGATCGTCGATCTCCGTCTGAACGGGACGCGTAACGATGACGTGGACCTCATCTGCATCCTGCCAAGCACTCCAGTCGAGTTGCTCCAGCGCACGGCATTGCAGGAAGACGTTGGTATCCGGGAAGAGGTGAACGATTTTGCTCACTCGCGCACCTACTGCTCTCTTGAGGCCCACTCAAAAGTCACTTTGATCTTGTTGAGATGGGTCCACGGCAGGACACCGCGGTGCTGGAGCATTCCCACCACGATACCCGGATGAATTCCGCACTCCTCAGCGAAAGCCCGGATCTCTGCTTCGGCTCTGGGATAAGAGGCAACGAAAGCCGCGAACCTTTGCCGGCCGACGAGGACCTCCTCAGCCCAAGCGTCGGCCTCTTGTTCGACACCATCGCTCTCTGCTCCCTGATCGTCAGCGAAGTTCCGGCCACGATGAAGGACCAGGTGAGCGGCCTCGTGGAAGAACGTCCACCAGAAATGGTCATTGCTCTTCATCCGTAGTGACATCTGGATGATGGCGCGATCTGGATCGAGCCAACGAGCGGAACCAAAGAGGCAGGTCTTGCTGATGGGCTTCTCGAACACGAGCGCAACACCGGCCTTGCGGCAGAGCTCTATCATCCTCGGTTCGAAGATTTCCGGAGGCTCTATGGTCAGAGATCGGATCTCACTGACAGCAGCCAGAAACACCTCCTTGTCATAAGAGGGGAGATCCGTAGAACGCGCTGCATGCTCGCCCAGCATCAGCCACGCGAAGATATGGTGTGGCGAGCTTTCGACTCGCTTTGACTGCCGATGATGGACAGCCAGCGTGGTGACCCTGGCGGCAAAGGCGGAACGAGCTCCGATCTTCAGAAAATGCATCAGCGCGTCAGCGAGCTCCCCAACATCCTTCGTGTCGGGGAGCACCTTGCGAGCCTTGAGCTCTCTCACAGGAAAGTGTCGCAGCCATTCCTCTGTGTCTGGGACAGCCTCCTTGGCGCGCTTGCGGGCCTGATGAAGATCCCAGCTATTTTGAAGGTTAGTCCAAACCTGGGCTCCTAACCCTAGAACCCGCTCGAGCTTGATCGCGGTCTCTGGTGTGACCGGATTGGTGCCCTTCAGAATTGTGTTGAGGTGCTTTGGAGTTAGGTCGGCAAGACGGGCGAATTCAGCCTGGCTCCAGCCGTTTGTCTCGATGTACTCCGCAAGGTGCTCACCTGGGTGAGTTGCCCAGCCTGGCACCCACTCCGTTTGTGTCACAGACGTCATGGAACCCTCCCTCAGGGTTTAGTCAGTGATAGTCCTTGATTTCTACGATCTGGATGGCGGTTACGGCCTTCAGGTCGATCCCGCCGCCCTCCAGCTGGGGCATAGGGTCGTGGTCGGGTTTAAAGATCAGACGCCAGTTGCCCGTGATGTCGACGGCGAAGTGCCCAGGCATGTCATGCGAGAGCTCGTGACGCCGAGGCGGTGGGGTAGAGGGGATATCCGCCAGCGTTGGTGCTGCACGAAGGAGGTCCAGGCGCATTTTCAGCCGCCCGGCCCGATCACCATAGACCCGTTTGAGCGCAGCCTCGTCCGCTAGCCCCTTCTCCAGCTTCTTGGAAGAGAACGAGAGCTTCATGGAGGGCCCCTGCCCGTTACGTTATAGGTAATAACCTGTGGATTATTACGCAATAGGTAACGAATGGTTCCAGGTGCGGCAAGATCGTCAGCTGGGCCTTATCCCCAGGTCTCAGCAGGTTTCAGTGGTTGCGGCGCCTGAACGCGAGGGGGTTCAAGGGCCTTCAGAGTAACTGCTAGGCCGCGAAACTGGGAGCCTGGGCAGAGCTCAGTCCAAGCCGTGCCTTCAGTCTTGCCACAGCGCCAGCTGTCCATCGGCCGCGGCCGCTCGGCGTCGGCACATCCTCAGCTGTCAGAGTTCGCGCGACCTGCCGGAGGGGTTGGGTGCCTCTGGGATCCAACCTTGCCAAGATGGGAGCCAGGGCCCTTGCGTGTGCATCGGCTTGCTTGGTCCGCTCCGCACGGGCAATCGCACATTCCGCAGGAGTACCGGCGCGGCCACGGAAGCCTCCTAGCTTCACGCCACGGACCTTCGCAGCGGCCAGGGCTGCTTTGGTTCTGGCGGAGATCATACCAGCCTCATGCTCGGCCACAGCGGCAAGGATGTGGATGGTGAGCCGGTTGGCCTGCGGGAAGTCACAGGCCGTGAACTCGACCCCGCTCTCCATCAGGTTCGAGACGAAGGCGACGTTGCGAGCGAGGCGATCGAGCTTTGCGATAATAAGAGTTGCCCGGTGAGCTCGGCACAGAGCGAGGGCTTCGGCGAGCTTCGGCCGATCGGCACGCTTGCCACTCTCCACTTCCACCACTTCGGCGACCAGCGTGCGACCGGTGAGATAGTCCGTCACTGCCGTTCGCTGCGCCTCGAGCCCCAGACCGGAGCGACCCTGACGGTCGGTCGACACACGCAAATAGCTAACGAATTTGCCAGCCATCGGGGTGTCTCGTCCTGTGCACCGTTGGATGCTCAGAACGGTACGGGCCAGATGCTAACGAGGCGTTAACTGGCGCTGCGGGATGCGCAGGACCTCGACGAGGATAGATCAGCCCCAACGAGCACGGTTCCAGGGATCACGTCGCCGAAAGCGTCTGTGCTCAACAGCAGTGCCGACTATCCTTCCGCCCTGATCGGGCCTTATCTGATATGGGAAGAGTTCCGTGCTGAGGGGCACAAACCATAGTATGGTTGTATTATCCTCTAGGGTCGCCTCGCCACGGTACTGAGCAAAATTCCAACCCCTATGATCAACATAGAGAACTAAATCCCCTCCTTGTGGCGCCAACCCTGTGTCAAATACTACTATTTCCCCTTCTCTAAACTCAGGCGCCATACTGTTATCATCAATCTCGATACAGAAAGCACTTCCTACGACATTAGCGTAAATTTCGATACCGAGGTTTGCATAATCAGAAAATCGGAAATTCTTGTTGCTAATCCATTCATCTGGCAGGTCACCAATAAATGGTGCGCGAGTAATAGGGCGCTGATGATCTGGAGGTAGTAAGTCCGCTTCCTCGTGACCCGTTAGCCAATCAGTGGTGACCCCGAGCTCCCGTGCGATTGCAGCGATCTTGTCAGCACTGGGCTTCGTCAGCTCGCGCTCCCACTGGGAGACTGCTTGGGTGCTCACGCCAAGACGCCCCGCTGCCATCTCTTGAGTGATCCCAAGAGCCTGACGCGCTTTTCGTATGCGGGATCCGATTGCCATGCTACGAGAATAAAGAGATACTTGATGGCCGTCTACAATTCAGACACTTGATTTTTTACTAAAGTGGCGCTTTATGATACCCATGTCAAAGCGCGATGCAGGTCTGAGAAAGGCGATCGAAGCAGCCGGTTCACACCAGCAGCTAGCCACTATGCTGAGGATCTCGCTGCAGGCGGTCTGGCAATGGCGCCGTGTGCCGCCTCTCCGCGTGCTGCAGGTGGAGGGCATCACCGGGATTGCGCGGCATGAGCTCCGACCCGACCTTTACCCGCCTCCAAGATCCAGACGAAAGCCTCGTCTAACTGTAGCTGCCGCTGTTAGCGAGGGGGAGGGCTCCAATGCCCTTTGAGCCAACAGCAGACGAAAGCCCCGCCCCGATTGGTATCGGGTACGAGACTGCGTTCTCAACTCAAGTAAGCTCAGCACCCTATCGGCTGAATGAGGTTGGTCAAGCGGCGCTTGATTATGCTGAGCGTGGCTGGCCCGTTTTCCCCTGTTCACCTGTCGACAAGACACCGCTCGTCAAGAACGGGTTCAAAGACGCCTCAACGGACCCAAAGGAGATCTGCGCCTGGTGGCGTCAGTGGCCGGATGCCATGATCGGAGTGCCGACCGGGCCTAGAACAGCGTTCGTCATTGATTTGGATCCGAAGGAGCAACCTGCCGGAGCAATGCTCCGGGGCTTGGCGAAGTTCTGCGGGGGGGTGCTTCCGGCAGCATGGATCTGTCGAACCCAATCTGGTGGATATCACGTCTATTTTGCGCACCCGCATCTTTCAGACGGACGTAAGCTCGGAAATCGAACCAATCTCTTCAGACACATACCCGGCGTGGACGCTGTCATTAAGTGCCACGTCGATGTGAGAGGCGAAGGCGGCTACGTAATCGTACCGCCGTCCGTGATGGCAGATGGTAAAGCGTACAGTTGGGAGCAGGAGCCCAACAGCGATCATCCACCAGAAGCCCCTGCTATCCTGCTCGACGTAATCCTCAGGCGGGGCACTTATGACCCTGTCGACTCTGCCGCTGACTTACCTCTGCGATCGACAGCGATCGATAGTCCTGGGGATAAAGCTGTTCGTCGGTATGCGCTGAGGGCGCTCGACGAAGAACTCCGAACAGTTGCAAGTGCGCCTGAAGGAGAACGGAACGACACCCTCAACATTGCAGCGGTGAAGATCGCATCGCTCGTCGCAGCGCGGGCGCTCAGCAAGAGCATGGCCTGGGCTGCACTTGAGGATGCTGGTCGTCAATGCGGGCTCCCCACAAAGGAAGTTCATGAGACGATCAAATCGGGCTTCCGCAAGGGCCTTTCGGAACCTCGTGATCTTTCAAAGATCCGCGGCCAGGCCGAGGAGCGTGCCCGCTCCCCCTACGGTACCTCACAGGATCAGGTACGTGTTCCTGAGAGTACATCTCCCGATATCTCAACCTCGGACAGTACATTCAGTGTTGAGGAGATGAACCGCCAATGGGCCTTAGTGATGGTCGGCTCGCACGCCGTTGTGATGCGCGAACATCCGGATGCTCCCCTCGAGGACCGTGTTCGAGTCATCAAAATAGGAGCCTTCCAGCAATGGTACGCCAACTGCTTTACCGAGATCCGCGACCCTGACAACAAGGTCAAGACGGTCACCTGGGCAAATGCCTGGCTCGGCAATCGAGGGCGGCGACAGTACCAGGGTCTCGAGTTCTACCCTGATCCCCAATTAGCGAGCGGGACGCCTGGCTATTTCAATACATGGCGTGGCTTTAGTGTCGCTCCGCATCCGAAGGCGCACGGGTACGCAATCTTCCAAGACCATCTCCTCAATAACGTGTGTGATGGTGACCCAAACCTCTTCCAATGGGTGTTCGGGTTCTTCGCGCAGATGATCCAGCAGCCGCGCAAAAAGCCAGGAACCGCGCTGGTGCTGCGCGGCGGCATGGGAGCAGGCAAGACAAAGGTCGGAGAGGTAATGGGGTCTCTGTTCCCGGAGAACTTCTTCTTGGTCGACAGTGCCCGCTACCTCACTGGCCATTTCAACATGCACATGGCGAGTTGCCTCCTGCTGCAGGCCGACGAAGCGGTATGGGCGGGTAACAAGGAGGCTGAAGGTCATTTACGGGGTCTCATCACGTCAGATGACCAAATGATTGAGCCGAAGGGCATCGATGCTATCCGGCTCAAGAATTATGCTCGGCTGATCATGACCTCGAATGAGGACTGGGTCGTGCCGGCCGGGAAGGATGAGCGGCGGTTCTGCGTCCTCGACGTCAATCCGCGCTGCCAGCAGAATATCTCCTACTTCCAGGAGATGGACGAGGAGCTCAACAACGGCGGCCGTGAGGCCCTGCTGCATGACCTCCTCACCTTCGACCTATCCTCCGTGAACCTGCGCCAGATCCCTCGAACAGGCGCTCTCCTCGAACAGAAGATCCATTCACTCGATCCGATCGACGGCTGGTGGCTCGACCGCCTTATGGCAGGCACGCCGACCCGCAAGCAGACGTCATGGCCACTGCTGATTGAGTGCGACCTCCTCCGTGAGGATTACATCGGGTCGACCGATCAGATCGGCATCAAACGCAAGAGCACCGAGACTGTACTCGGGAGCCGATTGAAAAAACTGACCCGCGGACTTGGGCTTCAGCGAGCTAAGCGGATGTCGTCCACACCGGGCGTCCATGAACGCGTGTGGTGCTATCTTTTGCCTCCACTGGCTGCCTGCCGAGAAGCTTTCGAGCAGGCGCTTGGCCAGCGCATTGATTGGGATGAGCCGGATGAGCAGCCCACCACCTTCGAGTGATGTGCCTCACCTGAGGTGGGGCGCAAGATCAGAGGTGGGGCGCTATAACTAATTGATTTTGTTAGGCTTGCCTCACCTGCCCCACCTGCCTCACCTTTGCGCCTCGTGCGCGCGTATGAGGCTTCAGTAGGAGACCGCCTTGCGAATATTTCTTGATTTGAGGCAGGGCAGGTGAGGCAGGTGAGGCACTAGTAATTATTTCAATAGCTTATCGCGACCCACCACATGGGTTGCAGATCTTGAAGGTGGGGCAGGTGGGGCTCCCTCCTTGGAAAGGGAGAGCCGCACGACCGGAAAGTTCAACCTGCTGATCGAGAGGACAGAGAGACCCTCTATGGCAGACATGCGTGGCAGCCGGCTCATCGCGAAACCTTCTTGCTCGAGGACGTGCACCGGGCAGGCAGTAAAGGCGCGAGTGAGCTGATCGACGTCAGCTTCGGGACTAATAGTGCTCTGCACACTCCTGGCCTGTACGGCGACGGTGGTTGCCTGTACCTCAAGGTGGACGGCTCGGGCGCCAGGCGCTGGATCCTGCGCACTGTGGTGCAGGGCAAGCGCCGTGACATCGGCCTGGGTAGCGCGACCGCTACCTCATTGGCTGAAGCCCGGCTGAAGGCGCGGACCTGCCGCCGGACTGCTCGTGCAGGCGGTGATCCTCTCACCTTCTGAAGGCGGGCCTCAAGATCGCGAGGCACGCCCCCAAATGCAAAAAACGTTGCAAACCTTAGCACAGTCCCTGAATATTATCCTGCTTCCGGCAATTGCCGACCGCCGATAAGTCTCCAATCGAGCGCGACACATCTCCATCCTGGAGATCCGCCAGGGGAGCAAGTGAGCAGCCTTGCTCAACGGGGGTCTCCGGCGTTTGAAGCACGATTTTGTGGGGCGGAAGTGGCACCCGAGTACGAAATGGTACTGCTGGAGGTGGAGCTGGGTTGCTCTGTTGCCCCTCCCCTTGCTCAGCTGCTCACCAAACACTCGGCACCAGAACGACGTGCTATAGCGCAGAGTGCGGGCGCCCAGATGTAGGACTATGTGCCTGATGTAACGGAGCGCTCCAGCCTGCTCAGCATTGCCAACGCTAGGACCCGCCCGCTGGAAACTGCCACCCGGCTTCACCGCCACCCGCGCCAAAGTCAGTCGAGGTCTTGGGGCCCGGCAGTCTGAAACACTCATCAGGGCGCGAGAGTTCGTGAGCCAGCTGACCCAACCGCTGTGGTTTCCTTAGAGCGCAATCCTCGCGGAGGCTCCTTGGGTATGGCTGGGGTTTTGGGACCTCAGCCGAAGCGATCTGGCTGACGCGTGAGACCCGCTGGGCGCCCTGCTCTCGCATGTGAGCAGGGTGCTGCAGGCTGCTCAGATGGTGACGCGCCTCTGGCCTAGGGCTCGCATGCGCGGAGCCATCTCCAAGGCGGATTTTCCACTGACGAAGCAACAGCTTGAGGGCAGCCCTAGGGGCTGCGAGACGGCGCAGAAGGTCGCATTCAGCTCCGGCCCGCGTTGCTCAGTTGAGCTGTCCGCGGTTGTTCTCTTGGACCTCAGATGTGCTTGCACCTAAGGTCCGAGAAGCCCGGTTCTCGGACCCGAGCTTCTCGGCCCACAGGAGTGTTCTCGGACCTTTGCACGCCAAGAGGAGGGTACGCTGGCCCTCCTCTGAGCCGAGGCTCGGCTTGTCAGTAGCCTCCCACCAGCCGCTGCAAGGCGAGGTCGAGGGGGGTAGGGGCAGAAAATGGTGCCTGGCCCTGCCGGATGGAGGCGAGCCCGGCTGCCTAGCGCACGCGCTTGACCCGGAGTATCACGCCCTCCGGCACTTCACCCGTGCGCTGCCGCTCCTGCGCGAGGCTGAGTGCCTTGTGGTCCTCCTCAGCGCTGCCGTGGCCCTTGACCACGAAGTAGCCGGTGCGGCCATCGTCAAAGTGGACGGAGAACATCACGGACTTGCCACGCGCGATGCTAGCGGTGTCCCGGCGGGTGAAGCTTTCGCGAGCCATACCATCAGAGTTAGGGCAGACGGTGGAGGGTTGCCGCTGTGGAGCGGTGCCGCACCAGGGCGCCTGCCTATGGTCGTGGCAGGCTTGCCGCGGAAGAACCGTGCCTGCCCTACCCGCTCACTCTGAAGCGGGCGGCGCTGCCCGCACCAGGGGATGAGGTGAGCTCGGTGGCTTTAGCGGGCTCGGATTGGTACAGGGGCTAGGTGCCCCCTCCGTCACGGGTTGCAGCGACTGGTTTCACTCCAGATCGGCCAGTGGGCACAGCAGAGCCCCTCTCTCGCTTCGGTAGGGAGGGGCTTTTTGGCGTTTTAGGCACTAGCCTGGGGCTCCTCCGGCCACTCGGGCATCGCTAGCTGGAGATCTGCACCGAGGTAGGGCTGGAACTCACGATGGTACTGAATGATCGACTCGTGCAGGGGGTCTTCGGCCTCCTGTCGCCAGAGATCGTAGATGTCGTGCCAATTGAAGAGGTCGATGCCGAGCACCGAAACCCGCTTCACGTAAAGCTTGAACCCTGGATAATCTGCCTCAGGCAGAGTTCGTCCAAGGCAGACCCCTTCGACGATAACCTTGGGCTTCGAGACAAGAGCATCGCTCACAGCCCTTCTAAGCTCGACTACATCTAGTCGGGTCACGTACTGCCGCTCGTTGCTCTCTGGCAGTAGGAAGTCGTCAGTCTCAATCAGGTGCGCATCCGTTCTGTCTGCAACCTTGCGAGCGATGGTGCTCTTGCCTGTCGCCATGAACCCATCGATCCGCAGCAAGCGCTGCCCTGAAGCCGCCCACGCCTGTGCCGCAAGCTCCGCGGCATGGGTGCTGCCGCGAACGACCTCGTTGCTCTCCACCTGTGGGAATGGGTCGGTTTCCTGCCACATACGAGCCTCATCTCTTAGGGGCTGACATTCAGCTTCCTCGCGCTTCGGTCACGCTCCTTTGAGCCCGCTTTTGCGGGAGGCTGGCCTATGCGGCAAGGCATGCAAGCCCAGCCTGCGTGCCATAGAAGAAGGAAGTATTCTCGGCCACGCTTCAGCTCGCCGGAGAGCCCGTTTTACTGCATAACCGGCGCGGGCGGCCGAAACTGCCTGGGAATACGCTCTGAAAACTTTAAATCGCATTCCATATACGGCCTTACGCGCAAACGGGGTCCGCGTGCGCACGTGGCTGCGGCACCCTACTGCACGGCCGTGAGCCGCTGAGCCCGTGCGGAGCTGTGAGCAGCCAGCTTCTGCCTCACCCAGGCTTCGGCGTCGTTGAGGGTCTGGAAGATGTTGTCGCCGATGGCCTGACAGGGGCCGAACCCTGCCTCCAGGTTCCACCAGCTCTTCATGGCTGGGTCATGGGCATCGCCATCAAGGCGCGCGAGAACAGCCACAAGCTGCCCGTCCATGAGCACCAACTGACCTTGCGTGTCGTGGCCGTCGATGAGGACGGGAATCGCTTGGAAGGAGATGGACTGCATGGCTTACGCCTCAAGTTGGGGCGTGAGCAAAGTCCGGCGGACACCCTGGGGATCAACAGCCCCTCTGTACCATATCGACCAAACCAAGGATAATGAAAAACACTGCTCCAGGTTACATCTGGCCTGCGACAAGAAGCAGAGCAGCCGCACATCACAGCTTGGCTGAAGAAATATCCAAATACCCGATCTATGTTAGATCTAGGCCTTCACGTATCTGATAGGTTCATCTCATCGTCAGCCCTCGATCATAGGCATGCTGACGACTGGAGAGGCCGCATGTGCTCCGTCTGAGAACTGGAGCACCCCTGTGACGGCATCTCATCATCCCCTTATCGCCAAGCTAGAGAGCATCTTCACCCTCACCCCTGAGGAGCGTCAGGCCATCCTCGACATGCCCATGCAGGTCCAGGAACTGAGGGCCAAGCAGGACATCGTGCGCGAGGGCGACCGGCCCTCCCGAAGCTTTGTGGTGCTGGAGGGCTTCACCTGCATGTTCAAGCTCACCCCTAAGGGGGAGCGCCAGATCATGGCCTTCCATATCCCTGGTGACATTCCCGATCTCCAGAGCCTGCACCTCAAGACGCTCGACAACAGTGTTGGCACCATCACCCGCTGCAAGGTGGGCTTCATCCAGCACGAGACCTTGCGCGACCTTTGTAGCCGCTATCCTCGCATCGGCAGTGCCCTCTGGCGTGAGACGCTCATCGACGCTTCGATCTTCCGCGAATGGATGATCAGCATCGGGCGCAGGGACGCCTTTGCCCGGCTGTCGCACCTTCTCTGCGAGCTGCTGGTGAAGATGAGAGCCGTGGGGCTCGTGGAGGATCACACCTGCAAGCTGCCGATCACCCAAGGTGAGTTCGGCGATGCGCTCGGTCTCTCGACCGTGCACATCAACCGCACCCTTCAGGAGATCCGGAAGGCGGGGCTCATCACGCTCAGGGGCGCCACCCTGAAGGTGCTGGACTGGGACGGGCTCCAGAAGGCCGGCGAGTTCGACCCCACCTACCTCCACCTGGAGAAGCCGCAAGCCGCAGCGTGACCACCTTCTGAAGGAGAGGGAACGTGAAGCGCCTGTTGCTGAACCTGCTGCTTCTATCCCCTGCTGTCCTGATCGTCGGCTTCATGGTGCTGATGTTCTTCGCTTACCTCGAATAAGCACCAGAGCCCGGTTCGTTTAGAGTATACTCCGGCAGACCGGCAGGGACTTCCATGACCAGGAGGAGCCGTTCCGTAAATGCACTCGTCGGAATTGCGGTGGCGCCTCCGTAATGATCATCGAACCATCAGGACCGGGATCTTGCAGCGTCGGACCATCGCCGTGGTCGTGCTGCCGACGACGAGGTTGCGAATGCGACCGTGCCCATAGGCGCCCATGACGAGAAGATCGATACCACCCACCTCCACGCGGGAGCCGATCACCTCCTCTGCATGACCAAGAGCAAGGGTCGCGGAGACGTTGAGGCCGGCCGCTCGGAGGCGTGTCGCCGCTGCGTCCAGACGCGATCGCATCTCGCCCTCGCTGCCCGCGCTGACGATCTCGCACGCCACCCCCCGGAGCAGAGGATCGCGGATAACATGCTCCAGAGCTTTGTTGGCGCTTGCCCCACCATCATAGGCAATGAGGAAGCGGGTAATCGGGCGGAAAGCCCGTGCGGCCACCAGGATTGGCTTGCGGCTTGAGCGAACAACCCGCTCGAGGTTGGAGCCAAGATGCCCCTTAGCGAAGTCGGCGGCCTCGCCGCGTTTCCCGATCACTACGAGGTCGGCGCCAGCCTCGAACTCCTCAACGGCTTCAACGAGGTCGCCGTGTCGGAGCTTGGTCGAGACTGTCGCGACAGCGGCGGCTTGGAGCCGGGCCTTGGCCTCATCAAGGAGGAGCCGGCCGCGCCGCAATCCGAGCTTCGCCCGCTGCTCATCGAGAGCTGCTAACTCGCTCAGGAGCTCATCGCGTTCATCCACATCGAGGTTGCCACTGAGGTCTACAGGCGCGCTAGTGGTGTCCCGTCGTCCCAAGACGTGCAGGATCTCGACTGAGGCCGAGGTGCGGCTCGCAGCCCAGGCCGCGAGGTCACACACACTCTGGGCATAGATCGAGCCATCGATGAGGCAGAGTATCTTCGCCATGGCTGGTCCTCCTCAGTGGGCCGTAAGGCGCTCCAGGGCACCCGGCTTGTCGTGCATGGCGAGCTTATCGACGATGGTCGCGCTCGCTTCGTTCAAGCCGATGATCTCGACCTCGGTGCCTTCACGCCTGAATTTCAGCACGGCGGCATCCAGGGCAGCGACCCCTGACAGGTCCCAGATGTGGGAGCGGCTGACATCGATCTTCACCCGCTCCAGCGCTTCCTTGAAGTCGAAGGCGGCGGTGAGGTCCTCGGCCGAGGCGAAGAACACCTGTCCCTCGACGACATAGGTCCGCTCGGTCTCATCCTCGGAAAGCGTCGAGGTCACCCGGAAGAGCTGGGCAACCTTGGAGGCGAAGAAGATGCCCGAGAGCAGCACGCCGATGAGGACGCCGATGGCCAGGTTGTGGGTGGCGACGACGCCTACGACCGTCGCGACCATGACGATGCTGGAGCGGCGCGGGTGGTCCCGCAAATCGCGGATCGACTTCCAGCTGAAGGTGCCGACCGAGACCATGATCATGATGGCAACAAGGGCTGCCATGGGGATGCGGGACACCCACTCGCCCAGGACCACGATGAGGAAGAGGAGAAACGCCCCCGCTGCGAAGGCCGACAGACGCCCGCGTCCGCCCGACTTCACGTTGATCACCGACTGGCCGATCATCGCGCAGCCAGCCATGCCACCGAAAAAGCCTGTCACAAAGTTGGCGATGCCCTGGCCGACGCACTCCCGGTTCTTGTTGCTGGGGGTGTCTGTGAGCTCGTCCACGATGGTGGCCGTCATCAGGCTTTCGAGGAGGCCGACGGCGGCGACACCGATCGAGTACGGCAACACGATCAGAAGGGTCTCCAGGGTCCAGGGCACGTCCGGGAGGAGGAAGATAGGCCAGGTGGAGGGTAGCTCGCCCATATCCCCGACCGTGCGGAGGTTGAGCCCGAGGGAGAGGGTCACGGCTGTCAGAACTAAGATGCAGACCAGCGGGGATGGGATGACCTTCGTGAGACGTGGGAAGCCGTAGATGATGGCGAGCCCCGCGGCGACCATGACATAGGTCAGCCACGGCACCCCGATGAGCTCGGGCAGCTGCGCCATGAAGATCAAGATCGCCAGGGCGTTGACGAAGCCGGTCATCACCGAGCGGGAGACGAAGCGCATCAAGTAGCCGAGGCGAAAGATGCCTGCGAGGATCTGGAGGACACCGGCCAGGATTGTCGCAACGAGCAGGTATTGGAGACCGTGCTCCTTGACGAGCGTAACCATGAGCACGGCTGTGGCAGCCGTCGCAGCCGAGATCATGCCGGGGCGGCCACCTACGAAGGCGATGATCACAGCGATGGAGAACGATGCGTAGAGCCCAACCTTGGGGTCGACACCAGCGATGATCGAGAAGGCGATGGCCTCGGGGATGAGGGCGAGAGCGACAACGAGACCGGAGAGGAGGTCGCCGCGGATGTTGCCGAACCACTCGGCGCGCAGACGTGCAAAGTTCATGAAAAGCTTTCGTGTCCGCTGCTGACGGAGATGCAGCGTCGGAGGCAGATTGCGTGCCGGCACCGGCTACGCATCCGCTAGTTCCCATTTTGTGAGGGTGGGGTGAGGCAGATCAGGAGAGCCGGAGCGCTACGGCGGCCCGCGCCGGGCGGGCGCTTTCAAAGTTGCTCGATCCTGCATCATAGGCGCCCGTAGCACGGATATGTTGCGATGCACACTCCCGTCTTCGGTCTCGGATTGCCGTATTGGAGGAGCTTCGCACCAGCTTGACCCCAGCGGAGCGCAAGATCACAGCACTGGTTCAGATTGGGTTATATCTGGCAAAGGCTCAGGCAACGTCTTCGCGGTCCTGGTCAGGTAGGTGGGGTCGAATTGCTGATCGAGATCGGCTTCTGAGAGAGTTAGAAGGCCCTCGCTGATCTCTGAAAAAGATAGAGTACGTCATGAGCTTTCCGTTGTTCTCTCTCGAAGGCAAGCGCGCGCTTGTTACGGGTTCGTCTCAAGGTATTGGGCTCGCCCTAGCCAAGGGCCTCGCTGACCATGGTGCTACCGTTGTCCTGAATGGCCGCGACACTGGAAAGCTCGCGGCAGCCGCAACGGAGTTATCGGCCACGGGACATAAGGTTTCGACCGCACTCTTTGATGTTACTTCTGCGGAAAATGTAAGAAAGTCGGTTGACGATATTGAAAGCGGGGAGGGACCCATAGACATTCTCATCAACAATGCTGGGATGCAGTTCCGGGCGCCGTTGGAGGACTTTCCTGTTGAGAAATGGGAGCAAATGTTGCTCACCAATATCTCAAGTATCTTCTTTGCCGGGCAGGCGGTCGCGCGGCACATGATTGCTCGTGGCCGGGGCAAAATCATCAATATCGCTTCAGTGCAGAGTGAGCTTGCCCGGCCTGGGATCGCCCCCTACACGGCGACAAAGGGGGCAGTAAAAAATCTGACGAGGGGCATGTGCGCGGATTGGGCCAAGCATGGCTTGCAGGTTAACGCCATCGCGCCCGGTTACTTCAAGACGCCACTGAACCAAGCTCTTGTCGACAGCCTGGAATTTTCAGGCTGGCTGGAGAAGCGCACGCCCGCAGCTCGGTGGGGCAACGTCGATGAACTTATCGGGGCAGCGGTTTTTCTCGCCAGCGATGCGTCGTCGTTCGTAAACGGGCACACACTCTACGTGGATGGCGGCATCACGACCTGTCTCTGAAGCTGGGAAGTGCTGTGGGCGGTCGTAGCAGGGCGGCCTCGATAACACCGATGGATTGGCACGGGTTGACGTGAGCAGCAGCGCCTTCCACGAGAGACGGTCTGGTTCACTTCGGGTATACCCAAAAATGAGCTAGCCATCTGCGCCGTTTCCCATATGCGCAAGGGGGCCCAGAGGGGCTCTCAGTACTGGCCGCCTGTGGTGGCGCTCGTGGTGTCCGGCCGTGTTCTGGTGACGAGGCTCACACCGATCTCCGCAATGCCGATGATCAGGTGGGGCCAGTAGGTGCGATCAGCAAAGCCGAAGAGCCAGGGAGAGACCGCCAGCAGCGCTCCTCCAAGGCCATCCACCGCCAGATGGGCTCCCATAGGGATGAGCCGCGTCAGGCTCAGCTCATAATCGGTGATGAGGCTCATCGCGAGAATGCTGGCCCCAAGCACCATGGGCACCCACTGGGCCGCGCTGCCGTCGGCAAAGCCGAAAAGCCACGGCGCAATGATCAGCAGAGCCCCAGTCGCATAGTCGATCATGCCGTGAACACGGGTCGAGAGAAACCGCATGGCATCACCTCCATCAAAGGAACTGTTCAGCTAACGGCCGAGCTTCCAGAGATGTTCCCTGATCGAGCGTCCGGTTTGGCCTTTACAGGACGCTGTACCGCTTCAGGGGCACCACAATCAGCGGAGCGGCAGGATGGCGACGATGCGTAGCAGCAGCTTCAATACCGCCCACTGCCGATCCGCTTCTCGGCAGCCCTCAGGGCGGCACAATTACCCCTCTCCAGGCGTTTGGCTGCGCTACCGGAGGGTAACACCGTGCCCCGCTACTACTTTGACGAGTATGACGGCGAAACCGTCACTCAGGATGACGAGGGCCTTGAACTCGATGGGATCGAGGCCGCTCGCGCTGAAGCCCGCAAGGCCCTGCCCGATATCGCGCGCGACGTTCTCCCGGAGGATGGGGACCGCAGAACCATGGTGGTCAAGGTGCGAGACGAAGCTGGAAAGGTGCTCATTACCGCCACCCTGTCTCTGCTGATCGAAACGGCTCCCTAGAACTTCGTTTCTCGCCATCTCACCCGACCTTCGGCTTGCCGAAAACGCTTCTGAGCGTTTGGCATCGAGCGCAGATGTACTGCCGCGGGCTGGGTCTGCTACGGTGGAAGGCATGAGTTCAGATGAGCGCCTCCTTCATCTCGTCGAAGAAGCTGCACAGCAACGCCGGACGGCCGTTCGCCTGCTATGGGTTTTGTGCGCCCTTGCCGCCATGTGCACGCTCTCTGCGATAGCGCTCGTGACGATTTTGCTCCTTTAGCCTGCGGCGGACGCCGGGTCAGGCATCGCTCTCCGGCGTCCAGTCGCACGGCACCGCGCGTGAGGTGGCCAGGGCGAATGCCTTGAGGTCAACACGCCTCTCGTCCATCTATCCCGCACCGGGCGCGGTGGTCGGCTCCTGTAGAGCACCCGTCCATCGGCGTGGATGTGCAGCACCTGCCGGACTTGCGGATGGGCTCGACCGTCTGCGAGGTAGCACTTGCCCACTTCGATGTTCTCGCATGGCACGCTCATGTCTCGTCGCTCTCCAGCGTCCAGTCACAGGGCACAGGGCGCTCGATCATGGCCGCGAAGGTTCCTGGATCGAGGATACCAGGGCGCCACACCCACCTTGAGGACGGTCTGGGCGGCTTGGATCTGGCCTCGAACTGCACCCGCCCTTCGTGGAAGGCCCGAACGCGACGCACTTGGCCCGAGCGGGTCAAGTAGCACTGGCCTACTTCAAGGCTCTTGGGGTCAATGCTCATTGACCCGCACTCTCGGGCTGAACCACAAGCACAACACGGCCCAAAGCAGGACGGATCTCCGCTTGCACCTGCCGGCGGGCGCGCTCCGTTGCTAACTCGTCCTGCCCCAGGATGGTGACGGTCACATGCGGGACGAACCCAGGCTTGCCCCGCAGGTCGAAGTTCGTCGTGAAGGAGGTAATCGCACGCTGGATCACAAGCCTCTTCAGCGCAGCCGTCGCAGTGCCAAACGGGTTGATGGTGTGCACGTAGCCTCCCTGTTGCTGTGGTGCCGTTCCCGATTCTCACTCGCCGCCCTCGGCCTGGAAGCCCCTCGGCTTGCCGAAAACCCCGGCTCTGAGGTTCTGCAAGGCGCGTTCTAGGGCAGAGTCCTGAGACGTCTCAGCGGGAATGCCGCTGTCCTTTCTTAAGTCGCCCAGATTCACCTGAGGGGACGCTTCGCTTTTGCCTTTGGGCGACTTAAGGCCCGAAAAATTGACCGCTGACGGCCGCCGAGCATTGCCCTCTGGTAGGGAGCGGCGCTCGCCCTTACGCCCGCCACGGGCCGCCTGTGCCCGCTTATTGGCGGCATGGAAGAGCGGGGAGAACTCCGCCCCGAATACGAAGGCAATCGGCCTGCGATGAAGCCCCTCCTCCGTGGCCTTGTAGCGGGAGCCGGACAGGGGAATTGGGCGATCAAGGAAGCCCACGGCCTCAAGCGTCATGATCGCCCGCCGGATGCGGGCCTCGGTGAGATCGAGATCCGCATGTCCTAGGAGCGCGCGGCGATCGATACAGAACGCCGTCCCTAGCCGGCCAGGAGCCGTGTGGTAGCGGGCGAGGAACGTGGCGAGGGTGAAGGCAGCCTCCCGGTTCCGAAAGGGCGCCAGGGCGGCCGAGAGGCGGTCCCGCACGTCATGGGGAAGCCGGTAGGGCCCCTGCCCCACAGACGGGCGGAAAGGACGGCGAACGGATCTGACCCGCGCCGCAAGCGGCCGGGCAAAGGCAAGCTGGTGTTGAACGATGGGCATGGCTTCCCCTTCGGGTCGGTTAGGACCCGCCTCAGGGGCGCGCGCATGGCTCCGCCGTTGTGAGAAACGACGTTTCCCACTTGACGAGAGGCCGGGTTTTCGGGGAAAGTCAGTCCGCCAAGATCTGAACTTCCCCGGCCCTACCGGACATGAGCCCGCCCTAACAAGGCGGGTTTTGTGTTTCTAGGCTGCGAGTCTCCTCTAACGCCTAGCTGCAGTGAGCCCCTAGAGTGGCGGCGAAGTCAACGGCGCCTTAATCGGTGCGTGTTACCGCTCATGGCAGCCGCTGATCCTATATCTCTTCCGCGCTTAGGATCGCGGTCAGGCTCGTGTTGAGGTGCGCGGAGGCATCTCCACGGGCCGCTTATTCCCCTGCTCAAATCCCTCGTCCCTGTGCCAAGGCGCAAAGCCGATCCAGCTGCGCTTTGAATGAGCGGTCTTCTAGCTGCGCGCGGGTCTCAGCAAAGCCCTCCACCGTCTCCATACATGGCAGGATGCTCGTGTGGTCAGCATGGCTGCCGGAGCGAGCGAGATTGCGGGCAAGCTGCAGGACCTTCCGGCGCCGGGTGTAGAGCCGTGCTGACCGATCGTTGGATGGCGTCCTGCCTGCCATGACCCCTCCGCCTCAACAGCCTATCACTTGAGCAGACGCAGCTTGAGGGCCGCACGTCGGTTTCGGATGCGACGGTGCTCAATGAAAGCCGTACCCGCGAAATAGACCGCGACGGCAGAGAGGCCACCAGCGATGGTGGGCCAGACGCTCACGCCTTGCGCCCATCCAGCTCGTCAAAGTCGAGCCCGTATTGCTTGAGCATCAGCCGCAGGCCTTCCACGTACAGATCATGAGGCTTGCGGCGTTGAGCGTTCGCAATGTCCCGGATCGCGGCGAACACCCGGGGATGCGCATAAAGGCTGACGTGCGGCTTCTCCCGCCTGATCCGCGTCCGGTATCCATCCTCATCCGTTCCCGCGGACAGGTGGTGCGTGACCACGTGATCACGAGGTATGGGAACCACAGTCCCGGAGGTGGCGTGATCACGCACCAAGGGGAAACCGGGCACGTCGTCACGCGCCACGTGATCATGCACCACTGGGGACGTGATCATGGGTCCAGTGGCTGAGGCGATTTCCGCCAAGGCATCGTTGATGGACTTACGCTGCGGCTTTGCCATGGGTGCTATCCTCTTCGAGCTTCGACTTGATCCAATGCCAGAGCAGCGCGACTTCCTGCGCTGCCTTCCCTTTTGGGTTCACCTCCACCACGCCCTCGCCAGCTGTCATGGCATCCAGGAAGTCGGAGCGGGTCGCGACCATGGACGGCGCCAGCGCGCCGGCCTTCACCAGCGCCGTAGCCGCGTCGAGCGTCCGGTTCTGGCTTGCCGGGGTGCATTGGTTCAGCACGAAGGCGAAGGGCCGCCCGATCCGGCGCAGCTGCTCCACGGTAGGGCGGGAGGCCTCTACGTCTAGGATCGATGGCTTTACGGGCATGAGGCAGAGGTCCGCCTCGGCTAGAGCGAGGGTGACGCTCGCTCCGTACAGACCGGGCGTGTCCACGATCACGAGGGTGGCCCCAGCCTGACGCGCGCGGGCGAGCTCGCGCTTGAGGTCGGCGGGATCTGTCTTTGAGACAGCAACCCCGTTGCCGCCGCGGCGCTGGCCCCAAGCGAAGAGGCTGGCCTGAGGGTCGAGGTCGATAGCGTGCACCCGCTCGCCAGCCTTCACGGCCGCGACGGCAAGGGATGCGGCGAGGGTGGTTTTGCCGGCCCCGCCCTTCTGTGTGGTGAGAAGCAATACCCGCATGGGGCCCTCCGGTGACCACGTGGCGCGTGATCACGCGCCGTGGGGACAGCCATCAGCATTGGGGAGAGTCGGTAAACGCGCGGTAAAGAGCGCGACCACGTGGTTGCGTGGTCACGCACAGGGTGGACGGTTCCGACTATCCATTCCAGGGTGAGGCGCGACTGACCCACTGAAACGGGCCCCACAGGAAGGCCGCTGGCGCCGTTTCTCGCACTGGAACGGGAACGACACCCAAACCCTTGCGAGGCCGCTCTATGACCTTCCTATGGGCAAGGTGCAGTTCCGATGCGGGGCGGCGCGCCTTGCTGTGCTGGGCTGCCGCGGAGGCGCGCGCTCTCGTGCTGAGAGAAAGGCGGGCAATAGAGGCACTGGCCTCAGCTCTGGTGGAGCGGCGGACCATATCAGGCGCCGACGCTCACGTGATCATCGGCCATGTCCACGAGGGGGAGCGGGCCGAGAGACGGGCTGCTCTGGAGCAATTGAGGGCCAACAATCTTCTGAGCGAGGACCTCCTGAGCGAGGAAGAGTTCCGGGATAACGGCAGGCAGACACGGCGGCGCCTTCAGCGCCCGCCGCTCACCCGATCCACTATCGCCACCGCCATGCTGAACAATGCCCTTGAGGCCATGCACCCGGAGGTCACCCGGCGGCATAACGTGCACTACATGCGCGATCGCCTGCGCAACCAGTTCTGGGTTCGGGGCTACAGCGATGACGAAGTGGACGCCTTCCTCGACAGCCTCGTGGAGCGGCAATGGCGGGAGTTCTCGAAGCGGCCCCGCCTCATCCGGCCCTTAGACGATGCGTGATGCAAAGCGGCCGCGCGAGCTTTCATCCGCGCGGCCTTCCGACATGACGGGACGTTCCAGCGGACCATCAAGACGGTATGGCCACGCTATCACCAGACCGCACACAGGCCAGGGCGCGAGACGCCGCAGCCGCCCCCCGGGGGCTATGGGTCCTTCCTAGCCGCCCTCCCTAGGCGGGTGCCGCACCCCCCCGGCTTTTGAGTGAGTTTCGGGGTTTCGTTTTTCCAGTTTGTTTGGGAATCCGGCCGGCTCTGGCCGGGGTATGCCAGATCCCCTGAAGAGACCCTTGGCCCTTCTCCTGCCTCACGGCAGGGGGGCTTTTTGCGTTTCTGGGCTACCTCACCGCTTGCGATCGTGCCCGTTCACCTCCCACAATGGCTTGGCACAGGAGCAGGGGCTGAGGTGACGAGGCGTAAGCCCACCCGCGGCGACGTCATCGCGACGCTGAACAAGCTTGTGCGAGATGGCGTGATCGCGTCCTTCAGAACGGATCTGTTCGACAAGGACCGGAGCGACAAGCCTGATGTGGCTGTGGCCGTGTCTGACCCCGCGAACTGCGGCGACACCCTACGACAGGTGCAACAGGCGCTGCAGCCTCTCGGAATGGATTTGATCGTCGTGGTGGATTTGAGCGGCATCCCAGGGAAAGGTTGCTCGTGAGCATCCCACCGGAGAACATCCAGGTCGGCCAGTGCTATCTGCTGTGCACTGGTCGCATTCGGAGGGTGACGGAGCTT
>JAESFT010000489.1_pt1 | contig 23076 bp, 19 predicted proteins | sample 9269451 | NCBI WGS metagenome assembly JAESFT01 (sample SAMN14502557, study PRJNA617106) | algae metagenome | isolation source: Scytonema hyalinum WJT4-NPBG1 and co-occurring heterotrophs from well... | place: USA: Mojave Desert, Joshua Tree National Park, California | collected 2006-05-25
ATCATCATTGATCGCTCAAATCTGAAAGTATGCTGCTTCGGATAGGGAAGACACCACTCTGCGATGCTTCCCGGCCGCTCCTGATCACTCGTACTCTCGGACTGCGAATCTGGGGGTCAGAGGTTCGGATCCTTTCGGGCGCGCCATTTTCTCCTGCACTGCTGACCAGTCGAGCACTTGGCTGCACAATGTGCGCGCGGTTCCGATCATGGCGCATCCCCGGCCCATGTCCATTCGCGAGACGGCAGGCCGCGTCGAAAAGTCATTCCAACTTCGCTCGAAGAGGGCCTTGCAAAACAGGCGCCCCCTAGATCAAGGGAGCTGGGTTCACTAGGCCCTCGCGTTGAACTTGATGCTGATCAATGTGGGCGCACGGACCACGGGATAACGGCCAAGTTTAAGCTGCGACGAGCAGTAGGCACACAGACGAGCTCGGCAGCACGCAGTGTTATAACGCCGGGATGCACGCGTTGACGACACCGGCCTGTGAGGCTGCATCGAACGGAATTGGGTATGGCCACGGATAATTTGTCGATAGCAGTGATCGGGGCTGGTTTCAGCGGCACCATGACGGCTCTTCACCTGCTCAAGAGAGCGGAGTCGGCTGGCCTGCTGCTTTGCGAAAGGGGACAAAGCTTCGCTCGTGGACTTGCTTACTCCACGAATCGAGCCGACCACCTTCTCAACGTCCGCGCCGCCAATATGAGCGCTTTCCCCGATCAGCCGAACCACTTCACCGCATGGCTCGAGAAAGCGCTGGTCTCGGAGGTCCCCGATCTGAAACGGCACGTCCAGGAAACAGCCGCCGGCACTTTCGTGTCTCGGGAACTCTACGGCCGTTATCTTTCCAGTCTGTTGGAGAGCACGATCGAGAGCGGCACCTCGCAGAAACTCACCCTCATCCCTGGTGAGGTGGTCGACCTGGAGCCGTTTTCGGGCGGATATCGTCTCGTGTTGGCCGATGGCACCAGCCATGCTGTATCCGGAGCTGTGCTGGCAGTCGGCAATCTGGTGCCAAGTCAGGGTAACCAGGGTCCTTACGTGACCAATCCCTGGAATGCTCCTCTGAGCGATGATCTCGTCCCCGATCAGCCGGTTGTGTTTATCGGCACGGGCCTGACCATGATCGATTTGGTGATCCATCTACGGTCCACCGGCTTCAGGGGGCCTGTCATCGCGATCTCGCGGCGCGGCCTGCGCTCCCACGCGCATGTTCAAACCACTTCCTGGCCCGCACCTGAGTTCACATATTTGGAACGTTCGTCGGCTCTGGCTCTTGCGCGGCGGGTCCGGCGCGAGGTTGCGGAAGCCGCTCAACGGGGCATTGCCTGGCAGAGCGTTATCGACAGCTTGCGTCCGGTGACATCGGTCCTATGGCAGGGAATGCCGCCTACGGAGCAGGCGCGCTTCTTGCGGCACTTGAAGCCCTGGTGGGACATCCATCGCCATCGAGCCGCACCTCCCGTCGCGCGGTTGGTCGCCTCGTTGATGGAGAGCGGCTGGCTTCAAATTCGAGCCGGGCGCATCCTCTCTGTTGAGACGGGCGGCGACGGACATGTGCTTATGCGCTATCGGCCTCGTGGGCGCCCGCAGACAGTCGAGATCAGGGCTCAACGGGTTCTGGATGCCACCGGAACCTTAGGTGTCGATGTAGCACAGGACCCTCTGCTCGTGCGCTTGCGCGAGAGAGGACTGGTTCGGCCAGACTGCCACGGCCTTGGGCTTGATGTCACGGACGACCTTCGCGTCATCGCGAAGGATGGTCGCGTTTCGCCGGGCCTTTGGGCGCTCGGTCCGATCGTGCGCGGCGTTCTCCTGGAATGTACGGCCGTTCCGGATATCCGGCGCCATGCAGCCGAGTTGGCGGTGCATGTTGCCGCCGCGTCCCGCGGAGCCGGTCAGGCTACCCGACGCCAAGGCGAGTCCTCGGTCGTACACGTTTAGCCCGGCCGCCTCTCTTCACGGTGTGGCTAGACATCAATCCAAGGGAAGGGGGCTGCCCGTGCCCGAAGCATCATGATCTCGGGGCAACATTGGTAACCGCAGCAGCCTTGCTCACTGGCAGGGCTGCTGCGCGATTCCTCAGTTCCCGATCGCGACACCTTCCCGGCGGCTGTCGGCACCGCCCGTAAGGCCGTTGGGGCCAACGACGATCGCCTGGATGCCGGAGTTCATATCGATGGCGCGCACTTCGTGGCCCTTGGCTTCGAGCGCCGCCTTCCAGGTTTCGGCCTCTGTGCCTGCCTCAAGTTCGGTCGGGCCGTTTCGGCTGCCGAAGTTCGGCACATCCACGGCCACCTGGGGGTCGAGCTTCCAGTCGATGATGCCAACGAGCGTTTTCGCGACGTAGTTGATGATCTGGCTGCCGCCAGGCGAGCCCACCACTGCGTAGAGCTTGTTGTTCGCGTCGAGTACCAGGGTTGGTGCCATGGAGCTGCGCGGGCGCTTGCCGGCTTCGACCCTGTTCGCCACGGGCTTTCCTTCGTCCACCGGTGCGAAGTTGAAGTCGGTGAGTTCGTTGTTCAGGAGGAAGCCGCTGCGCGTCATGATCCGGGCGCCGAAGCCGTCTTCGATGGTCGTCGTCATCGAAACTGCGTTGCCGTTGCGATCGACCACCGAGATGTGGCTTGTGCCGAACTCGATGCCATCCGAAGGCGCAAAGCGGAACTCCGTCTTCTGGAAGGGTGGGTCGCCGGCCTTGGCGCGCCCCATGGACTTGTCGGGGTTCACGAGCGCCGCGCGGCTTTTCAGGTAGTCGGCATCGACGAGGCCACGCAGCGGCACGCTGACGAAACCCGGGTCGCCGAGGTAAAGCGCGCGATCCGCATAGGCGAGGCGCCCCGCTTCGGCGATCCAGTGCGCGGCGTCCGGCCCTGGCTTGAGCGAGGCCATATCCTTGGTCTCGAGCGTGCTCATGATCTGCTGGACGGCGACTGCGCCAGAGCTCGGCGGGCCCATGCCGCAGATCCGGTAGGTGCGATAGGGACCGCAGACGGGCGCCCGCTCCTCGACCCTGTAGGCTCGCAGATCGTCAAGCGTCATGTCCCCCGGATTGCCCGTGTGACGCGTCACCGTGGCGACGATGTCTGCCGCGATCTCCCCCGTGTAGAAGGCGTCCGGGCCCTTCTCAGCGATCTCGCGGAGGGTGCGCGCAAAGGCGGGGTTCTTGAGCACCGTGCCGACCGCCTTCGGCTTGCCATCGGCCTCAAAGAAATAAGCGCGGGCAATCGGATCGTTCTGGAGATACTTGTCCTGCGCGAGAGCGCCGTTGAGGCGGGGCGAAATCGTGAAGCCGTCGTCCGCGATACGGATCGCTGGTGCGATCACCTGAGCCCAGGGGAGCTTCCCCCACCGCTTGTGAGACTCGTGCAGCAGGCGAACCGTTCCGGGGACGCCGACCGAGCGACCGCCTACCACGGCGGCATAGAATTGCAGGGGCTTGCCGTCAGGCCCCAGAAAACGCTCCGGCTTAGCGGCTGCGGGTGCTGTCTCGCGCCCATCCAGCGTCACGACGTTGGTGCCGTCCCAATGCACCATGAAAGCGCCGCCGCCGATGCCGGAGCTCTGCGGCTCCACGAGGTTCAAGACGAGCTGCACGGCTACCGCGGCATCGACGGCGCTGCCGCCGGCGGCCAGGATCTCGCGGCCAGCCTGAGCCGCCAGCGGATTGGCTGCGGCCACCATGTCCCGCGCTGCCGTGCCCGCCTGCTTTGCGATTCGCCCGGAAGGAGCCTCCGGTGCAGGTGCAGTACCCTGCGCTTGAGCGGCAAGGGGCACCAGGGCGATGAGGCTGGCCCCAACGAGATGGCGCCAGTCGGAGGAGGAGTTACGGACCACTGAGGCTCTCCCGTTTCGTTCTTCGGCTCGGCGTGATGCCGTATAGGAAACCTGCCCCGGATTGAGCCGCTGCGCTACCCCTTACCTGCAATCAGGAAGCGAGACCGGCTCACGCAGTGCAGCAACACAGTCCCGCCGCGATCACCGCGCATGATTCGGGCGTCGGATCGGTGCGAGCGAGGGGGCGGGACCATGCGGGCGTACAATCTGTTTCGCAGCAAGGGCCGAAGCGCGCTCTATTGCGCCGTGCCTGAGGAGTACACCATCCCGGCCTTCCTCACGGCAGCTGCCTGGGAGTTCAGCGGTCGCATCGACGAGCGGGCTGCCCGCCCGTTTGCCTTCGATGCCGAGGCGGCGCGAACAGGCGTGCGGTACAACGGCTTCCACCTGTTCCCATGCTTCGAGACGGCCGAGGAGCCGGCGTTTCACTAAAGCGAAGCGGTCGGATTAATCCTTCCCGGAGCGGCCCTCGTTGCCGTTGCCTTGCCCATTCCCCTGCCCAGAGCCTTGACCGTTTCCGGGTCCGCTCTGTCCCTGAGAGCCTGAGCCAGGGGTCTCTCCCTGTTGTCCTCTGCCGCCGCCCTGGCCGGACCCTCCACTGTCCGGCCCTTGGCTCGAACCTCCGGAGCCTTGTCCGCTGGCTCCGGGGATGTCCCTGCCTTGGGTGCTGTCAGATGCCCGCGGGTTGCTTCGAGTGCCGTCGCGCCCGGGCGATGGGGCCGTCGCACCGGTCGAAGGGCCTGCCGGCGCAGCCGGCTTGCCGCGTCTGATCGCTTCGGAAACTTCTTCGGCCCAGGTCTTCTGACGCACATCCTGAAGTGGTGCGTTCGACGCTCCGGCCTGAGCCGACAGCCTCATGTCAGGAAGAGCAGCAAAGCCTCCAGCTGCGAGGCACACCATCGTGCAGATCCTGAAGGACACCATACCAACACCACTGCCTTCACTTCTGATGGGCCTGTGCCATGGTGCCCGAATGCGACCCCTTTGAGATGGAGTGCAGGAGAAATGGAGTGCTGCGACGGGGAGTCCACCCCGGACCGGACCTGGCTGCCGGCTGACCCGCAGCGCCGTAGGGGTGAGGCCACGTGTCGGTACGGTGATCTCTGTGATCGGCACCAGATTCGAGGGTGATGGTGGGTCCTTCGTTCTCCTCCATCGGCGCCATCACGGCCGGAGCGACCCTGCTTCAGGGCGCCAACGGCCTGCTACAGGCTCTTCTCCCCCTGCGCATCCAAGCCGAGGGCCTGTCGATTACAGCCATCGGCGTTGTTGCCACGGCTTATGGCTTCGGCTTTGCGGCCGGCTGCTTTCTGGCACCGCTCCTGATCCGCCATGTGGGGCACATCCGCGCCTTCGTGAGCCTCGCGGCCATCGCAGCCGTGGTGGCGCTCGCGTTCTCTGTCGCGGAAGCCCTGCTGGTCTGGTGCCTCCTGCGGGGGCTCTCCGGCATGACGCTTGCGGGGCTTTTCACGGTGATCGACGGATGGGTAAGCGCCCAGGCGACCTCGACCCACCGAGGGCGCATCCTGTCGGTCTATATGATCTGCACCAAGCTCGCCCTGATGATCTCGCCGCTCGGACTCGGGCTCGGCAGCGTGGCAGCCGACGGGCTGTTCATGGCGATCGCCGCCATGATGTGCCTGTCGCTGCTCCCGCTCTCTGCCACAACAACGCGGGAACCGGCGCCGCCCAGCACCGTCAAAGTGGATGTGCCAGCCCTGTTTCGCGTTGCGCCCTCCGCGGCGATCGGCGCCTTCATCGTCGGACTCGTGAACGGCCCGGTGGTGGCGGTCGCCTCCGTGTTCGGGGTCACGATCGGCCTCTCGACGGAGCAAGCGGCTGGGCTCCTCTTCGCCATGCAGGCCGGCAGCCTGCTGATGCAGTGGCCGCTTGGCTGGCTCTCCGACCACACGGATCGGCGCTACGTCATTGGGGGGCTTGCGGCTGGAACGGCCCTGATCTCGGCCTTCATTCTCTGGGCAAGCGCACAAGACTCGCCGTATCTCGTGATTGGGGCCTTCGCCCTGTGGGGCGGGACGGCCTTATGCATCTACTCGGTCTGCATCGCGCATGCCTGTGACCTCGTGGAGCCGAACCGGATCGTTCCGACCGTCAGCAGTCTTCTGGTGTGCTGGGCCGCCGGTGTGACCCTCGGGCCGATCCCGGGGGCTGCCATGATGGATTGGGTGGGGCCGCAGGGGTTGTTTATCTATGCAGGAGTGATGGCTTTGGTCCTCACAGCCTTCGTTGGCGTGCGGATCCTGAGCCTGCGTCGCGCGCCTGCCAGGGGCGGGTTCGTGGACCTATCTCCCACCAGCGCTGCGACGGCCAATCTGCGGCTGCGGGAGGATCTGCCGGCGGAGGACAAAGCTGCTTAAATAAAAACCCGGCCGAAGCCGGGTTTTGCGTAGCGGTGAAGATGCCGGTCGCCTATTCGGTTGCGTCGGCAACGACGCGGGAGGCAACGCCTTCGTAACGTCCGATCCGCGCGTCGATCATTCCATCGATCTTGTTGTAGACCTCGGCGACGCTGAGGTTGCGGGTCTTCTTGCCGTCCTTCGCGTAGAAGAGACTCTTGTTGGCCTTGGCGGCAGCAGGGAACGCCTTCGAAGCGCTCTGAGTGGCGTTGTTGTTCACGAGCGCCATCAGCTTGCCCGCGCTGTCGGCGCCGAGGAAGTGGGCGAGGTAGTACTCGGAGCGATCGAGTTGGCGGCCGATCTTGCGCTCGATGAGGGCACGATCGCGCTTCATCATCTCGCCGGCCATGAGGGCGGAGAGATAGGGATCGCGGCGCAGGCGCAGGATCCGGTCGCGGGCCGCCTCGTCGGGCACCTGCAGCTTGCCTTTGACGCTCTGAATCGCCTCGGCTTCCGCGGCGAGACCGTGCTTCGCACCATAGGTGCGCACCATCTGGAGCCAGGTCGAGGAGATGAACTGGAACAGGCCTTCCGCCGAGGACGTGCTCGCCTTGTTGGCGGGGATAAAGCTCGATTCCTTGTCGGCGAGCGCCATCATGTAGACCGGATCGGCGCCCGTGACGTCCGAGGCCTTCAGGATGGTCTCAACGATCCAGCGCTGCACGCGCATGGCGCCGAACTGGAGGATCTCGTTCGGATTGCGGTCCGCCTGCTCCCCCGAAACCGGCATGGCCTTATCGGCCTGAGCGGTCACTGCCGACTTGATAGCGTCGGGAGTGACATTGCCCTGGGTGGTGAGGGCTGCTTTGGTGGCCTCGGGGCTCACGGTGCCCTGTGCCGCGACGGGCTGCTTAGCGGTCTCGGGCGTGATCGCGATGGGCAGGGCCTCGACGGCCTGTACCGGAGGAAGGCCCAATTCGTTGGCGGCGGCGGTGCCGCCGAGCGCCAGAAGAGCGCCCAAGCTCAGGCTCACCGCAAAACCGCGGAACTTTCCGCATGAACGCACGTTGAGGGTAGGACGACCCTGCAGGTGCCGCTTCTGCGGCCGAGCGCCCGGGCTCTCCGTTTCATAGGCGTGAAAGACGCCCTGAGGCGCGGTCCAACCCATGGTCATGTGAAAACCCCCGCAATGTCCGCGTCACCGATGGGTCGGCGCGCATCCCTTTAGATTCGATTGCTGGGGGTGAAGATGACGTGAACTTGTGTCGAGAATGGGTCAGCTTGACCGTATAACCCTCACTCTCCAAGATTTACCTTTTGTTAACTGTTCGTCTGGTGAGATTTTGTTGTGCCTCCAAGGGCGTTCTACGTCGCGACCAGGCCAATCGGGTAAGTTGATCGTTTTTTATTCGTCCTGGCTGACGCAGTAATACTCTGATGCGCCAGCGTGGCTCCAAGCATTAGGGTTCAACAAAGATATTATACCTTCGACCGAACAGCCCTTCGCGCCCGCAGACGAGAACGGCCGGGACTAGCCCGGCCGTCGCACATCCTTGGTACTGAGGGATCACCAACTCGCCCTCAGCCCCCCATAGAGCGAGCGCCCGGCACTGCCGCTGTTGATCGTCTCCTCGTAAAGCGTGTTCGTGAGATTCTCCGCCCGCGCAAAGAGAGCGAACGTATCGCTCAGCTTGTAGTCAGTGAGCAGATCAAGCCGGGCGTAGGCGTCGAGGGGATCACGCTCGTTCGGTGAAGAGAAGCGCTCGCCCACATAGGTGATGCGAGGCTCGATGGTCCAAGCCGGCGTGGCGTTCACGGCAACACCGACAAAGCCCTGGTGGGCCGGGCGCCGGGCAAGGTCGCGGCCGGTCGCGAGGTCGCGAGCCTCTAGATAGGTGTAGGCGCTCCGGATGCGGAAGAGGGGGTTCAGCAGAACCTCCGCCTCGAGTTCGAGGCCCTGGGTCTCGGCCTGAGCGATGTTGAAGTAGCAACCGAACGGACGGCCAGGGCCGCATTGGGCCGCGACCGCATTGAAATCGATCAGGTTCTCGAAGCGGTTGCGGAACACGGTGGCGGAGAGGCGAACTGCGTCGTCGAAGAACCTCTGGTCGATGCCGGCATCGACCCCGAAGGAGCCCTCGGAGGCAAGCGTCGTGGTCCCGAAGCTGGAATACAGCTGGAAGAGCGACGGCGCTTTGCCCCCTGTGCCGACGCTGCCGCGCAGCTTCGTTCCCGTTTCCCAGATTTCGTAGGCGGCGGTTGCGCGCCCCGTCACGAAACGGTCGATCCCGGCAATATCGTCCACGCGCCCGCCGAGGGAGATGTGGAAGCGTTCGCCCAAGGTCTGCTGATAGAGCGCAAAGGCCGAGCGTGTCTCCTGCGCGGCACCGAAGTCGCGCCGGAGGGTGCCGACGATCGGCTGGATCGCCTGGGTCGTGCCGCGAGCGGTCTCCCGCTCGTAGCGAGCCCCAAAGGTGAGAAGGCCGAAAGAGCCGAGGCGCAGGTCTCCCTGATACTCGGCGCCGGCCCGGTCCGCTTCGAAGCCGCGGTTGGTTTGCGCGTAGTTGCCTTGGGTAGGACGGAAGGTGAAATCGTAAAAGCGGCGGTCGATCTCGTTCCCGAAAACCGTGACCGTGCTCCTCAAGGCGCCGCCGAAGGCCTCATTGAGAAGGCGGGCGTAATCATTGTTGAGGCGCGAACGCGCAAAGGATGGCGTGTCCGGGAAGGCCCCAAAGGCGGCATCGTAATCGGCCCGGTTGTGGTTCACCGATCCACCGGCCTCCAGGGTGGTGGTGTCAGTGAGCCGGAAGCCCACGAGGCCCGTGAAGCCGACGCGGGTCGCGCCATCGGCCTCCAGGTTCGGGAGCAGGCGCTCGATGCGCGGGATCCGAAAGCCGTAGGCCGAGAAGCCGTCCGTATCGAGGCCGGTGAAGCCGAGCGAATAATAGACGCGATCCGTGCCTCCGCTCAGGGCGCCCTTCACCTCCTTGGTGTTGTAGGAGCCGTAGAGAGCCTGTATCGACCCGCGGACGCCGGTGCGGCCGCGCTTCGTGATGATGTTGATGATGCCGCCCATGGCGTCCGAGCCGTAGAGCGCCGATTGCGGGCCTCGAAGCACCTCGATGCGTTCAACATCAGCAAGAACAATCGTGGAGAAGTCGAATTCCCGGCCCGTGCTGGAAGGATCGTTCACCCGGATGCCGTCCACGAGGACGAGGGTGTGGCGGGATTCTCCGCCGCGGACGCGGACGGTTTCCACCTGGCCCGGGCCGCCCGCCTGGGTGGCGTTAACACCAGGCACCTGCTGGAGGATGTCGCCCACATTGCGGGCCGAGGAGCGCTCGATCTCCTCGGCGGTGATCACCGAGATGGCCGAACCCGCCCGCTGGATCGGCTGGGCCACCCGGTTGGCGGTCACGACGATGTCGGCACGGGGAGCGGTCTGCGCCACGGCCGTAGCCGGCGAGAGCAGGACAACAGACAAAGCCACCGCCCACGGGCGGCGCGAAAGCGCGTTCATGAGACCTCCACTCCGCCCCACCCGGGCGGATGTCTGGGTTGCGATGAACGCTGGCCGGTCTTCTGGCTCGCGGGTCGTCACGAGCGATCCGCCTTCCCGAACTCCTTCACGCGTGATCACGCGCTCACAGAGCCAGTGGCTGAGGGATCGCCGCTCGCCGCTTACAGTTGCGGGGGCAGCCACGGCATGAGAGGGAAGCCCTCCGCACCGTGTTCCCGTTTCACCCCGGCAACCCGGGGCACCAACGTCGATATCCTGGTTAGAGGCCGAGCCATGGCCCCGCAATCCCTCGCCGCCGCTGTGCGCGGCGCTTTATTCCTTGCTGCCGCTGTAATTTCCGGCACCGTGTCCGCGGGGGCACAGGGGGGCGCCTCGGACGGGCGGCCGCAGCGCATCGTGTCCCTCAATCTCTGCGCCGATCAACTCCTTGTAGCCCTCGCCGATCGCGAGCAGGTTCTTTCCTTAAGCCCCCTCGTGCGGGACGCCTCCGTATCGTACTTCCTGGAGGAGGGGGCGTCGTATCCCGCTAACGGCGGCAAGGGGGAGACCATCCTGTTCACGGGGGCCGACCTCGTGATCACGGGGCGCTGGGGCGCGGGTGCGACGCGAGATCTCCTGATGCGACAGGGGTTTAGGGTCGTGCCCCTCGATGTGTGGCAGAGCCTGGAGGGCGGGCGGCAGCAGATCCGGGAGGTGGCCCGCCTCATCGGTCAGGCCGAGCGGGGCGAACGCCTTGTCGCCGCGATCGATGCCGCGCTCGAGCGGGCGCGGGGCATCGTGCCGCCGGGCCGCAGCGTGCTGTCGGTCCATCGGCGCGGCTGGGTGCAGGGCACGGATTCGGTGTTGAGCGAGATCCTGCGGCACATGGGTTTTACCCTGCACCAGCAAAGGCTTGGGCTGGGTGCAGGCGGCATGGCGCGGCTGGAGCGGCTCGTGGTCGAGCCGCCGGATTACGCGGTCATGGACGAGGGGGTGGGGGAGGCGGTCGATAACGGCTCCGCCTTCCTGGTCCATCCGGCCCTTAGCGATGCGATTCCCCGCGAGCGGCGCCTGCAGGTGCCGGGGCGGCTCCTCATCTGCGGCGGTCCTTCGATCCCCGCGGCCATCGATGCCCTGGCCGCCGAAGTGCGGTTGAAGGTGCGCTGACGCCGTTCAATCCGCCCAGCGCCGGCGTCGAACGCCGATGTGCGAAAGAGGGGTGGTGCGTTCAACGCAACTCTTTCGCCCGCCGACCTGCCTCACACCCGCTCGATCATCACCGCGATGCCTTGGCCGACGCCGATGCACATGGTGGCGACCGCCGTCTTGAGGCCCAGCGTCTCGAGTGCGTTCACGGAAGTCATGGCAAGCCGCGCCCCCGACATGCCGAGCGGGTGCCCGAGCGCGATGGCGCCGCCATGGGGGTTCACGTGCTCGCCGTCGTCGGACAGGCCGAGCTGGCGCAGCACCGCGAGGGATTGCGAGGCGAAGGCCTCGTTGAGCTCGAAGAGGTCGATGTCGCCGATCCGGCGCCCGGTGCGCTCCAGGAGCTTCTGGGTCGCGGGCACGGGGCCGATGCCCATGATGCGGGGCGCGACGCCGGCGGTCGCCATGGCGACGATCCTGGCACGGGGCGTGAGCCCGTGGCGGCGCGCGGCCTCCTCCGAGGCGATGATGAGGGCGCCGGCGCCGTCGTTGACGCCGGACGCATTGCCGGCCGTCACGGTGCCGGGATTGCGGAAGGGCGTCTTGAGCCGTGCCAGGGACTCCGCCGTGGTGTCGGCGCGGGGATGCTCGTCGCGGTCCACCACGGTGTCGCCCTTGCGGCCCGGGATCGTCACCGGCGCGATCTCGCGGTCGAAGAAGCCGTTCGCTTGAGCCCGCACGGCGCGCTGCTGGCTGCGGGCCGCGAAGGCATCCTGGTCGGCGCGGGAGACCTGGAACTCCTCGGCCACGTTCTCGGCGGTCTCCGGCATGGAATCGATGCCGTACTGGGCCTTCATGAGCGGGTTCACGAAGCGCCAGCCGATGGTGGTGTCGTAGATTTCTTGGCTCCGCTGGAAGGCCTCCGTGGACTTGCCCATCACGAAGGGCGCGCGGGACATGCTCTCCACGCCGCCCGCGATGATGAGGTCGGCCTCGCCGGTCTTGATGGCGCGGGCCGCGGAGCCCACCGCATCGAGACCCGAGCCGCACAGACGGTTGACGGTGTTCGCGGGGACGTCGGTGGGAAGGCCGGCCAGGAGGGCGGCCATGCGGCCGACGTTCCGGTTGTCCTCGCCGGCCTGGTTGGCGCAGCCGTAGATCACCTCGTCGACCGCGCTCCAATCCACCGAGGCGTGGCGCTCCCTCAAGACCCGGATCGGGTGCGCGCCGAGGTCATCCGCGCGAACCGAGGAGAGCGAGCCGCCGTAGCGGCCGATGGGGGTGCGGACGAAATCGCAGATGTAAGCGTCAGACACAGGAGGCTCCGGGCGGAGGGGAGGGTTGCTGCCGTTCTAGCAAGTTCTGCCGCGCATGACATGCCGGAGAGCGGATGGAATCGGGCACATCCTGCTTCCTCCCACCCACCCCCTCATCCTGAGGAAGCCTGCGTCAGCAGGCTGTCTCGAAGGAGGGCTCCAGAACCCGCGAGCGAACTGGAACCCTCCTTCGAGACGCGGCTTCGCCGCTCCTCAGGATGAGGTTTGTGGGTGGGACGAGCCGGTCGGGGCCAACTCCTCAAAACGCCCGATCCACGAGCCACCAACCCGCGAAGGCCAGGGCCGCGATCCAGACCAGCACGATGAAGGCCGCGGCCGCGCGGTTCGGCGGCAGGCGGCCTGCGGCTTCGGCGCGCGCCCGGTGCTCCGCGAGGATGTCGGCCGGGATCAGCCGGATGACGAGCATGAGCCCGAGCGGCACGAGGATCACGTCGTCGAGGAGCCCGAGCACCGGGATGAAGTCCGGGATGAGGTCGATGGGGCTCAGCGCATAGGCGACGACGAGGAGCGCGAGAACGCGGGCCAACCGGGGCGTGCGCGGATCGCGGGCGGCCGTCGCGACCGTGACGAGTTCGCGCTTGATGCCGCGCGCCCAGTCGCGCAGGCGGCTCACGGGAGGCCTCGCACGATCTCGCGCAGGCGGCTCACGATGCCGCCCTCAGCGCGCCAGCCGCTCGAGGGAGAGCGTCATGGCGAGGCGAAGGCCCCCCGGCTGCCAGTCCGGCTCCATGGTGCCGCCGAGCTGCCCCGTCACCGTGCGCCGGGCGAGCTGGCTGCCGAAGCCCTCGGCCCCAGGCGGACCCGCGAGCGCCGGGCCGCCGGTCTCGTCCCAGGCGAGGCGAACCTCGTCGCCCTCGATCTCCCAACGGATCGCGAGCCGGCCCTGGGCATCCGACAGCGAGCCGTACTTCGCGGCATTGGTAGCGAGTTCGTGCAGAACGAGGGCGAGGTTCGTGACCGTGTTGGTGCCCACCGCCACCGGCGGGCCCGCGATCCGGAGCCGGTCGCCGCCCGTCGCATAGGGCTGGAGGACGGACTGGACGAGGGTCTCCAGCGTCGTGGCCTCGCTCGCCCCCTCGTCGCCGCCGAGCGCCGAGCGGACGAGTTCATGGGCGCGGGAGAGGGCGCCGAGCCGGCCGCGCAGGGCGTCGGCCATGTCCTTCGGGGTCTTGGCCGAGCGGGCCGTCATGGAGACGAGCCCGCTCACCACGGCGAACAGGTTCTTGACCCGGTGGCTCATCTCGCGGGCAAGCGCCTGGCGGGCGTCCGTCGCGGTTTTCTGGGCGTCGATATCCGTGCAGGTGACGAGCCAGTGCCGCAGCGTGCCGCCGCCGTCGCGGATCGGCACCGCCTTGATCCGGAACCATTGATAGCGCCCGTCGGCGGCGCGAAGGCGCGCGTCGGCCTCGTAGCCCTCGCCGGCGCGAAGCGCGGCCTGCCAGCGGCCGCGATGGGCCTCGACCTCGTCGGGGTGGAGCGCGTCCCACCAGCCCCGTCCGTCGCCGTCGGTCTGGCCCGTGAACGCGTACCAGTTCGCGTTGAGGCGGCCGATCCGGCCCTCGGCATCGGCCGTCCAGACAGGGAGGGGCAGGCTCTCCGCCACGATGTGCAGCGGCTGGTCCAGGGTCTCGCTCAAGGGGGCTGAACTTTCCAGGGGCGGGGCGAAGCAGGGCATCGGCCCAAATCGCGGCGACCTTACCCCGGCGTCAACCCTCGTCCAACCGGATCGTGCGTGCCTTGCCTCCTCGCTGCCGGGCGAGGATCGGGAGAGGGCGACACCCGCGTGTCATTCCGGTCGCCGCGTCAGCGGCGGGCCGGAACCCAGGAGATCTCTCCTGATAGGGCTCGCCATCTGGGTTTGCCGCCAAGGCGGCGCCTTCGGGTCGGGCTCATGCTTCGCATGCCCCGGAATGACGGTGCGGAGCGAGGCGCTGCTCGTCCTGCCCTCCCTCCGCTCAGGGGAGGGGTAGGGGTGGGGTGTTCGCCGCAGGCGAGCTCTAGGCCCGGTGGTGCAGGATGCGCTGCCATCAGCGTCCTGCGGCTCTGCTCGTCTGACGCCGTGCCGGATGCGCTGCGCGCAACACCCCACCCGTCACGCTGACGCGTGCCACCCTCCCCTGAAGGGAGGGAGAAGAGCGAGGCACCACTGCGATGTGGGAGGCACAAAGACGTGGATGGCCGGGACGAGCCCGGTCCGTAAAGAGGCGGCCATCACCACGAATCGAGGGCCGCTCCCTAGCTCTTGCGCGGCGGAGGGACTAAATGGCCGCCAGCGGCTGCACCATGCGGGTGAGGTCCCGCCCCGGAAAGCGCCCCACGGCTTGATGAACGACGAGCGACCTCACCTCACCGCCGCAGCAGAGCCCGCGCCGCAGCCGGCCGGTTCGGCCCAGGCCGCTCGGGAGCCGGCCTTAACGGCGGCCGATCCGGAGCGGAGCGGCGAGGGGACGGCGCCGCAGCCGGCCGGCGTGACGGCGATCCCCGACGATGCACCCAAGCGCCGGCGGCTCTTCGCCTGGATCGGGCCCATCGCCAGCATCGCGATCTTCGCGGCCTCCCTCGTGGTGCTCTGGCACATCGTGTCGGACGTCGATCTGAACGAGCTCAGAACCGCCTTCACCACCGCGACCTGGCGTCAGATCGGGCTCGCGATCCTTCTCACCACGGTGAGCTACGGTCTGCTCACCTGTTACGACGCCCTGGCACTCCGGCAGCTGAAGCTGCAGATCCCCTACCGCACCACGGCGCTCGCCTCCTTCACGAGCTACGCGGTGAGCTTCAATCTCGGCTTTCCGCTGCTCACGGCCGGCACGGTGCGCTACTGGATCTACGCGCCGCGGGGCCTCAGCACCGGCGTCGTCGCCAGCCTCACGGTCATCGCCGGCATCACCTTCTGGCTCGGCATGGGCCTCGTGCTCGCCTGGAGCCTTATCCGCGAGGCCGGGTCGCTGGCGGTGCTGGTCTACACCAACATCCAGATCAACCAGCTCATCGGCCTCATCACCGCCCTCGTGGTCGTGGGCTATCTCGTGTGGGTGTCGCTCCGCCGGCGGGCCGTCCGCATCAAGGGCTGGCGCCTCGAACTGCCGGGGTTCCGCCTGTCCACCGCCCAGATGCTGCTCGGGGCGGGCGATGTCTGCGCCGGCGCCGGCGTGCTCTTCGTGCTGCTGCCGCCCGGCCACGGCATCAATTTCGAGACCTTTCTCGCGGTCTACGTGTTCGCCGTGATGCTGGGCGTCGCGAGCCATTCCCCGGGGGGCTTAGGGGTCTTCGAGGCCACGATCCTGCTGGCGCTCTCGGCCTATCCCCGCGAGCCGGTGCTCGGCGCCCTCCTGCTCTACCGCATCTGCTACTACTTCCTGCCGTTCGTCCTCGCCCTGGCGCTCCTCGGCGTCTACGAGATCTGGAACCGCAGCCGGGCCATCCGGGCCGTGTTCACGGGCTCGGACGAGGGCATCTCGATCGAGGACGAGGACGGCGATCCGTCCGTGAAGCAGCCGCGAAACTGGTAGGACGGTATCCAGGATAAGGAAGCCGACTGCCCGTGAAGCAGCCGCGAAACCACTGAAGCGGTCCTGAGGGCACGGATCCCTCGGTGAAGCAGCCGCGAAACTGGTAGAAACTTTGTCAGTGAGCCTGCAAAGAGGTCCCTCCACCGCCACGCGGACTGGATCGCCCGTCCAGGCCGCCCCAACCGGAGCCGAAGCCGCCCCACCCATGCGCGACGCTCCCGACCCGAACCCCGACGCCGAGAGCCCCGAACGGACGGCCCGCCGTGCCGCAATCCGCGGCGCGTTCCTGGCGAGCGCCCTCATGGTCGCGGTGGCCGGGGCCCGCGACCATCTCGACGGGTGGGTGCTCGGGGGCGCCATCATCGCCGTGACCTTGAGCGCGCTCCTCCTCGCGGAGCGGGACCGCTCCCGCGCGGTGCGCCGCGCTTCCGAGCGGGCGGTGAGCGAAGACAGGGGGCTCACCCATGCGCTGTTTCAGGATCTCCCCGATCCCGTGGTTCTCGTGAACCGCCGCGCCGTGGTCGTGGAGGCAAACCGGGCCGCCCATGCCCTGCTGCCGGCCCTGAAGCTGCGCCACCCGCTCTCCTTCGCCCTGCGCAGCCCCGACGTGCTCGACGCCTTGGAGGCCGCGTTCCGCACGGGCGCGCCGGCCACGGTGGAATACGTGGACCGCGGCCCCGCCGAGCGCACCTTCGAGGTCAGGATCGGGCTCGTCGGGGAGGAGCCCTCCACCGCGGCGCTTCATTTCCGCGACCTCACGGAGGCGCGGCGCCTCGAGCATATGCGCGTGGACTTCGTGGCCAATGCGAGCCACGAGCTCAGGACGCCGCTTGCCACCCTGCTCGGCTTCATCGAGACCCTGCAGGGGCCGGCCAAGAACGATGCGGCGGCGCGGGAGCGTTTTCTCGAGATCATGCGCGGCCAGGCGCGGCGGATGACCCGCCTCATCGACGACCTGCTCTCGCTCTCCCGCATCGAGATGCGCGCCCACATGGCCCCGCAGACCCCGGTGGAACTCCAGCCCATCCTCCATGGGATCGTCGAGGCCCTGAACCCTCTGGCGCGCGAGCGGGGGGTCGAGATCCGCATCCGCCTGGACGACGAGCCCCTGTGGGTTCTGGGCGACCGGGACGAGCTGCAGCGGGTGATCGACAACCTGATCGAGAACGCCGTGAAATACGGCGACAGCGGCCGCTTCGTGGATGTGGGCCTCGCCCGCACGGCCACGGCGGGCGGCGAGGACGAGGTGCAGCTGAGCGTGCGCGATTACGGCCCCGGCATCGCGCCCGAGCACCTGCCGCGCCTCACCGAGCGCTTCTATCGCGCGGACGTGGCCCAGAGCCGCGACAAGGGCGGCACGGGGCTCGGGCTCGCCATCGTCAAGCATATCGTCAACCGCCACCGCGGCCGGCTGACCATCGCGAGCGAACCGGGGCAGGGGGCCCTGTTCACGGTGGCGCTGCCCGAGCACCGGACGCCGCCGGAGGCTTAAGTCCCGGCATTCACAGCCTGGCCGGCCTCGTCCCGGGGGCTGTCATCGATCTGTCATCGACCCGTCATAGACCCGCAGCCGAGAGGGCCTAGGGCTCTCGATCGCGCGGCGAAGCCCCATCCGCGGTCAAAGGACCGCCCGCCGTGCCGCAAACAGGGAGACACCCCGTGAAACTCTTGTCTTATGCCTTCGTGGCCGGCCTCGCGCTCGCGGCCGTCACCGGTGCCAAGGCCGCCGACATCACCGGCGCCGGCGCCACCTTCCCGTTCCCGGTCTACTCCAAGTGGGCGGAAGCCTACAAAAAGGAGACCAACAACAGCCTGAACTACCAGTCGATCGGCTCGTCCGGCGGCATCCGCCAGATCCGCGCCAAGACGGTGGACTTCGGCGCCACCGATGCCCCGCTCAAGGGCGAGGAGCTCCAGAAGGACGGCTTCCTCCAGTTCCCGACCGTGATGGGCGGCGTCGTGCCGGTGTTCAACCTGCAGGGCGTCGAAACCCGCGCCCTGAAGCTCACGGGCGAGGTGCTGGCCGACATCTTCAACGGCCGCATCACCAAGTGGAACGACGGCAAGATCGCGGCCCTCAACGCCGGCGTGAACCTGCCAAACGCCACGATCACCCCGGTCTACCGCTCCGACGGCTCGGGCACGACCAGCGTGTTCACCACCTACCTCGCCGAGGTCTCGTCCAACTGGAAGTCGGGTCCGGGCGTCGGCACCACGGTGCAGTGGCCCGTGGGCCAGGGCGGCAAGGGCAACGAGGGCGTCGCCGCGCTCGTGAAGCAGGTTCCGAACTCGATCGGCTATGTCGAGTACGCCTACGCCAAGCAGAACAACATTCCCTATGCCCAGCTGCAGAACAAGGACGGCCAGTTCGTCTCCCCCGACGACGCCACCTTCCAGGCGGCCGCCGCGAACGCCGACTGGAACAGCGCCCCGGGCTTCGGGATCTCGCTCACCAACCAGGCGGGCGCGCAGGCTTGGCCGATCACCGCTCCCACCTTCATCCTGGTGCCCAAGGCCCCGGAGAAGCCCGAGCAGGTCGCGGAAGTGCTGAAGTTCTTCGACTGGGCCTTCAAGAACGGCGACAAGCTCGCCACCGACCTCGATTACGTGCCGCTCCCGGACAACGTGGTCGAGATGGTCCGCAAGAGCTGGGCCGACATCAAGGACAAGTCGGGTCAGCCCGTCTACAAGATGTAACCGCCGTCCTCTATAAGCAGCCAACGAAGTGGAACGGCGGATGGTAGCCTTGTCTCAAGAAATAGCGCTTGCGAGCACGGATACCCCCCGCCGTTCCCCCAAACCCACCTTCGACCGCGTCTTCCAAGCCGCGAGCTACGCCTCCGCCCTCCTGGTGCTCCTGGTGCTCGCGGGCATCATCGGCTCCATGCTCTACGGCGGCTGGCCCGCCTTCCAGGAATTCGGCTTCGGCTTCATCACGTCGAGCGTCTGGGACGTCCAGAACGACCGCTACGGCGCCTGGGTCGCCATCGTCGGCACCGTCACCTCGGCCTTCATCGCGCTCCTCATCGGCGTGCCGATCTCGCTTGGCATCGCGGTGTTCCTCACCCAGCTCTGCCCGCCCTGGCTGAAGCGGCCGGTCGCCACCACGATCGAGCTCCTCGCCGCGGTGCCGAGCATCATCTACGGCATGTGGGGCCTCTTCGTCTTCGCGCCCCTCTTCGCGCAATTCGTGCAGATCCCGGTCTCGCAGCTCGTCGAGGGGCTGCCGGTGTTCGGCACCATCCTCTATGCCCGCGTGCCCTCCGGCGTCGGCGTGCTCACCGCCGGGATCATCCTGGCGATCATGATCATCCCCTTCATCGCCTCCATCACCCGCGACATCCTCGACCAGATCCCGAGCGTGCTGCGCGAGAGCGCCTACGGGGTCGGCTGCACCACCTGGGAGGTGGTGCGCCACGTGCTCGTGCCGCAGGCCGGCGTGTCGATCATCGGCGCGGTGATGCTGGGGCTCGGCCGGGCGCTCGGCGAGACCATGGCGGTGACCTTCGTGGTCGGCAACGCGAACCGCCTCTCGGCCTCCGTGTTCGATCCGGGCTCCACCATCGCGTCGCGCATCGCCAACGAGTTCAACGAGGCCATCGGGATGCAGCTCAACGCGCTGCTGGCGCTCGGCTGCATTCTCTTCCTCGTCACCTTCACCGTCCTCGTGATCGCGCGGTTGCTGATCGCGCGGGTCAAAACCCATTGAGCGGGGCCGCTCCCATGGATGCCAGCGTCAACCAGGCCGATTTCGCTCAAGGCCACGTGCCGTGGGGCCGCGTGCGCCGCACCCGCCATGTGGCGGACCGGGCGCTCAAGATCGTCTGCACCCTGTTCACCGCCATCGGCGCCTTCGTGCTCGGCTGGATTCTCCTGATGCTGCTGTTTCGCGGCTTCAGCGCGCTGTCGCCCGCGGTGTTCACCGAAACCATGCCGGGCCCGGGCTCGGAAGGCGGCGGCATCGCCAACGCCATCGTGGGAAGCCTCCTTCTCACCTTCCTCGGCATCGCGGTCGCAACCCCGGTCGGCGTCATGGCGGGCACGTTCCTCGCCGAATACGGCCGCGGCTCGAAGCTCGCCGAGGTGGTGCGCTTCCTCAACGACGTGCTGCTCTCCGCCCCCTCCATCCTCATCGGCCTGTTCGTCTACACCCTCATGGTGCAGCCCATGGGCACGTACTCGGGCTGGGCCGGCGGCGTGGCGCTTGCGATCATCGCGACGCCCGTGATCGTGCGCACCACCGAGGACATGCTGCGCATCGTGCCCGGCACGCTCCGCGAAGCGGGCGCGGCGCTCGGCGCCCCGCCCTCGACCGTGATCATGAACATCACCTGGCGCGCCGCCCGCGCCGGCATGGTGACGGGCATCCTCCTCGCCACCGCGCGCATCGCGGGCGAGACGGCGCCGCTGCTGTTCACGGCGCTTAACAATAACTTCTGGTTCAAGGCCTCGTTGCTCGGCGGCGTCTCGAACCTGCCGGTGACGATCTACCAGTTCGCCCTCGCGCCCTATCAGAACTGGCAGCAGCTCGCCTGGGCGGGCGCGCTCCTCATCACCCTCGCGATCCTGGCGCTCTCCATCGTGGCGCGCCTCCTCCTGAAGCGGGACGGCATGCGATGAGCGCCGCCCATTTCTGCCTTAACCCCAAGCCGAGCGGCGCCCGATGAGCGTCGCTGCTTCACCCCTTGCCGGAAAGAGTTCTCCGATGAGTCCCACCGCTCTCACCGCCGCGCCCGTGGTCGGCAACAGCGTCGCCAATGCCGGTGCGCCCGTGCGCATCGCCTGCCGCAACCTGAACTTCTATTACGGCCAGGCCCAGGCGCTCAAAAACATCAACCTCGATTTCCACGACCGGCAGGTCACGGCCCTCATCGGCCCGTCGGGCTGCGGCAAGTCCACCCTGCTGCGCACCTTCAACCGCATCTACAGCCTCTATCCGGACCAGCGGGCTGAAGGGGAGATCATCCTCGACGGGCGCAACGTGCTCTCCTCGTCCATCGACCTCAACGAATTGCGTGCCCGCGTCGGCATGGTGTTCCAGAAGCCGACGCCGTTCCCCATGTCGATCTACGACAACATCGCCTTCGGGGTGCGCCTCTACGAGAAGATCGGCCGCGCCGATATGGACGACCGCGTCGAGGCCGCGCTCCGCCGGGCCGCGCTCTGGGACGAGGTGAAGGACAAGCTGCGCCAATCCGGCATGGGGCTCTCGGGCGGCCAGCAGCAGCGCCTGTGCATCGCCCGCACCGTGGCCCAGCGCCCCGAGGTGATCCTGTTCGACGAGCCGACCTCGGCCCTCGATCCGATCTCCACGGGCAAGATCGAGGAGCTGATCGAGCAGCTGAGGGCCGAGTTCACCATCGTGATCGTCACCCACAACATGCAGCAGGCGGCGCGCATCTCGCAGTTCACCGCCTTCATGTATCTGGGCGAGGTGGTGGAGTTCGGGCCGACCGCCAAGATCTTCATGAACCCGTCGAAGAAGCAAACCCAGGATTACATCACGGGCCGCTTCGGCTAACCGTTCGTCGGCTCGGCCGGCATGGGATCCCCATAAGCCGAGCCGCTTCGGCTAAGCGATCGGCATAGCCGGCTCACCACAACCCGAGGACCCGTCCATGTCCGATCATATCGTCAGCTCCTACGACGCCGAGCTGCAGGATCTGCGCCGCCACATCTCCGAGATGGGCGGTATCGCCGAGAAGATGCTCGTCGATTCGATCACCGCGCTGGTGCGGCGCGACACGACCCTCGCTCAAGCCGTGATCGCCTCCGACACCCGCCTCGACGTGCTCCAGCGCGAGGTCGAGGAACAGGCGATCCTCATGATTGCCCGCCGTCAGCCCCTGGCGGTCGATCTGCGCGAGACGATCTCGGCCATCCGGGTCTCCGGCGACGTGGAGCGCATCGGCGATCTCGCCAAGAACATCGCCAAGCGCGTGCTCGCCATCGCGTCGCAATTCCAGCCCCAGAAGATCGTGCTCGGCGTGCAGCACATGAGCGATCTGGTGCTGGGCCAGCTCAAGGACGTGCTCGACGCCTACACCCAGCAGGACGCCGAGACGGCGCTCGACGTGTGGCGCCGCGACGGCGCCATCGACGCGCTCTACACCTCGCTGTTCCGCGAGCTCCTCACCTACATGATGGAGGATCCGCGCAACATCTCGTTCTGCACGCATCTGCTCTTCTGCGCCAAGAACATCGAGCGCATCGGCGACCACACCACCAACATCGCCGAGACGATCCACTACCTCGTCATCGGCGAGCCCATCGCGGCCGAGCGGCCGAAGAACGACCAGTCGAGCTTTGCGACCGTCGAGGCCGAGGTCTAGGAGCCGATCGCGCAGCGCACGGTGGAAGAGGGATTTAGGTGCCCATGGCGACGCGGGTTCCGGTCGTCGAGAAACCGCACGAGGATGTCGGTGCATGGGAGCGCGGGTTCCGATCGTTGAGGAACCGCATGAGGGTGTGGGTGCATGGGAAGGCGGGTTCCGGTCGTCGAGGAACCGCATGAGGGTGTAGGTGCATGGGAACGCGGGTTCTGATCGTTGAGGACGAGGAGCCGTTGACGCTCCTGCTGCGCTACAACCTGGAAGCGGAAGGCTACGACGTGGACAGCGTCGGGCGCGGCGACGAGGCCGATATCCGCCTGCGCGAACAGATCCCCGATCTCGTGGTGCTCGACTGGATGCTGCCGGGCCTCTCCGGCATCGAGCTGTGCCGGCGCATCCGTGCGCGCCGGGAAACCGAGCGGCTGCCGGTGATCATGCTCACCGCCCGCGGCGAGGAGGGCGACCGGGTGCGAGGGCTCGCGACCGGCGCCGACGACTACATCGTGAAGCCCTTCTCGGTGCCGGAGCTGCTGGCGCGGGTGCGGGCGCTGCTGCGCCGGGCGAAGCCCGCGCATATCGCCAACCTGCTCATCGCCGGCGACATCGAGCTCGACCGCGAAACCCACCGCGTCCGTCGCGGCGGGCGCGAACTCCATCTCGGGCCGACCGAGTTCAAGCTTCTCGAATTCCTGATGCAGAGCCCCGGCCGCGTGTTCTCCCGCGAGCAGCTCCTCGACGGCGTGTGGGGCCACGACGTCTATATCGACGAGCGAACCGTGGACGTGCATGTGGGCCGTCTGCGCAAGGCCATCAACCGCCCGCGCAAGCCCGACCCGATCCGCACCGTGCGCGGGTCCGGCTATTCCTTCGACGAGACCTTCGCGACGGCGGAATAGGACCTTTGGCGGGCTGTTAACGCTTCGGCGGGCAGCCTAGGCTCAGGACCTATTAATCTCGGCTGAGGGCTGATTCAGTGTCCCTGTAGAGGAGGCGCTGATGAGCGGTCTATTTCTGCTGAGCAAGGCGCAGATGGCGCGGATTTCCCCACACTTTCCG
>JAESFT010000490.1_pt1:0-17500 | contig 23060 bp, 19 predicted proteins | sample 9269451 | NCBI WGS metagenome assembly JAESFT01 (sample SAMN14502557, study PRJNA617106) | algae metagenome | isolation source: Scytonema hyalinum WJT4-NPBG1 and co-occurring heterotrophs from well... | place: USA: Mojave Desert, Joshua Tree National Park, California | collected 2006-05-25
CCGCGATCTTCTGGCCGACTTCGGTGTCGCCATTGGCCGAGATGATGCCGACCTGGGCGATTTCCTGGCTGCCGGCGACCGGCTTGGAGCGCTTCTTCAGGTCCTCGACGACCTTGGTGACGGCGAGATCGATGCCGCGCTTCAGGTCCATCGGGTTCATGCCGGCCGCAACCGACTTCATGCCTTCACGCACGATCGCCTGGGCGAGCACGGTGGCGGTGGTGGTGCCGTCGCCGGCCAGGTCGTTGGTCTTCGACGCGACCTCGCGCAGCATCTGCGCGCCCATATTCTCGAACTTGTCCTTGAGCTCGATCTCCTTGGCGACGGTCACGCCGTCCTTGGTGATGCGGGGCGCGCCGAAGCTCTTGTCGATGACGACGTTGCGGCCCTTGGGGCCCAGGGTCACCTTCACCGCGTCGGCGAGGATATCCACGCCGCGGAGGATGCGCTCGCGAGCGTCGCGCGCGAAACGGACGTCTTTAGCTGCCATGTGTCAGTTCCTTCTCAGAGTTCGTTGAAAGCTCAGCCGACAATCCCAAGGATGTCGGACTCTTTCATGATGATCAGGTCTTCGCCGTTGACCTTGACCTCGGTGCCGGACCATTTGCCGAACAGAATGCGGTCGCCGGCCTTGACGTCGAGCGGGGTCACCTTGCCCTCTTCCGACTTGGCGCCGCCGCCGACGGCGATCACTTCGCCTTCCTGCGGCTTTTCCTTGGCGGTGTCGGGAATGATGATGCCGCCGGCCGTCTTTTCTTCGGCTTCGACGCGGCGGACGAGCACACGATCGTGCAGCGGACGAAAGTTCATTTCGTTAGTCCCTCCGGTATGTAATGGCTGTTGGCACTCACCTGCCGCGAGTGCCAGCAGCGGTCATATATGCCGGTCGAAATCGGGCTTCAAGGCTGAACGGATAGAAAGTTTCGCCTGCGCGACAATCGGAACGGGGTTGCAAAGGGGCGGCGTGCCGCCGACCTTCGCGCCAACCGATCGGAGAATATCGAATGCGCCTTCTTGCCGGTTTCTGGCGGCTGCTCGTGGGCATCAAGGACGGGCTGGTGCTCGTCTTCCTGCTGCTGTTCTTCGCGGCCCTGCACGCGGCACTGACCTGGAGCCCGGCACGGACCACCGGATCGGGCGCGCTGCTGCTGGACCTCGATGGCACGATTGTCGAGCAGCCGGCCGAGCGCAGCCTGCTCGACTCGCTCGGCGGCGGCCCCGTCACGCGCGAGCACCGGCTGCGCGACGTGATCCGCGCGCTCGACGCGGCGCGTAGCGATGGCGACATCAAGGCGGTGGTGCTCGATCTCGACAGCTTTCTGGGCGGCGGCCAGGTCGCGCTGGAGCAGGTCGGCGAGGCGCTCGACCGGGTGAAGCACGCCGGCAAGCCGGTGCTCGCCTACGCGACCGGCTATACCGACGACGGCTATCTGCTCGCGGCCCACGCCAATGAAGTGTGGCTGAGCCCGATGGGCGCGGTTGCCTTCACCGGGCCGGGCGGGTCGCGGCTTTACTATAAGGGACTGCTCGACCGCCTGGGCGTGAATGCGCATGTCTATCGCGTCGGCAGCTACAAGTCGGCGGTCGAGCCTTATCTCCGCTCCGATCAGTCGCCAGAGGCCGAGCAGGCGAACCGGGCGCTGGCGGGATCGCTGTGGAATGGCTGGCTGCGGCATGTGAGCGCGGCCCGGGCCAAGGCGAGGCTGGCGGAATCGATTGCCAACCCGGCAGGGGCCGGGCGGCTCGCCGATGCGGCGGTGGAGAGAGGGCTGGTCGACAGACTGGGCGAGCGCGAGGCCTTCGCCGAACGCGTGGCGAAGATCGCCGGCAGCGACACCAGGCGCGGCAGCTACAAGGCCGTGCGGCTGGAGGATTGGGTCGCGGCCAATCCGGTCAAACATACCGGCGGTAATGTCGGCGTGGTGACGGTCGCGGGCACGATCCAAGACGGCGAGGCCGGACCTGGCGCGGCCGGCGGCGAGACGATCGCCAAGGCCGTACGCCAGGGTCTGGCCCGGGGCGACCTGAAGGCACTGGTCGTCCGCGTCGACTCGCCGGGCGGATCGGCGCTCGCGTCGGAGCGGATTCGATCGGCGCTGATCGAAGCGAAGCAGGCGGGCTTGCCGGTGGTCGTTTCGATGGGGTCCGTCGCGGCCTCCGGCGGCTATTGGGTCGCGATGGCTGGCGACCGCATTTTCGCCGAGCCGACAACCATCACCGGGTCCATCGGCGTGTTCGGCGTGTTGCCGACCTTCGAGAATGCCCTGGCCAAGATCGGCGTTACCAGCGACGGCGTGCGGACCACTCCGCTCAGCGGCCAGCCCGATCTGTTCGGCGGCACCACGCCGGAGTTCGACCGGCTGGCCCAGACCGGCGTCGAAGACATGTACCGGCGCTTCGTCGAACTGGTCGCCACGACGCGCAAGCTGCCGCCGGCGCGGGTTGACGAGATCGCGCAGGGCCGGGTGTGGGATGGCGGCAGCGCCCGGCAGCTGGGACTGGTCGACGCCTTTGGATCGTTCGACGATGCCGTGCGCGAGGCGGCGCGGCGCGCGAAGCTGAGCGCGGACGATGTCGATCTCGTCTATCTGGAGCGGGCGCCAAGCTGGGTCGAGCGGATCGCCGCCGACTGGAGCCGGCCAAGTGACGAGGGCGGTAGCGGCGATGTGCTGGCGATGCTGGGCGCGCGCCAGACGGCTCTAGCCTGGAGCGCGATCGAGGATGCGCGGCGGCTTGCGACCGGCGGCGGGTCGATCCAGGCGCGCTGTCTCGAATGCGGCACGACCGCCTCTGGCGTCCGGCCGAGCCCGGGGCTGTTTGCCTGGCTGCTCGCGAAGCTGGCGCGCTGATGCGCCTTCGCGCCGCCGCTCCCGAGGATGCGGCGCGGATCGCTGCCATCTACACACCCTATGTCACCAAGGGAGCCGTCTCCTTCGAGGAACGGGCGCCCGATGCGGCTGAAATGCGCGTGCGGATGGACAGAGCCGGAGGGCTCTACCCGTGGCTGGTCGCCGAAGAGCATGGCGTGGTGCTCGGCTATGCCTATGCGGGGCCGTTCCGCGCGCGCGCAGCCTATCGGTTTGCGGCAGAGACGACCATCTATGTCGCGGAGGAGGCGCAAGGCCGGGGCGTAGGCCGCCGGCTTTACGAAGCCCTGCTGAATATGTTGCGCGCGCAGGGCTTCAGGCAAGCCATCGCGATCATTGCCTTGCCGAACGCAGCGTCCTTGCGGTTGCACGAGAGACTTGGGTTCAGGCGAGCCGGTATCAACCCACGGGTTGGCTGGAAGGAAGGGCGCTGGATCGACGTGGGCATTTGGCAGCTCCAGCTGAACGACTGCGACGACGCACCGGCAGAGCCGCGCCCCTTCCGCGACATGGGCATCGCCGATGGAACGAGTGAGGGACTCAGCGCGTAACGGCTCCACAAGATCAACAGGGAGGTCGACGCATGATCCGGATCAGCCTGGCCACTTTGGCCGCCCTTTCCATCGCCGCTTGCGACGGCCCGCGCGAACAGGCGGGCGAAAAGGCCGACAACGCGTCGGGAGCGGTCGAGAGCGAGGACTCGATCCAGAGCGGCCCCGCCGAGACCATGGGCGAACGCCAGGACCAGGCTGAGGACGCCGTCAACGACGCGCGCGAGGCCCAGGCCGACGCGCTCGAGGAACAAGCCGACGCCGCCCGCGAGGCGGCCGAGGAGCAGGCAGAAAAGCTGGAGCAGCAGGCGGACATGGCCCGGGGTAAGTAGGCCAGCGGCACCTCGCCTCGTGCCCTGGAGGTCCGTCAGGAATGGTTTGGAGGCGTTCCGTTCGCCGCAGCAATCCCCATCACTCAACCAGTCATCCCATGCTTGACAGGGGCTTGGCTTTGATCCGTTGCGCGAAATGGCCGATCAGCCAAGCGGATGATATCTGCGTTTGAAGACAAAGAAGTAGCCGAGCCCCGTGTCGACCACGGGGTGACGTTTGAGGGTGCGCTAGCGTTTACCGGCCGCGCCCTCACGCCGCCTTTAGTTCGGCGACGAAGGACTGCGCCTCGCGCTGAAGTTTGTGGGCGTGCGCGGTGAGTTGGGCGATCGAAGATTCGACGCTCGTGATCAGGCCGGTGGTGCCGTTCGCCGCCTCCTCGGCGCGGGCGGCGCCGGTCTGGAGTTCGGAGGCGACGGAGGCGGCGGCATCGGCGTAAAGGTGGATGGTCTGCACCAAGCGCTGCTGGTTCTCGGTTGCCGATGAGACGAGCTCTGCCACTTCCTGCAGCAGGTCGAAGCTGCCCCTAATCTCCTCGACAATGTCGGAGGTCCGACCGACCGCTGTCGAGAGCGTTGAAAAGCGGCCCTTCACGTCGTCGGTCGCGGCTGCCGCCTGGTTCGCCAACGCCTTCACTTCATTGGCAACGACGGCAAAACCGCGCCCCGACTCACCGGCCCGCGCCGCTTCGATCGTCGCATTCAGAGCCAGCAGATTGGTCTGCTGCGCAAAGCCCGAAATCGCATCCACGATGGATGAGATGCTGGCTGCCGCCTCGATAAAGTTGCGGAGGGTATGGTCGGCTTCGGAGGCCAGCCTCTGCATCTTGAGCGTGGTGCGCCTTTGTTCGTCGGCCCGCGACAAGACCAGGGCAAGCGCGGCGCCAAGCTCCTGGGTCGAGCGGAGCAGATGGCCCGCATCCACATCGGCGCTGCGAGCACGGGCCGCAAGACTGACGATCTGATCCGATGTTTGTGCTGACTGCGCGGCCAGCGCCTGCGCATTGGCGCCGGTCTGCTCGGCACCGCAACTGAGTTCGTCCAGCGCCAGCAAGATCGAGGCCTTCAGCTTCGCCGCGATTTCTTCGTTGAGTTTCAGGCGCGCGGCGTCCTGCGCCTCGCGTCGGCGGTTCAGTTCCTCCGCCTCCCGCAGCTGAGCCTGGGCGGCAGCGATCCTCGCTTCATTGGCCAACAGATCGCGCTCACGCGCGGCGCGTTCGAGGTCTGCGCCGACTTCATGCTGAAAGCGCAGTGCGGTGCCTTGAGCCAGCACCGTGCGGGCCAGCATCAGAACAAAGACGGCAAGGCAGAAATAGACGGTCAGCGGGATGGCCGAAGCAATCGCGAAAATGCCGGCTATGCCGCCAGCGATCAGGAGAAAGACGAGCCCGGCGGCGGGAATGGCAGCATAACGCAGCGCCCCCACCGCCATCACACCCGCCATGACCGTCGTGACCAGCACCTGGTCTGCGGGCGACGCCTCCATACCGGCCACGGAAAGGAAAAGGAACCAGCCGGCGGCGACGCAGCCTGACTCGATCGTGATCGCGCGAGCCTGTCGGGCGGCGTCGATCACCCGCCAGCCTGATCGGCGCTGGATCAGCCAGCGCGACAGGACGGCGCAACTGACCAGCAGGTGCAGCATCGCTCCCGCGACGATCCACTTGTGGTTTGGCAGATCGCTTAGCGCCCAGATGAAGCTTCCGCTCACCGCGGCCGTAGCCGCAAAGGTGAGCGGGTAGGAGCGCGCGACCGAGCGCAATTGCGCTTCGACCAGGTCGGCGGACGACGCGCTCCATGCCTTCAAGTCGGACCAGTGCCAGAGATGCAAGCGCGAACCTCCACAAGAACCGGAGGTTCATAGGCTTGCCTGGCTAACGGTCCGTTAAGCGATTAACTTTTCAGAATGCCGCCGTGATCGAGAACACCACTGTGGAATCCGAGATCGACTTGCCGCTTGCGACCGTGCCGAAATTGGGCAGCAGCGGCAGCCGGTCCGCGTTGCTGATGTCAGTGTCGACATAGGCGACGCCCAGGGTCAGGTTCTTCCAGGTCCCATCGATGCCCAGCAGCCAATCAAGATACTTGCCGGTCGGCGCCACGCTGGTCCCGTTCGGACCCAGGCCGGAATTGCCGTCCGAATAGCCGAGATGCCCCTTGACAGTGAGCGGCGTGCCCGGGACCGCCGCCGCGGCATCGCCCCAGATATAGAGATTGTCTTCCTTGTCACCCGGATCGGACGGTGTGCCGGCGACAAACTCGGCACCGGTCCGATACCAGCGGCCGAGCGCTTCTTGGCTCGGCGCATAGGCGACGCCGGCGGTGAGCGCGACGGGTCCAACGGTGCCGTTCACCTTCACATAAGGCTCGGCGAAGTCGGTCTTGTTGACGCCGCCGGCATACATGTACCAGGTGAGCCCAACGTCGATCGATGCGCTCTCGCCGATCGGGAATTTATAGCCGCCGAATATGTCGGACTCGAGGTTCGGGCCACCGAACGTGCCCCAGCCCGCCAGGTTCGATCCGAACACGCCGACATAAAGCCCGCTCTTGTGCGTGACCGTGATCGTACCTTGGACGGCCGGATCCTTGTCAGATTGGGAGACGCCGCGGAAACGATAATCGGACACGCCGACGACGCTGCCGCTGATTGTGAAGCCGGAAGCTTCCTCTTCCTGCGCGTGAGCCGCCGAAGAGACGAGAAGAAGGCCCATGGTCAGAGCCTGGAAAGACGTGCGCATAATACCCCACCTTGCTTGGGTTATCGTCACGTCCAGCCTGCGCCGGCGGGTTCGGGCCTCATTCGGGCCTGTGCCGCCGTGACAGGATGATGACAGGCTTTTCGCGGCGCACAAGAACAAAAATGCTGCACTGCAACAAAAAAGAGGCCGGCGAGTCGCCCCGCCGGCCAGTCAGTCCCTCGCAGGTGGACCTCGTCAGTAGTTGTAGGCGCGCTCGCCGTGTGCGGAGAGGTCGAGGCCTTCGCGCTCGGCATCCTCGCTTGGCCGCAGGCCCAGGGTCTTGCCGATGACGAAATAGAGGATCGCCGATACAAGACCGGACCAGACGAGCGTGATCAGCACCGCCTTGATCTGGGTGACGAGCTGCCCGGCCATGTCATAGGCGCCGGGCACGGCCGGAAACTGCGTATAGTCGAACCAGCCCTGCCCGCCGAGCGCCGGATCCGCGACGATGGCCGTGCCGATCGCGCCCACGATGCCGCCGACACAGTGGACGCCGAACACGTCAAGCGTGTCGTCATACTTCAGCCGGTTCTTCACCGTCGACACGAAGAAGAAGCAGATCGGCGAGACGGCGAGGCCAAGCAGGATCGAGGTGCCAGGCGCCGCGAAGCCGGCTGCCGGGGTGATCGCGACGAGGCCTGCAACGGCGCCCGTCGCAGCGCCCAGCATCGAGGGCTTGCCATGCTTGATCTGCTCGACGACGGCCCAGCTGATCCCGGCGGCTGCCGTTGCGACGAAGGTGTTCAGGAAGGCGAGCGCGCCGACGCCGTTTGCCTCTAGGTTGGAGCCGGCATTAAAACCGAACCAGCCGACCCAGAGCAGGCTAGCGCCGATCATCGTCATGGTCAGCGAATGGGGCGGCGTCGCCTCGCGCGGCCAGCCGATCCGCTTGCCGATCATGATCGCACCGACGAGACCCGCAATGCCGGCGTTGATGTGCACGACCGTGCCACCGGCGAAGTCCAGCGCACCCATGCCATAGAGATAGCCGGCGTCGGTTGGTGCGTCGGATAGGAAGTCCGGCCCGGCGAAATACCAGACCATGTGCGCGATCGGGAAATAGACGAGGGTCAGCCAGGCGACGACGAAGACCATCAGCGAGGTGAACTTCACCCGCTCTGCAAAGGCGCCGACGATCAGCGCCGGCGTGATGCAGGCAAAGGTCATCTGGAAGACGACATAGACATATTCGGGCAGATAGACGTTGTTGCTGAAAGTCGCCGCGTAGGTGCTGGTCGACACCCCCTGCAGGAATGCCTTGGACAGATTGCCGATGAAGGGCGAGCCGCCTGTGAAGGCGAGGCTATAGCCCCAGGACACCCAGACGAGCGCCGCCACGCAGACGATCATCAGCACCTGCATCAACAGGCTCAGCATGTTCTTGGTGCGCACCAGCCCGCCATAGAAGAGCGCGAGCGCCGGTACCGACATCATCAGCACCAGGGCGGAGGAGACCAGCATCCAGGCGACGTCGCCCTTGTCGACCATAGTCGCCATCTGCTCGGGTGTCGGCGCCTTGACCGGCCCGCCCTGCGCCCAGGCGGGCTCCGCACCCAGGCCGAGCAAGGCGGCCACTGCAAGCTTCAGCTTCATCGTGAGATCCCCCTGTTCAGATCGCCGCATCGTTCGTCTCCCCGGTGCGGATGCGGATGGCGTGGCCGACTTCGATGACGAAGATCTTGCCGTCGCCGATCGATCCGGTGTGGGCCGCCTGCTGGATCGCCTCGACGACCCGATCGAGTTGATTGGAGGGGCAGACCACCTCGACCTTGATCTTAGGCACGGTGTTGGTGGTGTATTCGGCGCCCCGGTAGATTTCCTTCTGACCCTTTTGCCGGCCAAACCCCTGGACCTCGGTGACGGTGAGGCCGGACACGCCAAGCGCGGTGAGCGCCTCGCGGACCTGGTCCAGCTTGAAGGGTTTGATAATCGCGGTGACGAGCTTCATGCGCAGTCCCCTTTGTTCCCCTGCACGAATGTTTCACAGCAATGACATTTGGGTCAATGAAAATTGTGCAGGTGCGAACAGATTTATTTCGCAGTTGCGGAAGTGGTAAGGTGACGAATAACGACGTCACTTGCCATTCATGTTCAGCGGCTTAGGAGCGCGGCATCGAGGCTGAAGCGGCGGGGATTTCGGATGCGCTTGGTTCTGTTCGCATTAGCAATGACCATGGCTGGCGCTGCGCAGGCGCAGAACGATCCGTCATTCGCCCCTTGCGCCGCGTGCCACACCGTCAAGCCGGGTCAGAATCGATTGGGGCCGACGCTGCACCGGATCGTCGGCGCGAAGAAGGCGGCCGTGCCGAACTTCAATTACTCCCCGGCGCTCAAGGCGCAGAAGGGCGTCTGGAGCGAAGCGGAACTCGATGCTTATATCGCCAATCCGCGCGCGAAGGTGCCCGGCACGCGCATGATCTATGTCGGCATGCCCGATAAGGCGAAGCGGGCGAAGCTGATCGCCTGGCTGAAGACGCAGAAGTGATGAAGAAAGGTCATTCCAAACTTGCTTCGGGATAAGCCTTCCGGCGCTCTGACTTCAGTCGGCTGATCGACTGCGTCCGAGCGGCTCCACCCTTATCCCGAAACAAGTTCGGGATGACGATTGCTAGAGAAACTGCACGTCCCTTTGCAGGCCCAGGAAGCGCTGGCCACCGTCTAGCGTGATCGTCTGGCCGGTGAGCGTGGGCGTCGCAATGACGAAGCGGAGCGCCTCCACGATCTGCTCGACCGTGACCCCGCGGCCAAGCGCGTTCAGGCGGTGGACCTGATCGAAATTCTCGCGGGTCTGCAGACCCGACACCAGAGTGACCGAAGGTGCGATCGCGCAGACGCGGATGTTGCGCGCGGCGAGCACGCGGGCGCTTAGCTCAGTCACCGCAGCGAAGGCCGCCTTGGCGATGGTGTAGGTGAAGAAGTCCGGATTGGGCTGTGCGAGCTTGGCGTCGAGCAAGTTCACGACAAGCGCATTCTGCCCCTCCGGCACTGCCTTGGCGAAGGCTTGGGTGAGCAAGGCAGGGGCGCGGGCGTTGACCGACATATGCCGGTCCCAATGCTCGGCGGTGAAATCGTCGAACTGATCGAGTTCGAAGCCCGCTGCGCTGTTCACCAGCAGGGCGGGCGGCGGCAGCCCATCCAGCGCCGCAACGATGCGGGAGGGAGTCGCGGGGTCGGCCAGATCAGCTTGAACAGTCGAGGCGCCGAGTTCATCCGCGAGTTCGGCGGCTTCGCGAGTCGAGCTATGGTGATGGATCAGGACGTGCCAGCCATCGGCCGCCAGGGCGCGGCTGATCGAGCAGCCGATGCGCCGTGCGCCGCCCGTGACGATCGCAGTGCGCGGTTGGCCGAACTCCGCCGTCACGCAGTCGCGCTCGGCCGGGCGGAGACGCGCGCATGCCACGCCGCGACAGCTGGCGGGAAGTCGCCGTCGGACAGGCGCGTGGCCTTGGCGAAATCGACCGTCATCAACCCCGTCAGGTCGGCAAAGCTATACGCGTCCGTCGCGATCCAGTCGCGGTCCCGCAGATGCTCGTCCAGCGTCTCCAGGAACCAGGCCCACATATTCTGGCCGCGCATCACCAGTTCGGGAAGCTGCGGAACCGGCGGCCAGCGGCCCGACAGTGCGCGGTCGGTCATATGCTTGTTGCGGTTGCGGAAGGCGTAGACGACGCCGGCATAGCCCTCCGCCTCGATCTTGCGGGTCCAGGCTTCGATCCGGGCGATCTCCAGCGCATCGCGACCGAACAAGGGCGGGTCGGGGTGCAGCACCTCGAGATAACGGCAGATGGCGACCGAGTCCGCGATGCACTCGCCGCTGTCCAGCTGAAGGACCGGCACCGTGCCGCGAGGGTTCAAGCCGATAAAGGGATCGCGCAGATTCTCGCCATTGGCGAGATCGACCATGCGCCGTTCGATCTCCAATCCCTTTTCGGCCAGATACATGCGGACACGGCGCGGGTTCGGCGCCCAGACGGCGTCATAAAGCTTCAAAGGCGGAACCTCCCTGCCCCCAAGTGAATCTCGCTTCCATTGCGGCGCCGCAACGCTAAAGCGCGCCGCTCCGGGCGTCCATGCCCGGTCTTGAGGACCAACGATTGAACCTTCGCCTGTCTCCCCTGACCGAAGCCAAACCGCAGGAGGTCGAAGCCTTGCTCGATTCCGCCTTCGGTGCCGACCGGCACGGCCGCACCGCCTATCGGCTGCGGGAGGGGACCGCGTCGCTGGGCGAGTTGAGCTTTGCGGCTTGGGATGGGAGCCGGCTGGTCGGTTCGTTGCAGAGCTGGCCAGTCGCTTTGCGCACGGCCGTGCACGTCGAGCGCCTGGTGATGGTCGGCCCAGTCGCCGTCTTGCCGGAGGCGCAGGGGCAAGGCGTCGGCACGGCGCTGATGGACGCCCTGATTGCTGCCGCGGAAACCGAACGTGCCGACGCCCTGATGATGATCGGCGACCCTGACTATTATGGCCGTTGGGGCTTCACGGCCGAGCAGACGGGTCGCTGGCGGATCGAAGCGGGGCCGTACGAGCAGCATCGTCTGCTGGCGCGGCTGAGGCGGACAGTGGGGGCCCAGGGGCAGCTCATCTCTGTTCGTCATCCCGAACTTGTTTCGAGATAAGCCCTCCAACGCACCGTCGGTTCACCGGTTATGCCGAAACAAGTTCAGCATGACGGGATTGTGAGTTAGGCGAAACCCATGCCCATGCCTGCCCCTCCTGCCGACCTGTCCGGACTGTCCCTCGCCGAGATCGCCAAGCTGGCCGGCGAGGCGAAGCTGCCGCCGGTCGCGAGCTGGAACCCCAGCCACTGCGGCGACAGCGAAATGCGGATCGCGCGCGACGGCACCTGGTTTCACCAAGGATCGCCGATCGGACGGCAGGCGATGGTCAAGCTTTTCTCGACCATCCTCCGCCGCGAGCCGGACGGCTCCTATGTGCTGGTTACTCCTGTCGAGAAGCTCGACATTGCGGTCGAGGACGCGCCGTTCGTCGCCGTCGAGCTGAAGAGCGAAGGCGAGGGGCAAGCCCGGCGGCTCGCCTTCCGGCTGAACACCGGCGATTTGATCGTCGCCGGGCCCGATCACCCGCTGCGCTTCGAAGAAAAGGCGGACGGGCCTCATCCCTATCTGGTGGTGCGTGATGGCCTGGAGGCTCTCGTCGCGCGCTCGGTCTATTACGAGCTCGCCAACGCCGCAATCGAGGAAGCGGCCGATCCGCCGGGCTTGTGGAGCGACGGCGTCTTCTTCCCGATCGCCGGATGAGCCTGGCCGAGCGGCTGGCGGAGGCGCTGGCACGCGGCTCCGGACGCGAGCCTGTGCCGCTGTCGAGCGACATGCGTGACGCGGTGCTGGAGCCGGTCACCGGCCTTACCCCGGCGGCCGTGCTGGTGGCCGTCACCGATCGCGAGGAGCCGGGCGTGATCCTGACGCAGCGGACCGAAACGCTGCGCAAACATGCCGGACAGGTGGCCTTTCCGGGGGGTCGGATCGATCCGGGCGAGGACGCGGTCGCGGCTGCGCTGCGCGAGGCGGAAGAGGAGATCGCCTTGCCGCGAGACCGTGTCCAGGTCGTGGGGCCGGTCGACCGCTATGTGACCGTCACGGGGTTCCAGGTTACGCCGGTGATCGGCGTGGTGCCACCCGACCTGCCGCTGACGCCCGCTGCGGCAGAGGTGGCGGACTGGTTCGAGGCGCCGCTCGCCTTTCTGCTCGACCCGGCCAATCACCAGGATCGCGAAGTCGATTGGCAGGGTCAGCGGCGCCGCTATTACGAAATCCTGTGGAATGGGCGGCGGATCTGGGGCGCGACGGCGGCGATGATCGTCAATCTGGCGCATCGGCTGCGCGACTGAACATCCTTCTCGTCACTCCCGCGCAAGCGGGAACCCAGCTTCTTCTTGATCGGCCAGCGGGTTGCTCCGATGCAGCAACTGGGTTCCCGCTTTCGCGGGAATGACGAGGTAAGCTTTGAGCACATCGATCAACTATGTTCCGGTTCCGCCCGCCGGCTGGGACGGCGAGGCGCTGGCGCGCCTGGGCGAGGCGATCGGCTTCGGCGAGGGCCGCAGCCGCTATATCGGCGGCTGGGTGCGCGACACGCTCGCCGGAGTGCAGCCCGGCGATCTCGACATCGGTACGCAACTGTTGCCGGAGGAGGTCAAGGCGCGAGCAGAAGCGGCTGGATTGACGGTGTGGTCCAGTCCCTCCGGCATCGCGCATGGGACGGTGGGGGTGGTCGTGGGCGGCAAGCCCGTCGAGGTCACGACGCTGCGGCGGGACGTCAGCACGGATGGGCGGCGGGCGACCGTCGCCTTCACCCGGGGCTGGCAAGAAGACGCGGCGCGGCGCGACTTCACGATCAACGCATTGTCCGCCGACCCGGTGACCGGGCAAGTGTTCGACCATTTCGGCGGAGGTGACGATTTGGCGGCGGGGGTGGTGCGCTTCATCGGCGACCCGCTGCAGCGCATCGCGGAGGATCACCTGCGCATCCTGCGCTTCTTCCGCTTCCATGCACGCTTCGGCCGCGGCGCGCCGGAGCAAGCCGCCTATGCGGCGTGTAAGGCACGGGCGAACGACCTGATGGCGCTCAGCCGAGAGCGGATCGCCGATGAATTGCTGAAGCTGCTCGGCACCGCCGACCCGGCGCAGGCAATCGGGCACATGTTGAACGCCGACATATTCAAGCCAGTGCTGCCCGAGTTCGATCAAGCCGGATTGGAGCGGCTGGAAGCGCTGGTTCGGGCGGAGCGGGCGGCGCAACTACCGGGCGACCCGGTCCGGCGGCTGAGCGCGCTCGGGCCGCAAGACGCGGACAAGGCAGAGGGGATCGCGGCGCGGCTGAAGCTGTCGAACGCGCAGCGCAAGCGCATCGCCGCGGCCCTCACCGCACCGGCCGCCGGATCGCAGGAACTCGCCTACCGCATCGGTGTGGAAGGGGCGATCGACCGGCTGCTGCTCGACGGCGACGCAGAGGCGGCCGCTACGATTGCCGCTTGGAACCCGCCGCGCCTGCCTATTTCCGGCGGCGCCTTAGTGAAGCGCGGGCTGGACGCCGGACCGGCCGTCGCGCGGGCCCTCAGGATGGTCGAGGATCGTTGGGTAGCAGAAGGTTTCCCGCCGCTTGCGCGGGTCGATCAGCTCGCGGACGAGGTCGCGGCCACGCTCCGCGACCAGAAGTCGAACGCGGCTTCGGGGTCCAGCGGCGCTGCATAGAGATAGCCCTGACCGCGGGTGCAGCCGAGCGCGGCTAAAGTCTGCGACAGCTCGCTGGTCTCGACGCCTTCCGCGGTGGTCTTCAGGCCGAGCGCGTCTGCCAGCGAAATGATTGCACGCACGATCGCGACCTTGTCCCTGTCGCCCAGCATGTTGGTAACAAAGCTCTGGTCGACCTTCAGCACGCCGATCGGCAGGCGCTGCAGATAGGCCAGGTTGGAATAGCCGGTGCCGAAATCGTCCAGCGCGAGCGTCGCACCGATGTCGCGCAGCTGATGGAGCATGCGCGCCGCGCGCTCCGGCTCGGCGATAATGGCGCTTTCGGTGATCTCCAAGGTCAGACGCGCCGGATCGAGGTCGTGGGTGGCAAGCAGGCCGGTGACAAGCTGGGGCACGTCGTCGCGCGTGATCTGGATGGACGACAGATTGACGTTGACGCGCGGAGAGGAGCGCCCGCCTGCGCGCTCGTCCCAGCCGCGCAAGGTGCGAAGCGCCGCCTCCAACGCCCATCGGCCGAGCGGCACGATGAGACCCGACTCCTCCGCCACAGGGATGAAGCTGCTGGGAGGCACGTCGCGCCCCGCTTCCTGCCAGCGGGCCAGGGCTTCGAAACTTTCGACGCGGCCGGTCTGCAGATCGACGATCGGCTGAAAGGCTAGAGTCAGCCGCTCCGCCTCGATCGCGCGCCTGAGCGAGGTCTCCAGTGAGAAATGATGACGCGCAAGGTCAAAGGCGCGGGGCTGGTAAAGCTCCACATCGCCGCTCGCTTTAGCACGCTTCACCGCGAACTGGGCGCGGCGGACGAGCTCGTCGCCATCGCAGCCCGGTTCGAGCACCGCGCAGCCGATGGCGCAGTCCATCCGAATTTCCAGATCTGACAAGCGGCACGGAGCGACGAGCACGTCGGCGAGCCGCCGCGCGACGGCGAGTGCTTCCTCCGGCCCATCGCTCAGCTTCACGCAGACGCCGAACTCGTTGCCGCCGGTCCGGGCGAGGGTGTCGCCGATGCGGATCGCGGATAGCATGCGGCGGGCGATGGTGATCAGCAACTCGTCGCCAGCCACTGGGCCGATCGACTCGTTGATGCGGCTGAAGCGGACGAGATCGATGATCAGTACCGCATGCGAGCCGGGCTCCGCACCGGCGAGCGCGGTCTCCAGCGCTTCGCTGAAACCGGCGCGGTTCGGCAGGCCGGTCAGGCTGTCGCTGAACATCTCGCGCCTGAGGCTTTTTTCCGTCGCGCGTTCGGCGGTGCGGTCCAGCAAGGTCAGCAAGCAGCGCGGCTTGATACCCTGAATGCGGGCGAGCCGGGCAGCACGGATGCTGTAACAGCGGCCGGCGATCGGGTCGCCGTCGCTCCAATCGCACTCCAGGATCGCTCCCGAACCTTGCAGGAAGTCACGTACCTGGCCGGCAAAGTCGCAGCGGGACAGCAAATCTTCGCCCAACAGGCTAAATGCATCATTGGCATCGACGATGCGCAGGTCGCTCGCGTCATCGGTCTCCAGGATCGCGGCTGCGATCGGCAGCGCCTCGAGGAAGGGGCGCCGCAACTGGTCCGCGGCTCGGGCAAGCGGCGCGCTCTCGACCAGCGAGAGAGGATGCGCCGAGGGGGCGCTTGCGAGCTTGCGGGCGAGAGCCATTCGGCCTCTGCCCTAGACGCGAATGGTTAAGGCGGTGTTCCCTTTGGTAGGCGTCAGCCGAAGCGATTGTCGCGCGGGAAGCCGATCGGCGCCATGCGACCAGCCGCGCCTCGTGCGCTGCGCCAGGGTGTGAGGTCCGCTTCGGTCCGCGTACGTCCGCTGCCGCCGGCCATCGACCAGCTGAGCCCGTCCGCGAACTTGAGCGCGACCGCGTCCGACAGGCCGCCGTCCCGGTAGCGCTGCAGGGTCACGCCCTGGCCGCGGCCCATCTCAGGGAGCTCCGTCAAGGGGAAGAGAACGAGTTTTCGATTGTCGCCGACGACTGCGACATAATCGGCATCCTCGGCGATGCGGCGGACGATGCGCAGCTTGGCGCCGGTGCGGATGTTGACGACCTGCTTGCCCTTCCGGGTCTCGGCGACGACCTCGTCCACCTTGGCGATGAACCCACGACCGTCCGACGAAGCGAGCAACAGGCGGCCGGCGCCTGCCGCGAAACAGGCGGCGACGCCGATCTGGCCATCCAGATCGATCATCAGCCCGATCGGCTCGCCAAAGCCGCGGCCGCCAGGCAGCCTGTCGCCGGCCAGCGTGTAGAAGCGGCCATTCTCCGCCGCGATCAGGATCTTGTCGGTGGTGTAGGCGTGAAAGGCGAAGGCCGGGCCGTCGCCTTCCTTGAACTTCATCGTCTCGGCCGAGGCAAGCTCGGCATGGCCTTTCAGCGCACGGATCCAGCCGCGCTGCGACAGCACAACGGTGATCGGCTCCTTGTCGATCATCGCCTCGCGCGAATATTCGCGCGCCGGGCCGGCTTCCTCGATCGACGTCCGGCGGGCGCCAAGCGTCGTCTCCAGGCCGTAGCGATCGCGTAGCTTCGCAAGATCACGCTTCATCCGCGTCTTCTGACGAGCGGGGCTGGCGAGCAGCGCGCGCAGCCCTTCCCGCTCCTCGTCGAGCTTGGCGCGCTCGCCCTTGATCTCCATCTCCTCCAGGCGCCGCAGCGAGCGCAGGCGCATGTTGAGAATGGCTTCGGCCTGCCGGTCATTCAGCGCGAACTCCGCCATCATCACCGGCTTGGGCTCGTCCTCGGTACGGATGATCTCGATCACGCGGTCGAGGTTCAGATAGGCGATCAGATAGCCGTCGAGCAGCTCGATCCGATCGTCGATCCGGGCGAGCCGATGCTCGGAGCGGCGGACCAGCACGACGAACTGATGGGCGAGCCAGCCTTCGAGCACCGGCTTCAGCCCCAGCACGCGGGGCGTGTGGTGCGCGTCTAGCACGTTCATGTTGAGCGGGACCCGCACTTCCAGGTCGCTCAAGCGAAACAGGCTGTCCATCAGCATGTCGGGGTCGACGGTGCGGCTGCGCGGCTCCAATACGATCCGGATCTCGGCGTCGGACTCGTCGCGAATATCCTCCAGGATCGGCAGCTTCTTGTCGTTGACCAGAGCCGCGATCTCTTCGATCAACTTGCCCTTCTGCACGCCATAAGGAATCTCGGTCACCACCGCGACCCAGGTGCCGCGGCCGGTATCCTCCTTCGTCCAACGCGCCCGCACCCGGAAGGCGCCGCGCCCGGTCGCATAAGCTTCGGCGATCGCGCCGGGCCCGTCGATGATGACGCCGCCGGTGGGGAAGTCAGGTCCCTTCACATGCTCCAGCAGCCGTGCCGGCTCAGCGTCCGGCTCGTCGATCAGCAGCATGGCGGCATCAAGCACTTCGGCCGCATTGTGCGGCGGAATGCTGGTCGCCATGCCCACCGCGATCCCGCTCGCGCCATTGGCGAGCAGGTTGGGGAAGAGGCCGGGCATGATCTCCGGCTCTTCCTCTTCGCCATTATAGGTCGGGCGGAAATCGACCGTGCCTTCGTCGAGGCCGGCCATCAGGTCGATCGCGACTTGGGTCAGCCGCGCTTCGGTGTAACGGTAGGCAGCGGCATTATCACCGTCGATGTTGCCGAAGTTGCCCTGCCCGTCGACGAGCGGATAGCGCAGCGCGAAGGTCTGCGCCAGGCGAACCATCGCGTCATAGACCGACTGGTCGCCATGCGGGTGATATTTGCCGATGACGTCGCCGACGACGCGTGCGCACTTCTTGTATCCCGCCGCCGGGTCGAGCCGCAGCAACCGCATGGCCCAGAGCAGCCGCCGATGGA
>JAESFT010000491.1_pt1 | contig 23047 bp, 18 predicted proteins | sample 9269451 | NCBI WGS metagenome assembly JAESFT01 (sample SAMN14502557, study PRJNA617106) | algae metagenome | isolation source: Scytonema hyalinum WJT4-NPBG1 and co-occurring heterotrophs from well... | place: USA: Mojave Desert, Joshua Tree National Park, California | collected 2006-05-25
TCTTCATTGGAACTAACTCTGAGTGACGGTTGCGCTCTGCGCAACCGCTAAATTGGCATTGGCGATCGCATTAATCTCAGACTGCGAAGCGCTCGAACTCAGATAACCCGCAACTTGGGTTATTACCTTTGACACCAGAGGGAACCGTAAATTCAATAAGGTTTTTGTACTGCTGACCAGCAGTATAAATCTCTTGGAAGATACCAGTAACGCTAACCGCCACATTCGGCAGCTTTCCAAAAGAAAGACTAGAAAGATTTGTTTCCCGTTCTAGTCCAAACGTGCTGTACAGAAGCCGCCAGCGCCCTTGCACCAACTCCATACGGCTTGTAGGTTCACTGTTTTGATTAAGAGCTTCAATGTTTTGCGCTAATGTCTCGATTTGCTGCTTAATCACTGGAGTGCAGTTAAAGCCAATATCGGTAGCCGCTGAAATAGAAATCAACTCTTGTTTGAGGTTTCCTAGTGTGCTATGTTCCTTAAATTCTCTGCCCATAATCTTCTTGTGTCTTAAGAATGTTTACAACTTAAGGAGGATAAGGGCAAGAGCGATGGCGCAGAGCGCCCGCCGTAGGCGATGCTCCAGCTTTCTCGCCGCGCAAGGCGCGATCGCGTATGGACTGCTACAACTAGAGACACTATATCTTCACAGGATTGTTCAGCGGTTGAACGATGAGAAAAATCTGGCTGTTTTTAGGAGCGCTCATGAGTTTGGGGATGCTGATGCTATTTATCTGGCGTCCCCCACAATACTCTGTAATAGGAAGTGCGGTTGTACCAAAAGAAACATCATTATCAGAAAAAACGATCCGTTATGAACAGCGAACTTTAGCACAAAGCGAAGTCCATATTCTGTTGATTCCATCTCAGAGTCGGTTTTTGGTCACGCCTGCATTGTCGCCACACTTAAATACTGTAGAAGAGTTTGCTCAGAAACATCGAGCGATCGCCCAAGGCTTCGCCGTGAGCGCTCAGCCGAACGGGGCAGTGCCAAAGGCGATCGCCATCATAAACGGTGGCTTTTTTGACCCAAATAACCAAAAAACTACGTCAGTTGTTGTCCTGCAAGGAAAGCTTGTAGCTGATCCCAGACAAAACGAGCGGCTAATAAACAATCCCAACCTAAAACCTTACCTTGCTAAAATACTCAACCGTAGCGAATTCCGGCGATACTTGTGCGGGCAAGCTGTCCGGTATGATATTGTTCTGCATAACGCTCCATCACCAACAGGTTGCCAGTTAATCGATGCTTTGGGTGGCGGTCCCCAACTACTGCCAGAATTAACCTTAAAGCAAGAAGGCTTTGTGGATTCGGCTAATTCCCGAGATGCTCTTGGGAGCACCCAACCCAACGCCAGGACTGCCGTGGGTATAACTCGTGATGGCAGCATTGTTTTAGTAATGGTAGCGCAAAAGCCAAAGGCTCCTAAGAATTCTGGGATATCATTGCCAGCACTTGCAGATTTTCTCAAAAGTTTGGGCGTCCAAAAAGCGATGAATGTTGATGGTGGAAGTTCTTCTTCCTTGTATTACAACGGCAAGAGTTTTTATGGAAAGGTTGATTTGGACGGAAATTTCATCAAGCGACCCGTGAAGTCAGTTTTAATAGTTCACGAAAGCTCTACGAGTGAGATTAAGTGACTTTTTCTGGTGTAAGTAGCCGCATTTAACTTCGGTTTAACTAAAAGTTTAATAACACGCAACCACTAGTTAAAGCTCAACACTCAATCTGGGGTTGTCTACCAAGGAACAAACAAGAAAATTGATGTCTAAATTGAAGTTCATCTTGCTGTTCTTCGCTGTGCTCATCTCATTTATTGCAGTAAATTCTCTGCCGTTCGCCAGTACCCAAGCTAAGGTTACTAGTCTCGAGCGTTACATCCTTCCTGGAGAGACTGTTTTTCCAGAAGGTATTGCATATCAACAAACAACTAAAGACTTTTTTGTCAGTAGCACCACAGACGGCACGATTTTCCGAGGTAATCTGCGGAAGGAATTAGCAGACGTGTTCTTACCAGGTGGTTCTGATGGGCGCACAACAGCCATTGGCTTGAAAGTGGACGACAAGCAAAATCGTCTGTTTGTAGCAGGAGGCGCTACTGGTCAGATATTTGTCTATGACACTAAAAGTGGTGAATTGCTTGGTAAGTTCGATAACCAAAAAGCTCCCACGTTTATCAATGATGTCGCCATCTCCCCAAATGGAGATGCATACTTTACTGACTCAAATGACCCAATTTTGTATAAAGTCTCGACCAACGAAGCGCATGAAATCGAGTTTGAGGCTTGGCTCGATTTTACTGGTACAGAATTAGTGTATCAGTCAGGCTTTAATCTCAATGGCATTGCTGCTAGCAATGACGGAAAATACCTCATAGTTGTGCAGTCCAATACCGGAAAGCTGTTCCGTATCGACATCGATAGCAAACAAGTTACTGAAATTGACCTAGGCGGTGAAAGACTCAACAACGGTGATGGTATCCTGCTGAGTTCTGAGCACATTTTGTACGTTGTGCGTAACCAGCAACAGTTGATAGTCAAAGTGCAGTTAGAAGAAGATTTCTCCCGTGGCATCGTGGTTTCCAGCACGACTGACCCATCGTTTGCCTACCCGACTACCATTGCCCAAGCTAAAAATAGGCTGCTAGTTGTCAACTCTCAATTTAACAGACGTGGACCAGGGCTATCACCGGATTTGCCGTTTACTGTTTCGAGCGTTCCTATTCCTTAACCAAACTCAGCAGAGAAAAATATACTATGAAGAATCTTATCCGCACATTGGCTGTTGGGGCGATCGCCACAAGTTGTTGGGTTGGTCAAGCTTATGCCAACACAACTCCCGCACCAGCCAACCAGTCTGTACCGCGCACCCATGCTCACAACGACTATGAGCACGAATACCCGCTCTTCGATGCCCTCTCCAACGGATTTATTAGCGTTGAGTCTGACATCTGGCTTTACGGCAACGACTTGCGTGTTGCTCACGATCCAGTAGATAATCCAACGACGTTGCCCACAATCCAGGATTTGTACCTAACGCCGTTGCGGAACTTAGCAGCGCAGGTAAACAACGGTGGTATTTATGCTGACGGTACGCCCCTGATACTCTTGGTCGATGTTAAAAGTGAGGGCATTTCAACCTACCAGCGCCTGCATGACATCCTGGGCGAATACGCGGCTGACAACCCCGGACTGTTTACCACGTATACCAAAAACGCCTCCGGCGGCTACGAGGTGAAAGAGGGAGCGGTTAACGTCATCATCTCAGGCAATCGACCACGGGATTATATGCTTTCGCAGGATACCCGCTATGCTGCATATGACGGTCGTCAAGCAGACATCGGCACAGCGATCGCACCTGAGTTTATCCCCCTGATCAGCGATAACTGGAACAGATTCTTTACTGGTGAGCTAGCTTGGGATGGTACAGGTACTATTCCGGATGACACAAAGGCTGCGATAGAAAATATTGTGGCTCAGGTACATGGAGAGAACAAGATTCTACGCTTCTGGAATCTTCCAAAAGATGCTCCTAGTGTTTGGGGACCACTTTTCGATGGCGGCGTTGATTTGATTAATACCGATAATCTTGTTGGTTTATCTCAATACATCAAATCGCGAACAACCCAGACAGTCCCAGAGTCGTCGTCATCCTTTGCACTTCTGGGCGTGCTAGGCGCGTCCATGCTGCTCACCCGGAGGTTGCATTCCAAGAGGTAACAACAAGTCATTTACGGATTTACAGCACTTGGCATTTGGGTGCAAGACACCTTTTAATTAAGTAGGGTTGGCTGCCCATCGCCCTTGGCAGCACCCAACCCAACGCCAGGACTGCTGTGGGTATTACCCGTGATGGCAGCATTGTTTTGGTAATGGTAGCGCAAAAGCCAAAAAATCCTACTCAATCTGGGATGTCATTGCCATTGCCAGCACTTGCAGATTTTATGAAAAGTTTGGGTGCCCAAAAAGCGATGAATCTCGATGGTGGAAGTTCTTCTTCCCTCTATTAGAACGGCAAGAGTTTTTATGGAAAAGTTGATTTGGACGGAAATCCGATCAAGCGACCTGTGAAGTCAGTTTTACTGGTTCAGGAAAAAGGGATTGGTGATTCAGGTGAGGTCGTTCCTTAGAATGAAATTTTAACAATAAAAATCCTCTGCATCAGCAGAGGCTATTATCACTATGGGTATTGCTCAAAATATTTCTAAGTGGCTCAGAGAACATTAGTATGCTCTGCGGGCAAATTTGTAGTACAAGAAAATAGCGATAATTGCACCCAATACTGCAACGAACAAACCAGGAAGAGTCAGAGATGCAGAAGTCAATGCCAAACTTCCAGTTTGCAGTATGTTGACTAATGTTCCACCAATGAAAGCACCAACAATTCCTAAGAGTATAGTAGCTAGAATTCCACCACCTTGATAACCAGGATAGATTGCCTTGGCAATAGCACCAGCCAGAAGACCTAAAACTACCCAAGCAATAAGATTCATTGTTCTAATTCCTTACCATGTCTTTTACTAACACTTTTTATTTAAGCTTATGCAATATTTCCTCTTCATCTTTCATGGGAAACAATTTGAAATTCCCTTTAGGAAGAGAACAAGAGTCATGCAAGTGACAATTAACTAAGTCTTAGTTAATTGTGTATAATTCCAAAGTTATAAGTCTATTTGGTTATGCCAAATTATGCACGAGTCAACAGTTCCAAGTTATGACCGTTGGAATCTAGGAAATAGAAGCCACGACCTCCTTTCCTGTGGTTGATTTGACCTTTATTTTGGTGCATGGGGTCACTACTATATTCAAGACCTGCCTCTTTAATTCGCGCAAAAATTGTATCGAATTCTTCATCGCTGACATGGAAGGCATAGTGGTGCGACTCGAATTTCTCAGAGTCAGCAAAGTCAAGCGTTAGCGTGTTATTGACATGTACTACGGCAAAGTGACCCAAAGGAGCCTCGACCTTGAGACCAAAAATACGTGCAAAGAACTGTGCCGAAGCTTCTTTATCATGTGCAGGTACTATAGTGTGATTTAGAGTGATTGTCATACCATTTCTCCAGAGTGACTCCTGTAACTCTCAGCATGGCTCCTCACACCTTATTGTTGCTCTCCGTATTTTGGCAGTCATGACTACCAACTTTTTGCCAAAGCGGAGAACAAGGAAATTTCTTACTGTTGGTATAGTATTCTTCTATTATATCTTCATCGCAGTGACACCAGCAGATAGGCACTCGTGCAACGAGGCAGAAAACACAATGCTATACCTGCTCGTCAACCATCAGTGATGTAATGGAAAGCTTAGATTACAAAAAGTAGCACCGGATAATTAACAAAATTAACGGATGAGGTATCTGTGAGGGTGACAGATACCTCATCCGTTATATTCGCTACAAAATGCGTTGCTAGCCTAATTAAGCTGTGAACACCTGTGCAGGTAAGCGCTTAAAGGAAAGACGCTCATTCTCAATATCCACAAAGATGGTGTCACCGTCATTGAATTCGCCGCGCAAGATTGCTTTGGCAATCTGAGTTTCTAACTCGCGTTGAATTGCTCGCTTCAGTGGACGCGCTCCGAATACAGGATCATATCCTACTTCTGCCAAAAAGTCAAGAGAAACTTCCGAGAGTTTGAGCGACATCTTGCGATCGCTCAGTCTTTGGCGTAGTCTATTTACTTGCAACTGCACAATCTGACGCAATTCCTGTTTGTGCAATGCATGGAAGATAATCGTTTCGTCAATACGGTTGAGGAACTCAGGACGGAAGCTATTTCGCATCGCCTCCATCACCCGATGGCGCATTTCGTCATAGCGTGAGTCATCACCCGCCACATCTAAGATATACTGTGAACCGATGTTACTGGTCATGATGATCACGCAGTTCTTAAAGTCCACTGTATGACCTTGAGCATCCGTGACACGCCCATCATCGAGAATTTGCAGGAAGATGTTAAATACGTCTGGATGTGCTTTTTCGATTTCGTCGAACAGAAGCACTGCGTAAGGACGACGACGAATCGATTCCGTAAGCTGTCCGCCTTCATCGTAACCCACGTATCCTGGAGGCGCACCGATAAGTCTGGAAACGGCGTGTTTCTCCATGTACTCGGACATATCAATCCGTACCAGCGCTTCTTCGGTGTCGAACATATACGCCGCCAGCGCTTTTGCCAGTTCGGTTTTGCCTACACCGGTAGGACCGAGGAAAATAAAGCTAGCTATAGGACGATTGGGATCGGCGAGTCCAGCACGAGAACGCTGAATGGCATCTGCTACAGCTGTCACCGCTTCATGTTGTCCAATCACGCGATGGTGCAGTTCATCTTCTAAGTGCAGCAGTTTTTCTTTCTCAGATTCTACCAACTTGCTGATCGGAATTCCCGTCCACTTAGAAATCACTTCCGCAATGTCAGCTTCGGTGACTTCTTCACGCAATAAAGATTTTCCACTGCGTTGTGCTTGAGCAAGTTCAGTTTCTACTGCTTCCAAATCACGATGCAAACTGGTTAACTTGCCGTATTTTAACTCAGCAGCGCGGTTGAGGTCGTAGTCGCGTTCTGCTTGCTGAATTTCCAGGTTCACGCGGTCAATTTCTTCTTTGACAGACTGAATTTTGGTGATAATGTCTTTTTCAGACTGCCATTGGCTATTGAGTGTTCTTTGTTCTTCTTTGAGATCCGCAAGTTCTTTTTCTAGTCTTTCTAGGCGTTCACGAGATGCTGCATTGCTTTCTTTTTGCAGCGACAGCCTCTCCATTTCTAATTGCAGAATTTTGCGGTCGATTTCGTCGAGTTCTTCTGGTTTGGAGGTAATCTCCATTTTCAAGCGTGCCGCAGCTTCGTCTACCAAGTCAATGGCTTTGTCTGGTAAGAAGCGATCGCTAATATAGCGACTTGACAATGTTGCTGCTGCAACTAAAGAACTATCGGAAATTTTCACCCCGTGGTGAACTTCATACCGTTCTTTCAAGCCGCGCAAAATGGAAATGGTATCTTGGACGCTGGGTTGATCCACATAAACCTGCTGGAAGCGTCTTTCCAAAGCAGCGTCTTTTTCAATATATTTACGGTATTCGTCTAAAGTTGTCGCCCCGATACAGCGCAATTCGCCCCGCGCCAACATCGGTTTTAACAAGTTACCAGCGTCCATTGCGCCTTGAGTCGCACCAGCGCCAACAACGGTGTGAATTTCATCAATAAAAAGAACTATATTCCCGCCGGACTCGGTAACTTCTTTTAATACTGCTTTTAGACGTTCTTCAAATTCACCCCGGAATTTTGCTCCCGCAATCAAAGCACCCATATCTAATGCTATGAGTTTGCGGTCTTTCAGAGACTGGGGTACGTCACCGGCGACGATCCGCTGTGCAAGTCCTTCGGCGATCGCAGTTTTCCCAACGCCCGGTTCACCAATCAGCACAGGGTTATTCTTGGTACGGCGAGAGAGAATTTGGATAGTCCGCCGAATTTCATCATCACGTCCAATGACTGGGTCAAGTTTACCTTGACGAGCAGCTTCGGTGAGGTCACGCCCATATTTCTCCAGTGCTTCGTATTTGCCTTCTGGATTTTGGTCGGTCACTTTCTGATTTCCTCGAACTTGTTTAATAATATTCTTTAGCTTTCCTTCGTCTAACCCAAATTCTTGGAATAACCCTTTGCCAAAACGGTCATCTTTGGCATAAGCCAGTAACAAATGTTCAATCGAGATATACTCGTCTTTAAACTCCTTGCGATACCCTTCAGCCCGATCAAGGAGAGTATCTAAACTCCGTCCCAAATACACGGAACTGCTGCTACCAGATACTTTGGGGTGACGTTGGATAAATTGTTCAGCACGATCGCGCAGTTTTTGCAGATTGACACCCGCTTTGGTAAAAATACCGCTGGTAAGACCTTCTTGATCCAGCAGCGCTTTCATCAGGTGTTCGCTTTCAATCTGCTGTTGTTGATATTGTTTAGCAATATCTGGCGTGTGCGCGATCGCTTCCCAGGCTTTTTCTGTAAATTGGTTTGGATTAGTTGGTTGCATAGGCTTTTCTAGGAAAGAACTACTCCAAGCGCACAAAAAGCGCAGATAGAACAAGTGTATGCTTTGTTCTTATATGGTCATTGTAAAGAGAGGGGGGCAACTCACTGGATCGGTGTTCACGTCTTTGTGCAGGAGTATTACCGTCCAATGAGTCCTGATTGACTCCAACCGCCGAGTCAGTGCAAACACAAGAGGATTAAGCTGATTCCACGACGAAACTACAGGAGATTTATGTCAACTGTTAACTGAAAACTCGTCAACTGGTAGAGGAGTATTACCGCCTATTTTTTACTAATTGATAGGCATCTTTGGGGAACATCATCCTATAAAAAGCTTATCATACAAGAGTTTAAGTCGAATAACCTTTGTGTTGCAAAAAGTGATGTTAACTTAGTTAAAGTATCATTTGCGTCAACTGCCTATAGCCATCACCCATAACAAAATCGCACCTCTCAGGATCTGGTCTACTCTAAAAATTTTTGTAATACAACCGTCTTAATCGGCTCATGGCTCCAAAAATCTTCTCTACGAGAAGCAATCAAAATGCTCAAGCGACTAAGAAAAACCGATTTCCTGGATGGCGCAGAATCTTCTTTGGCGTTCGCACACGTATTTTGGTCTCGTACGTTGTGTTGATGACTTTCTCCACATTGGTATGTATTCTGGCAATCCGTGAGATTCTCCTTGTCCAACTAGAAGAGCAGGTTGAAAAGTTTCTCATCAAGGAAATAAAGGAGTTTAAACGATTAACTAAGGGGAGGAACCCTAGCACAGCTCAACCCTTTGCGGATGATGTCGCTGCCATCTTTGATGTTTTTTTGTCCCGCAACGTTCCCCATGAGGACGCGTATTTGATTACGTTGTTAAATGGGAAATTCTACAAATCCAATCCTAAAGCCTTGCCAGCTACTTTACAGCCGAATTCAGACTTTGTAAAACACTGGGACAAACTCAAACAGCCTGAGCGAGGTCAAAAGAAATTAACCTCAACGAATACCCTCTACTACTTGGCCCAGCCAGTAGTCAAAGGAAAAACTCACGGTGTCTTTGTGGTCGCATACTCAAATCATAGCGCTCTGGAGCAGGTGAACCAGGCGGTTATTGTTATTATTCAGGTGACAATAGCCGTTCTAGCTGTAGCATCGGTGCTGGCTTGGGTCGTGGCTGGACGGTTATTAGATCCCCTAAGCTTACTTATTGAAACAGCGCGCTCAATTACCGAGTCTGACCTATCTCAACGCATCCCGGTGCAGGGGGTAGACCAAATTGCCGAACTCACGATGACGTTCAACGAGATGTTAGACCGTCTCCAAACTGCCTTTGCCAGTCAACGAAACTTCATCAACGATGCAAGTCATGAACTCCGGACACCAATCACAATTATCCGAGGTCATTTAGAACTACTAGGTGATGATCCCCAAGAGCGACGTGAAACAGTGGAGTTGGTAACTGACGAGTTGGATCGGATGAGCCGCTTTGTCGATGACCTACTATTACTAGCTAAGACAGAGCAACCCAATTTTTTAAACCTACAGACAGTAGATATTAGCTCACTGACTGAGGAACTGTATACCAAAGCCACAGCTTTAGCTGAGCGAAACTGGTGTTTGGAACACAAAGGTGTGGGGCGGATTGTGGCTGACCGTCAACGGCTAACTCAGGCAATGATGAATTTGGCTGAGAATGCGACTCAGCACACGATTGATGGGGATATCATTGCCCTTGGTTCAGTTGTAACGAAGGGAAACGCTCGTTTCTGGGTGCGTGACACAGGCGTTGGCATTCCTCCTGGCGACCAAGAGCGGATCTTCGAGCGCTTTGCCCGTGGCTCCAGTAGTCGCCGTCGTTCTGAGGGGGCTGGTTTGGGATTGTCTATCGTGAGTGCGATCGCAACAGCACACGGTGGTCGGGTAGAACTCAAAAGCAAACCCGGTAAGGGTTCTACATTCACTATTGTCATTCCACTAGATCCACCCTTTGGAGGTTCTGTTTGACTGATCGGATTCTGATTGCCGAAGACGAGCCGCGCATAGCCGCTTTCCTGGAAAAAGGGCTACGGGCGTCGGGGTTCACTACCGCAGTTGCCAAAGACGGTCATGAAGCATCGAGCATGGCTCAAAGTGGGGAGTTTGACCTACTCATCCTTGACATTGGTCTCCCTGGCAAAGATGGTTGGATGGTGTTGGAAGAATTACGCGGTCAGGGCGAACAATTGCCTATCATTATCCTTTCCGCTCGTGACGAGGTGAGCGATAAAGTCGCTGGACTAGAAGGTGGGGCTGACGACTACGTAACAAAGCCCTTTCGGTTTGAAGAACTGCTGGCGCGGGTACGAGCGCGGTTGCGCGACAATCGCTTGCCCAAACGACAGGAAGAAATGGTTCTTAAAGCAGGCAACATTGTCCTTGATTTGCTTAAACGTCAGATTTGGGTAGGCGATCGCCCAGTCAAGTTATCAGCACGAGAATTTACCCTAGCTGAAACCTTTGTGCGTCATCCAGGGCAAGTCATGAGCCGAGAGCAGTTGCTGAGTCAGGTTTGGGGCTACGACTACGATCCCGGCTCTAATGTCGTTGATGTCTGCGTGGGTTATCTGCGCAAAAAGCTAGGTCACGACTATATCGAAACAGTCAGAGGTATGGGCTATCGGCTGCGAACATGAAAATTTTCTCATAAATTTTTAATACACAATTAATAAGTTTTTATAAATATAAAAAAGAACTGTAACAATCAGAGTCTGTTGATTGTCGCCTATTGTCATTTTTTCAGCTTCATACCAAGTTGTGTTCAAATGTCTAACTTAGTGTCAAAAAAGCAGGATTAGTATTATTTTTAACTACAACTTAGTATCAGTTGGTGAGCTATTAAATGCCATTTTGAACCTCAGGAGAGTACCTACAACTCTTTCAGGTAATAGGCGCAAATATTTACGTCCTGTTTGCTGAGTTCGTGAAGATGATGGTTGAACGATATTTTTGGAAAAAAGTATTGTGATTAGTTTAACTTTTACACCAGCAGTAATACTTATACAAAATTACGAGAAAAGGAAGATGACAATCAGAGATATCAAAGATATTAAAGCTAAACGCTCCATCGTCAACGACCTAGTGGCGTCCGTAGTTGTGTTTCTCGTTGCTCTGCCACTATGTATGGGAATTGCGATCGCTTCAGGGGTTCCTCCAGAGATGGGAATCATCACAGGAATCGTTGGCGGAATTATTGTTGGCACTGTTGCTGGCTCACCGTTGCAGGTCAGTGGACCAGCGGCTGGGCTTGCTGTTATAGTCTGGGAACTGGTTCAGCAGTATGGCATTGAAATGCTAGGACCGATTCTTATGCTCGCGGGTTTGTTCCAGTTACTAGCAGGCATCTTCAAGCTGGGACAGGTTTTCCGAGCAATATCTCCCGCCGTCATCTACGGGATGCTAGCAGGAATTGGTGTGCTAATCTTTGCTTCTCAATTCCATGTGATGTTTGATAGGAAGCCAAGCGCACACGGAATCGATAACTTAATTTCTATACCTAGCGAGATATACAAGGCTATCTTTCCTGCCCAAGGCAACAACCATCTCATGGCAGGAATTGTAGCTTTAATTACCATTCTTATCCTCATCATGTGGGAGAACTATAAGCCAAAAAGATTAAAATTGCTACCCGGCTCCCTGATTGCTGTCGTGATTGCAACTGCGCTCGCCACTGTGATGAAGTTGCCGATTCAGTACGTTAATGTACCCGATAATCTTATCGCCACGGTTCACATCCCAAAGCTGGAGAACTTCATCGGTCTACTCAAGCCATCTTTGCTTGTGGAAGCGATGGCGATCGCCTTTATCGCCAGTGCGGAAAGCCTGCTCTCAGCGGCGGCGGTAGATCGACTTCAATTTGAGTCAAAAACTAATTTTGACCGCGAACTCGCAGCCCAAGGCTTGGGCAACATGGTTTGCGGCGCATTAGGGGCGCTACCGATGACGGGTGTGATTGTCCGCAGTTCTGTAAACGTGGAAGCAGGAGGCAAAACCAGACTGTCTGCGATTTTTCACGGAGTCTGGCTGTTAGCTCTTGTTGTTGTTGCGCCTTCTGTACTGAATCTGATTCCCACCTCAAGCCTCGCAGCGATTTTGGTGGTCACAGGCTATAAGCTGGTGAAAGTTGAGAATATCCGGAAGCTGCAACAATACGGACGCATCCCTGTATTCATTTACTTTGCCACCTTGGGCGGAATTATCACTGCTGACCTACTTTTTGGCGTGCTACTCGGTCTTGTGTTGTCAGCACTTAAGCTCATCTACAAAGTTTCCCACCTCGATATCCACGTCGTTCCTGATGACAACAACCAGCGCGTTGATGTCTATTTGGAAGGAATGGCTACATTTATTCGGCTACCGCAACTTGCCAAAGTCCTTGAGCAGATTCCTCCTAAAAAGGAAATTCATATTCACCTAGAGATGCTCAGCTACATTGATCACTCCTGCCTCGACTTCTTGTCAACGTGGGAAAAACAAGAGCAAAAGAAGGGAAGTACTATCATCATGCAGCGGGATCGATTGGTAGAGCGCTACCGCAAACCGCTTGTCGGGCGATTGCCCGAAGAAGGGCAGCGGCAAAGCCGATCGCACCTAGCAGCGTAGAAGTTTTCACTACTCTACTTTCACAAAAGAGGAGTTCACTATGAATACGATAGATGCAGTATTCTTAACATTACTGAATACTATTGCTTGTTTTGCTTTCCCCAAACTTCTGTCTGTCATTATGGCTCCTAAAAACAAACGTACTGCACCAATGCCTACTGCCATAACATCACAAACCGAAGCTTACCAAAGTCCTTGAGCAGATTTCTCCTTCTCGTCTTCTCGTTCCCAGGCTCAGCCTGGGAATGCTATATCAAGAGGCTCAGCCTCCCATATTCACACCTCTACTCGTTCCCAGGCTCAGCCTACTCGTTCCCAGGCTCAGCCTGGGAATGCTATATCAAGAGGCTCAGCCTCCCATATTCACAACGAATGAAAATTTATCTAAAGAAATACTCGTTCCCAGGCTGAGCCTGGGAATGCTATATGAGAGGCTCAGCCTCCCATATTCACACCTTTCCTTACTCTATGGGTCGTTCTCGCTACCAATTTCTAGAAAACCAGCCTCATTTTCTCACCTGCACAGTTGTCAACTGGATCGCTGTCTTTAGTAAACCAGACTTAGCTCAAATCGTTCTCAACTCATTAGAATTTCTACAAAGCCACCAGCGTTTAGCTTTGCATGGGTATGTGATCATGGAAAACCATCTTCACTTAATTGCATCAGCTGAAAATTTATCTAGAGAAATAGCAGCATTCAAGTCATTTACAGCCAGATCTGTGATTGATTGGTTAAAAGACAATCAGACTGAGTATTTGTTAAAACAGCTAAAATTTCACAAAAAATTATACAAAACTACCCAAGAATACCAACTTTGGCAGGAAGGTTCACACCCCCAAGCAATATTAAGTCAACAGATATTTAAGCAAAAGTTGGAGTATATGCACAATAACCCACTTAGGCGCGGCTATGTGGATGATCCTGCTCATTGGCGATATTCCAGTTACCGTAATTACATGGGTATGAAGGCAGTTTTAGCTGTTGATTTGATTGATGTGTAGTTGGAGCGTCAGGAGGCTGAGCCTCCTTGCATTGCGTTCCCAGGCTGAGCCTGGGAACGAGAAAATCCCATACTTCCTCGTTCCCAGACTCTGGCTGGGAATGCCCATACTGAGGCTCAGCCTCACCTTCTAGAGGTACTACTAAACTTGACTGCGGTCAAATAACCACTCATCACCAACAATCTCCTCTAGGCGTTGAGTGAGTCGCGGTATAAAATATTCTGGATTATTCAGCCTTTGCTGGACAACCCAAGTATCAAACGCTTCCGGCGTCTCAATTCCTTGGGCACCCGCCGCCGCTGATATTATCGTGAGACTCAACTCCTGGAGTTCCTCTAACTGCGGATGTCCTTCACCTTGGCGGCTGCAAAAGAATCGTGCCGTTATCCCTAGCAAAGCTTCTAGTTCATCGCCTTGAGGGACTGCGTTATAAAAAGCACGGATGATCTGAATTGTATTTGCTAGGGGGGCTTGAATCCTCAGCCTCAGCCAAATTGCTTGAGCCAGGTAAACCAAACCGTTGCTTTCATCTGCTACGCCTAAGTTACTCAGAACTGTCACCAAATTACCATAAGCACGAACCTGTGCAAGTGCCGAAGCGGCTTGCAGATTTAAGTCTAACTGCCTAGCTTTATCTCCTGTTTCACCTGCCCAAGAAGCCAGATTTGCCAAAGTTACAGCTTTGCCACGGACATCGCCAATGCGCTCATCTAATTCCAAAGATTGTTCCCAAAGTGCGATCGCTCTTTCGATGTCCCCTTGTTGGGCTATGACTCCTGCCATATTGTTCAAAGTTGCAGCTTTGCCACCAACATCGCCAATGCGCTCATCTAATTCCAAAGATTGTTCCCAAAGTGCGATCGCTCTTTCGATGTCCCCTTGTTGGGCTATGACTCCTGCCATATTGTTCAAAGTTGCAGCTTTGCCACGGACATCGCCAATGCGCTCATCTAATTCCAAAGATTGTTCCCAAAGTGCGATCGCTCTTTCGATGTCCCCTTGTTGGGCTATGACTCCTGCCATATTGTTCAAAGTTGCAGCTTTGCCACCAACATCGCCAATGCGCTCAAGTATTTCCAAGGATTGTTCCCAAAGTGCGATCGCTCTTTCGATGTCCCCTTGTTGGGCTATGACTCCTGCCATATTGCCCAAAGTTGCAGCTTTGCCACGGACATCGCCAATGCGCTCATATAATTCCAAGGATTGTTGCCTAAGTGCGATCGCTCTTTCGATGTCCCCTTGTTGGGCAATGACTTGTGCCATGTTGTTCAAAGTTGCAGCTTTGCCACCAACATCGCCAATGCGCTCATATAATTCCAAGGATTGTTGCCTAAGTGCGATCGCTCTTTCGATGTCCCCTTGTTGGGCAATGACTTGTGCCATGTTGTTCAAAGTTGCAGCTTTGCCACCAACATCGCCAATGCGCTCATATAATTCCAAGGATTGTTGCCTAAGTGCGATCGCTCTTTCGATGTCCCCTTGTTGGGCAATGACTTGTGCCATGTTGTTCAAAGTTGCAGCTTTGCCACCAACATCGCCAATGCGCTCATATAATTCCAAAGATTGTTCCCAAAGTGCGATCGCTCGTTGGATGTCCCCTTGTTGGGCTATGACTTGTGCCATGTTGTTCAAGGTTACAGCTTTGCCACCAACATCGCCAATGCGCTCAATTATTTCCAAGGATTGTTCCCAAAGTGCGATCGCTCGTTGGATGTCCCCTTGTTGGGCGATGAGTAGTGCCATGTTGTTCAAAGTTGCAGCTTTGCCACCAACATCGCCAATGCGCTCATATAATTCCAAGGATTGTTGCCTAAGTGCGATCGCTCGTTGGATGTCCCCTTGTTGGGCAATGACTTGTGCCATGTTGCCCAAAGTTGCAGCTTTGCCACCAACATCGCCAATGCGCTCATATAATTCCAAGGATTGTTGCCTAAGTGCGATCGCTCGTTGGATGTCCCCTTGTTGGGCAATGACTTGTGCCATGTTGCCCAAAGTTGCAGCTTTGCCACCAACATCGCCAATGCGCTCATATAATTCCAAGGATTGTTGCCTAAGTGCGATCGCTCGTTGGATGTCCCCTTGTTGGGCAATGACTTGTGCCATGTTGCCCAAAGTTACAGCTTTGCCACGGACATCGCCAATGCGCTCAAGTATTTCCAAGGATTGTTCCCAAAGTGCGATCGCTCCTTGGATGTCCCCTTGTTGGGCGATCACTCCTGCCATGTTGCCCAGAGTTGCGGCTTTTCGTTGCAAATCCGCCTCAGGGCAAAAGTCTAAAGATTGCTGATAGTGGGCAACAGCATCCTCAACTCTGCCCAGAACTTCTTCTGCACGGGCGATGGTTCCCAAGATACGGTAGTCCCCAAAGTTTTGCAGGAGTTGAGAACCAAGCTGCACAGCTTCCATATTTCGGGAACTGTTCACCCAGTAATTTGCAATCAAATCCCCAACACTGACAGCAATTTCCTGCTCTTCTGCCAGCAGTCCTAATCTCACTATCTCCAGTCCTTGCTCTTCCGTGCAACGCTTATTAGTCTCCTCCCACCAGAGACGATACAACACCTGTGCTGCTTGTACAAATAAAGAAGTTGCATCAAACAACTCTACAGGCAAAATGCGCGGTACTCGCAAGGACTGATCATGGCTAACTTCCAACAATCCCAACGCCACCGCCCTATCAATATACTTATCCAAATTGAGGAGATCACAAACTGCAGTTAACGCCTCCCTCGGTACTGGTAACTCAAACACCAAACCCCGCGACAACATCTCTCGCATTCCATCATCCATCTGTTGCAGCAGCGCTTTTGCCAAAACTTGCTCTCGCAACTCCACAGAATCAACTTCCAAAGAGTTGAGAATCGCTACTTTATCAACAGTTGAATTTTGCAGAATTTTATCCAACCATTCCAACAAGCGAGGATTCCCATCCGCCAGCCGTTTCGCCTGCGCCTGCAACGCCTCGTCTACCACAGATTTCGTACTAAAAGCAGCGAGGCTATCGCACTTTTTTCGCAAATCTGCCCCTCGCAATGCCTCCAAAGGTTGCTTGTAGAAATACTGCAACGGCGTAGATTCAAAGTCGTAACGGCAGGTGAGAATTAAGCGATCAGGTGCGGAAATATCGCGAATCGCCCAAACTAACGCTTGCAAAACAGTTGCCGCTTCTGGTTGCAGCACATATCCATCATTGCGCGGTTCGAGATTCACCTCAAAGTCATCCAGCACCAGCAAAAAGGGATTTGCCCCTTGCGCTGTCAACTCCCCAAACACCCGTCGTAACCGAAACTTCAATTCCTCATCGTCCCTTTGTAACGTTTCCCGCAGTTCCTTGCTATCCAACTTCTCAGCCAAGCGACTCACCAGCAATGGTTCATCAATCCGTCCGACGATGACAACTCGCTGAAAATGCGCCAGTCTGTCACAAAGCCTTGCGGCTAAACTACTCTTACCCAAACCCCCCATGCCGTGAATCAACACGCCTACCCTTTCTGTGTCGGAGGATGGGGGGGTAGTCAACGCCCTAAGACAACTTTGCAACTGCCGACGACGCCCAACAAAACTCTCACGAGTACAAACTTTCACCTTGCCAGCAGTGTCTAAAAACTGCGTTGCCACAGATGGCGGTGGTGCGGGTTTACGTCCACGAGTCCGCAAGGTTGTGACTAACTCGCCTGGTAAAGTCCCTTTTACATAAAGCCGCAACAAATGCCAATCCCGCGCCTTGTTCTTAATTAACGCTTGGTAAGTACAAGCAACTGCCTCGGCGACTTGCTTGCCCGCCGCCAACTCCTGATACAAAGCTGCGGCTGCTGCGGTTGCATCGGTATCTAAAACTTTTTGACCCCAACCTAAAACTGCTGTTGCACCTTCATTCAGCAACTCTTGTGCAAGCGAAGGCACAGCACCCGCGTTTCCTGCTTGCCCAGTGCGACAACCCGACAGAAAAATTAACTTCGGTAATCGAAATCTTAACTCTTGGGCGATATCGCTGGCGCTTGCATAGTTAGGCTCGCCCGTTTCCGATTCTGTTATGAAGTATGGTTTTGTATCTTGAATAGTAGCATGACCCGTCAAGTGTAAAACATCAAAATATCCCTTGCCGTAAACATCCACCAAATAACCCAACTCGGACAAACAGCCGCTTTCTTCCACCGTCAGCGCTAAAGGTTGTCGCGCTGTCGCCGTCAAAATTCGTGCTTCCTCCGCCTCAAAATCCAGCACCGGTTCCACACCTAGCGGGGAAGTCGCCATAAACAAGACTTGCAAAGCCCGATTTTCTGGTTTCTCCTCCACAGATAACCGCTTCACCGTCTCGGATGATAACCACCGCACCGGAACAATACCACGCTGAACCAGAAAGCCATTGCGATCGTGCAGCACTTCCCAAGGCAAATGGGCGAGGTTTTCTGCCGTTGCAATGGCTAAAATGATACCTTCATCCCGATACTGATTGATCAAACCTTGCAGAAATCTGTCACTGCCATCCAACCAGTTATACAAATGCTGCCCAGTTATGGTATACTCTACAGCCAAACGCACATAGTAGTCTTTTTCAGCTTGGTTGAGTAAGTCAGCAATTTGTTCTAAAGGTAGAGAACGTGGTTGATACTGATTAGGATTATCAACGAAATAACGTAGCTCTACATAATTACCCGCAACTTGTTTCAGGTCGAGATGAAGGACTTTCACACTGCATCACTCATCTAGAATTTGCTTAATTTGCTCAAGTGTGGCGTTCTCCAAAAGGATGCGCCTACCATTGCGTCCAACAATCAGCACTTTTTCAATCTTTTTGCCAGATTTCCCCTGTTTATATTCCTTGTACCACTTGCGAATTTGTTCAGCCGCCGCCAAGGTACCGCCAACAATAGCAACAATAGTACCGATTGTGACAATAGTGGCTTCTCTATCGACTTCATCAACAGTTTCCCAATTTCCAGAAATTTGCCCAGAGGAGAATAATTCTTCTGTGGCTGTAACTGCGTCTTGTCCTTGAATCTCAAGTTGTATATCTGCCATTGATTCACCTGCTATCACCTGCAACTACCTACAGGCTTATTTTATGAGGCGGTACTATGTTCAGATTCCCGACTTCTTTAAGAAGTCGGGAATCTTGTTGTTGACGAATGATTTAGGATTGCTATAGATTTCTTGTAAATGACAAATGGCTAAAAAGCAGAAATTTCCTTACCTAGTTGGTTCTAAGTGGACAGCGCAGCAAAAAGTAGATGGCTGGCGACACTTCCAAGTCGTCAACCGCAAAAATCAGGGCAACTGGGTTTATGCTGAGATGGTCGCTGCTTGCGACCCCAATGTCCGCTTTTGGATAAACGCCAAATTGTTACAAGATCGTTCTCTGTGGGAAGCAGGCTGGCAATCTTTACAGGAGATGAATTCACCCCAAGAAGATGTTTCTTGAATTATTTCAATCCCTGATAGGGATTCATCACAAATTACATCCTGCCAGTACAAATGGAATTGCACACTCAGTGATACGAGGTTTTTTCGCTGCGAATGAAAACCGCAATAACTGATTTTGGCAGCCTCAAGACCAGTAGATTTGATATTTGAGACAAAGTTTAACAAATATTGGCATCCGTAATAATTATTTATATTTTTCAGGCAGCCGCTCTCAAGTCAGAATGATTTTGTCTTAGCCGTTGACAAGAAACTGCCAATTTATTTACAAATTTACTTTCCACGACCTTCTTATACCTCTCACAGTCATTTCTCTACCAACAGGTATACCTATTCACATAGGTATTTTTGATCAGCACAATCGATGTAGCGGGATTTTTCGCTTTTGTTTTTTGTCACTAATTTTATATAAATAGTTTATTAAGTAACTAAATTTTAAGAAAATTAGCTCCGAGAAGTATTTTAAAAAGAAAAAGCCTAAAATTAATCGAATTAAGCCATCATTCACCTGATATAACCCTAATAGACTTGAACACCCCCTTTATTTTCCGTGTGATTTGCACAATAATGACACTCACAGACCTCACAAATCGCCATCGTCGGCTAGGTGAAGGGAATTGTTTGAGCGACGAGTTTGACAAGAAACTATAAGAGGCAAACTACAGTGAAACTAGCAGTTTACGGAAAAGGCGGTATTGGGAAGTCCACAACAAGCTGTAATATCTCCGTCGCCTTAGCCAAGCGCGGCAAGAAAGTGCTGCAAATTGGTTGCGACCCCAAACACGACAGCACCTTCACCCTAACTGGATTCTTGATTCCCACAATTATCGACACCCTGCAAGAAAAGGACTACCACTACGAAGATGTCTGGCCCGAAGATGTGATCTACAAGGGCTATGGCGGAGTGGATTGTGTCGAAGCAGGTGGTCCTCCCGCAGGTGCTGGATGCGGCGGCTACGTGGTAGGCGAAACCGTGAAATTATTAAAGGAACTCAACGCCTTTGATGAGTACGATGTGATTTTGTTTGACGTTCTCGGTGACGTTGTTTGCGGTGGTTTTGCAGCACCCCTCAACTATGCTGACTACTGCTTGATTGTGACTGACAATGGCTTTGATGCCTTATTCGCTGCCAATCGTATTGCGGCTTCAGTCAGGGAGAAAGCCCGGACTCACCCACTGCGTCTTGCTGGGTTAATTGGTAACCGCACCTCGAAGCGCGACTTGATTGAAAAGTACGTGGAAACAGTGTCCATGCCAATTCTGGAAGTTTTGCCTTTGATTGAAGATATCCGTGTTTCCCGCGTCAAAGGTAAAACTTTGTTTGAAATGGCAGAATCTGACCCCTCTTTGAATTACGTTTGCGATTACTATCTCAATATTGCTGACCAAATTCTGGCGCGTCCAGAAGGTGTTGTCCCAAATGACGCCCCAGACCGCGACGTGTTCGCTTTGTTATCGGATTTTTATCTAAATCCCACTAAAACACAGGTTCCTAATTCAGAAGAGGAATTAGACTTGATGATTGTATAAATCATCTTAATTCCAGGATGGGGGACAATATGGCTTTCTTTGATAGTTTCACAGATTCTTTAAAGCAAAAGTGGTTGCAATTTTTCCAGTTGAATCGTGACTGGATTGCCCTGCACATGGAAGTGGAGTCTGTTTCCACGCCGGATGGTGGCAGACGACCATCTTCGTACCTCATCCTGGGAGTCGTTAACGCGCTGGAACCTAAGCTGGCACAGTTAATGCTGCCCTTTTCCAAATTGAATTCTGATGCCGATACCTTGGTCGAGGTGCTGGAGTTAAATTTTGATCCAGATATAGCTCTCGGTAACCGCGCCCTTCCCAATTTACGTATAGAAAAACACAGGGAATTAGATGTTTCATATGAAAACTTCAATGATGAAACACTAACAAATTCTCAGATAAGTAGCTTTGGGCAAGAGGGAATAGCTAACAAGTTGGATATGGGAGATACACACAACCAAACCCTTAGAGCATCCAATCCAACAATCGATAATGTGACTCAAAACCGGGTCGGCAATTCCTCATCCAACGATAAAAACTCGAACAATCAACCTCACCAGGCACATAATACAGTTAATGAGTTCGGTGAACTTTCTTTGGATCATTTGAAGGAAGTAGACAGCAAAACTTCTGAGAGTGGCTTTGCCGGTGTGTTGTCAGATGCTTGGGGTGCTGAAAGCGCAACCCAAAAAGAGGAAGCGCATAAAGAAATGTTTTTAGGGGAAGAACTACCTTCTGGTTCTTTTGATGACTCAGAAGATGACTCAGAGATTGCTCGTCTCTTCCCCAACCATTAAAGAGTGAAGAATGAAGAGGAAAAGTCGATAAATTCTTCTTCTTTCTTCTTAAAAAAACAAGGGGAGAAAATACTAAAATGACTCTTGCTCAACCAGAAGCTTTAACTTTTGAGTGCGAAACTGGAAATTACCACACTTTTTGCCCAATTAGCTGCGTCGCTTGGCTTTACCAAAAAATTGAAGATAGCTTCTTTTTGGTGATTGGGACAAAGACTTGTGGCTACTTTCTGCAAAACGCAATGGGGGTGATGATTTTTGCTGAACCCCGTTATGCAATGGCAGAGTTGGAAGAAGGAGATATTTCCGCACAACTTAATGATTATGACGAGTTAAAGCGGCTGTGTTTGCAGATTAAGCGCGATCGCAATCCCAGTGTGATTGTATGGATTGGCACCTGCACCACGGAAATCATCAAAATGGATTTGGAAGGCTTGGCACCCAAGCTAGAAGGCGAAATTGGTATTCCCATTGTTGTCGCACGCGCCAACGGTTTGGACTACGCCTTCACCCAAGGGGAAGATACCGTGTTAGCAGCAATGGCGACACGTTGTCCTGATAAAGCACCCGTGGCGGAAACAGAGAAGAACGAACGCAACGCTATTTCCAAACTGCTCAACTTTGGTAAGAAGAAAGAAGAAGTTGTTAAAGAAGAATCTGAGTACGTGGATCATCCACCATTGGTGCTGTTTGGTTCCCTCCCCGATCCCGTTGTCACTCAGTTAACTCTTGAACTCAAGAAGCAAGGAATTAAAGTTTCTGGTTGGCTACCCGCAAAGCGCTTTACCGAACTACCTACCCTTGAAGAAGGGTATTATGTCGCTGGTGTCAACCCCTTCCTTAGCCGCACTGCGACAACTTTGATGCGTCGCCGCAAATGCAAGCTGATTGGCGCACCCTTCCCAATTGGTCCCGATGGTACCCGCGCTTGGATTGAGAAAATTTGCTCGGTGTTCGGCATTACTCCCAAAGGTTTGGATGAACGCGAGGCTCAAATTTGGGAAGGCTTGGAAGAGTACGTCAAATTGATTCGCGGCAAGTCTGTGTTCTTCATGGGCGATAACTTGCTGGAAGTCTCCCTGGCACGGTTCTTGGTGCGCTGTGGCATGACGGTTCAGGAAATCGGCATCCCCTACATGGATAAGCGCTATCAAGCTGCTGAGTTGGCGTTGCTAGAGAAAACTTGCCAGGAAATGGGCGCACCTCTGCCTAAGATTGTGGAGAAGCCAGACAACTATAATCAAGTGCAGCGGATTTATGAGTTAAAGCCAGATTTGGTGATTACTGGTATGGCTCATGCTAACCCATTGGAAGCACGCGGTATTAATACTAAGTGGTCTGTTGAGTTCACTTTTGCTCAGATTCACGGTTTTACCAATGCGCGTGACATCCTGGAGTTGGTGACTCGTCCCCTGCGTCGGAATAACAATTTGAAAGATTTGGGTTGGGATAAGTTGGTGAAGGAAGAAGCTAAGATTTAACCTCACCCCTAGCCCCTCTCCGCAAGCAGCTATGCATTACCCGGATCTTTCTTAACAATCCCAGAACTGTTATAGGGATTTGGTTTTATGAATAGACAAAAAGGGTGAACTTGACCTGACGGACAGTTTTTGTATAAGAGAAGGATTACAGTAG